>JACCDO011293827.1_pt1 | contig 12165 bp, 15 predicted proteins | sample 7446101 | NCBI WGS metagenome assembly JACCDO01 (sample SAMN15323440, study PRJNA562643) | freshwater metagenome | isolation source: river surface water | place: USA:Blue River Watershed | collected 2017-08-16 | reverse complement strand
TCATTAGCCTTTAGAGCAAATGTTTTTCCAACGATTGCTTCAATAGGAGATACAATAACTCTGTTTAATTCAACAGAAATATCTTTACGGGACTTAACTTTACAAGGTTGTGCTACGAGATTTACATCATTGTAGTAAATAGATTTTGACTTAAGAATTTGTGCCATTATTTCTTCCTTATTAGGATCAATAGAGTATATATTGTAAAGGTTTGTTTTGCAATAGGATGTAAAAAAATATTATCTACCTTTTTAAGGATTTATTATGAAAAGACAAATTATAGCAAAAATTAATAATATTGCTAATGAATTAGATAGAAATGGTTTGTACGCTGAAGCAAGTGCTCTTACAAAAGTAATGCAGAAACTGGCTATGGGTGATTTTGACGAAGAAATGTCAATGAGTGAGTATGATATTGATGACGATCCTCAACCAGACTTTCCAGATCCACCAGGAAATAACTCAAATGTAGCAGTGAGAAAAAGTGAAAGAGGTTTTTATTTAAGTGCGACCTTGTCAGACAATGAAAGAACTATTTATCTTGGTGAGAAAATTGGTAGAGAATCAGCCGGAGGATTCGAATCTCGTTTCGAAAGTAAGATGGATGCTGTGGTATATGCACAAGAATGGGCAGATAAACTTGGAGAAAAATACGATATTTTATTCACAGTTGTAGATAGAACAAAACCAAAACCTTTTTCACCTGATACTGGCGCTATGGCTTTTGAAAGAGAAAGAGACGAAAGATCAAGCTACTAAACAAAAAAGGGGAGAATAAATCTCCCCTTTTTTTTATTTGGTTTTTTTGGTTTCAATGACAGTATCGATGAGACCATACGCTTTTGCTTCTTCAGCACTCATATAGTAATCACGATCACAATCGTTACGCAATTTCTTCACAGTTTGCCCAGATTTTTGTGCAAGAATTTCAAGCAGTTGTTCATAAAGCTTGTTAGTTTCTTTGACTTGAATATTGATATCAGCAGCAGTACCACGATATCCAGAAGAAACCTGATGAATCATAATACGAGAATGTGGAAGGGCAGCTCGTGTGCCTGTTCCGCCTGTAAGTAAAATAGCTCCCATACTAGCAGCAGTACCAACACAGGTAGTATTTACAGGTGCAGAAATGGTATGCATAACATCATAGAGTGCAAGACCATCTACAACACTTCCTCCTGGGCTATTGATATAAAATTCAATAGGCATATGAGGATCTTCACGATCAAGGAATAACATCTGCATAATACAGAGGTTCATAGAATGCTCGTTAACATCTTCTCCAAGAAAAATGATACGATCTTTGAGCAAACGTGAATAAAGATCATATGCACGTTCGCCTGTAGCAGACTTTTCTAAAACTGTTGGAATAATCATCTTAGATCCTTTTTACCTTGATGAACACAGAATGTCAAATGGGTTATAATAAATTTATGAAGATAAATTTTTACAATGTCCATTCTTATGGAGATATTATTTTTACAAGACCAATCGCTAACTGGATTGCTGAACATATTCCAAATGAGCATCAAGTTTATTATTACCATATGAAAAACTTGAATTCAATACCTTTTCATACAAAAGTTAGAGAGAGAAAATACAATATACCAATTGATATGGCTATCAATGGACTATATGGTGAGGAAAGATTTATTAAACATTTCAAGATGCATAAAAATGAATTGTATATAAATGCAATGATGTACGCTTCCTCAGCCTTTGTGAAAAAGAATAATGGGGATGTTTTTTGCCCAAGATATATGAATACAGAATCATTAAAGCTTAAAGCTGATGAAATTGTTACTGAAATAAATAAAACGCTTAAAACATCTATACCTTATCCCAATGAAATTGATTTGTTGCCAGTCAGAACAAAAGAAAGTAAAAACAAAACACTTATAGATATTGCTTTTCAAAATAAAAAATATAGAAAAAATGTTTTTGTTTGCAATGGTGACACATTATCAGAACAATCACTGAACATCAATTTAGTCGAAGAAATGTCTGACCTAATAAACATCAACACTGATTGCTTGTTTGTGTTTACTGAAAAGAAGAACAATCCATCATATAGCAATGTTCTTTATTTTGATGAGTTATGCCCAGATAATACTATTGGTGATATTGAATATGCTTCAAAATATTTTGACATTTTAATTGGAAGATCTTCAGGTCCATCTCACACATATTTTAATTATGAAAACTGCTATACTGAACCTAAAACCATTGTTGAACTAACAATGGAAATTGAAAGAGCGTTCTTTCATATGAAAGGAAATGCTACTTATGTACATTCCAATGATTTTGAAAAAAATAAATTTTCACAAAGAATAAGCTCATTACTGGTATAATTCTAATATGCGTAAATTCAAAGCAGCTATATTAGAAAAACTAAATTCTCCATTAGCTATCAAAGAAATTTCTTGTGACGGTCCATCTTTAGGTCAAGTTTTTGTCAAAGTATTGTCAAGTGGATTGTGTGGAGCTCAGTTACAAGAGATTGCTGGATTAAAAGGAAATGCAAACTTTCTTCCTCATTTATTGGGACACGAAGGATGTGGCATTGTTGAAGAAATTGGCCAAGGTGTCACTAAAGTTAAGGTTGGTGACAAAGTTGTAATGCATTGGAAAAAAGCTGATGGTTTTGAAGCTTCTTTTCCAACATATTGGGATGGAGAAACTAAAGTTGGTGGTGGAAAAGTTACTACACTTTCAGAATATGCTTTAGTTTCTGAAAATAGATTAACTGTTGTAGACGATGAAACACCCAATGATTTATGTGCGCTTTTAGGTTGCGGATTGTCAACAGCTTTAGGAACTATAAACTATGAAGCAGATTTGAAATTTGGAGAATCTGTATTAATTTTAGGTTCTGGTGGGTTAGGATTGAACTTAATCCAAGCATCTAAAATGGCTGGAGCTTTTCCTATAACTGTATTAGATATATTTGATAAGTCTGAGTTAGCATATAAACTTGGTGCTAATAACTTTGCAAACAATGTTAATGATATTATTAATAATAAATATGATGTTATTGTTGATACTACTGGAAATGCTGAATTAATCAAAACATCTGTACAGTTATTAAATGACAGAGGTAGATTTATCTTTGTTGGTCAGAACAAACCTGGTGAATCAATAGAGCTTGTTAATTCAAATCACTTATTTGGATCAGAAGGCAAGACAATCAAAGCAACTCAAGGTGGCGATATTAACCCATCAAGAGATATCAAAAGATACGCCAAACTACATAAAAGCAGTTATCTTGACTTAGATAATATTATTACTCATAGATTCACTTTTGATGAGATTAATGAAGCTTTTGATTTACTAAAGAGTGGTTATGCTGGTAGAATCATAATCAATATGTCACAGGAGTAATTATGAGAGGTAATGAGTGGACCCCAGAAGGTCTTATTGGATTCGTTAATAAAATGGCAGAACACCACGATGCTGGTAGACTCCCATTTGCTATTCATTTGCCGGGTGGAAATGAAGAACAGCTAATAGATATCTTTTCAAATATTGACGAGAATGATTATGTCTTATCAACCCATAGAAACTGGTATCACGCATTACTTCACGGATTAGATCCTGATGAAGTGGAAAATAAAATCCTAAATGCCCGTAGTATGTTTATGTTTGACAGAAAGAAAAATTTCTACGTGTCAGCAATTATTGGTGGTACTCCTGGTATTGCAGTAGGTATTGCTTGGGCATTAAAGCGTAAGAATTCAACACAAAAAGTTTGGTGTTTTATTGGTGATGGTATTGAAGACACTGGACATTTTGCAGAAGCAGTAAGATATGTAGATGGATTTGATCTACCTTGTGTTTTTGTTATTGAAGATGATGGTATGGCTGTTGAAACATCCAAGAAGCATAGATGGGGAACTGATAAAGATCTCGACTGGCCTCCTTGTGTTATCCGTTATCATTACTCAAAGACAAGACCACACATCAGAACTGGAAACTTTGCAGACATAAAAACTATGAAAGCTGTAATGAAGACAGATGAGGAATATTTCCCGTTGTTAGAAAAAACTAACTTTGTTATGGAAGATATTGAAACATCACTAACTTACAAGCAAGCTGTAACAGAATCTATGACAAATCTCGGTGAAAATGGTTCTATTTTCATCGGATACAGCATCATTCCTGGAGATGCAATGGGGACAACTATCAATGTTCCTTATGATCAAAAGATTGAAACTCCAGTAGCTGAAAATCTTATGGTAGGTTTAGCAATTGGAATGAGTTTTGAAGGATTCAAGCCAGTAGTTTATTTTGAACGACACGATTTTATGCTTGTTGCTGCTGATGCTATTGGTAATCATGTTGATAAGATTGAAAGAATATCTCACGGTGAGTTTAAAGTTCCAGTAATTTTGAAAACTGTTGTAGATGATGGTGGATTATTCTATTCAGGTCCAACACACTCTCAGGATTTTACAAGCACATTCAAAGAGATGGTAAGTTTTCCAGTGTTAGAACCTATGACAGCTGGAGAAGTTCTTTCAGCTTATAACTTTGCTGCTTCATCATCACAACCTGTTATGATTGTGGAACATAAAAAATTCCACTAAGACATCATTTCTTTTATCAAACTCCGCAATAATTCAAAATCATTATTGTGGAGTTTTTGATTATTAGGCAACGTAACTCCTAAATCATCTAACGTTGGTATTTTTTGTATCGGCTTGAAATAATCTAATTTATAATGAGATAAATACGGTTGATTCAAAAGATTTCCATAAATTAAGGTTTTATATTCAATATTATGATCTTTGAACAATTTTAGTAATGGCACGTATGTTTTTTTATCTCTAAATATGAGTGGTAGTCCATAACTATTAGATACATTGTCTTTTTCTGTAAGATAAAAAACATTATCATAATCTTTAATTATTTTATGGAACTCTTGATAATTATTATTTAATATTGATAGATTTTTATCTATATTTTTTAGTTGAATACTTGCCAAAAAGGCATTTATATTAGTTGATCTGAAATCATAACCATCTGATATTGAAAGTATCTCAGGATTTACATTTGAAAACATATTTGTAAGCATTTGAAAAGAATTTTTATCAGAATTTTTTGCAAGTCCTAAATATCTTTTCATTTTCATTAAAGAAAACAAATCATAACTGTTGGTGCAAATGACAGCTCCCATATTGTTGGGAAACAATGGACTATTTTGTAAATTGAAAACTGATCCCAAACAATCACTACCAACATGTAATTTATGTTTATCTTTAAGTCCCATAGCATCACAGCAATCTTCAATGACAATTGAATACTGAAATGCTTCTTTGAGAGAGCGTGTATCACTTAAGAATCCTAAAGTGTGTCCAGTAAAAATAACCTTAATGTCTGGATAGTTTTTTCTTATAGCAACAAGATCTTTTTCAGCAATACATAGATTTTGAATTGTAACATCTGCAAAGACAGGTCTTAATTTATTTTGTATTACTGCATTAATGTTTGAAGACCAACCATTTACAGGAACTAAAACTTTGTCATCATCTTTCAATCCGGCAAACTCTTTTAAACTTGCGAATAATAAATATTTTGCAGAAGATATAGAGTTTACTAAAAGAGTGTATTTAGCTCCAGTATATTCAGAAAATTCTTTTTCAAATTTTTCAACATAATCTGTAGAATCAAACATCTTGTTTTTAAATACAAATTTTGAAATATTTATTTTTTCTTGAAAGCTGAAATCAATATGTTTGAATGTCCAGTTATTTTTACTCATAACAATATTATAAAAAAAAGAGGGGATTTTCCCCTCTTTTTTTGTTATTGCTTTTTGATTAAGATCTTTTTGATCGTTTCTTGTGGCTCTTTTTCTTTGATAATAATTTTTTTGAAAGCTAATTTAAGAATGCCATTTTCTAAATGACAAACTTCAGGTTCAAGCTCAAGATTATCTGGTAACTGAATAGTTCTTGTAAAAGCAGATTGTTTCAATTCTTTGAGATGATAGTAATGACTTTTTTCTCTTGAAATTCTTGAGCTTCCAGAGATTGTAAGAAGCTTTGTTTCCTTGACTACTTCAATGTCAAGATCTTTTTCTTCAACACCTGGGACTGCAAAATCTAAGCAGAAATAATAGTCGTCTTCAAAGATATCCATTTTAGGATAAGAAGTGTTGGAATGAATGAAGTTTTTACGATTGCCTAAAAAATCGTCAAAAAACTTGTTGATAATCTGTTCATGTTGATCCATGATCAAATTACGTTGTGGCATCAAAATTCTACGCTGAGGTAGATTTAATACATCATCAATACTAGCCATATTTTTCTCCATTTGCGCCCATTAGGTACGCTTGATACAAAGTGTCACAAAGATCACTTAAGTGCATTGCACTCAATAAATATTATACCAATTCTGAAGAAAAATATTCCTTAAATAAAAAATCCCCTTTCGGGGATTTTTTCTAACCTCTATATCCGCCTAAAGCTTCTATTAGCCTCATTTTTACATCAGAAGGTTCAATTTCAGAGTTTCTTGTTGCTGGTACATTTTCCAGTTCCCTGATCGCATCTTTCATTCCAACAAAATTTTTCAATGTAGATACAAAACCAGCTGGCATAGCTTGAACAAATGCTCTAGCTCTTTGAACATATGCTTTATCAAGAGTTGGCTCTGGAGCAATTCCATCCAATGCTTTTACAATTGCATATGCAGTAGAAGGACCAAACATTCCATCAACGCTAACACCTAAATTAGATTGAATGTTTTTAGTAGCTTTTTGCATATTTTCGCCGTTTGCTCTATATCTGTCATCCTCAGTTTTAACTACTTGAGCAACTTTCATAAATTCATTATGAAATTTTGATGCGAGAACATAATCGCCATCTTGGATACATTCATTTGCAATTTTATTTATTTGAGCTAATTTTTGAAACTTTGACATTATAAAATCCTTATCAATTATTGATATTTACTAACTTATTCTACTGATTTTTATCAGCATCCTTCCCATTCTTAGCTTTTGACCACATATACATTCCATAAAAGTTTGCAGCTACGAAGAAAGTGTGTGTTATTGAAATTGCCCATTGATGAGTAAAGATAGAATAAGTAAACCACAAAGAGTCACTAGCCATAAATAAAAACCAACAGATTGGATTTTTTCTGATATTAAACCAGATCCCAGTTAATGAAAAAATTGCAGCAATATAACTTATCAACATTTTACAGCCCTCCATCTGCAAAATCAGCATAATACTTTTAAAAATATTTTTTTATTTCTCCTAAAATATTAAAAAGTCAAGGTATAAATATTATATGAATTATGATTTATGTGATCTTTTAAATAGAAAGATGGAAAATACTAATGGCCATTTAGCCGAGTTTCCAAAAAAATCTATTTATAAATTTCAAAATTCAATTGATGAATCTTTTGAACATATTTGTCCAGAAGACTATATTCAAACTTTAGAAAACGAAAATTGCAACCACGAATGCTTTGCTTTTTGGCTTTATAGAAATGGCAAAATATCTAATCAAATAGACGATTTTGATAAATCTGCAAGACGAGTGACGAAAGAATTAGCAAACCTAAGTTATTCAAATAATCCCAGTTTAGATATAATGTATTTTTCTGGATTGATCAAGGTTTGTATTGCTTTAAACAAGTGCATTTTGGTAGAATCTGCAATTAGGCCTTCACTAGATCAGATAATGATTTTAAAAGATATGGAGCTTTCTTATCTTAAAGAAAATGGAAAAGTTATCTGGAGAGTTTGTGAAAGAAAGAAGAAACCAGTAAACTATGAAGGGGTTGGATTGAATGATCTTCACGCATTCAAATGGTCAAAAATTAAATAGGATAATAAAATGAAAACTGAAACAGGAAAATACTTATACTTGACAAATAGGGAAATTGCTCTCGTTACAAGTTTGCTCAAGACAAAAAAGCGCAATGAAGATGAAGAATCTTTGCTTAATACTGTCATTTATCAATCCAAACTCTCTTCTGAGTCTTATCCTAAATATAGAAAAGCTGCTGAAGAAAAGTTGAAAAAGATTGATGCATATGCATTTGACAATGAAGAAGTTATCATTGATCCTGATGCAAATGTTTCTGAAACTCGTGAAGGTGCATATATACATTGTTGGCTTTGGGTTGATGCTGATAAACCAAAGAAAACACGTAAAAGAGCGGTGAAAAATGGCTAAAGTAAGTTGGTATGCAGTTCATACAATGACACAAGCTGAACAGAGAGTTGTAAATTATATAAACAAAACTCTTGATGGCAATGAGCTAAAAAGTATGATTCGTGAAGTTATCATTCCAACTGATATTGACACTAAAAGAGTTGGTGGCAAGAAAGTTGAAAAGAAAGTAAAAGTTTTTCCTGGATATGTTTTGATTAGAATGGAAATGAGCAATGAATCTTTCAATTTTATCAAACGTGTACCTGGAGTAACAAGTTTTGTATCTGCTAATGGCAAACCTGTCGCACTAAAAGACGACGAAATCAAAAACATTCTTGAGGCATTAGATCCAAACAAAGGATTCAAACCAAAAAAGAAGTTTTGCAAAGATATGGTTGTTAGGATTGTTGGAGGCCCATTCTCAGACTTTACAGGAAAGATTGAGTCAGTAAATGATGACAAAGAATTACTTAAAGTGATGATTTCATTATTTGGAAGAGACACACCAGTAGAGATAGAGTTTGGATTAGTAGAGAAGTTATAAAAAAAGCCTCCGAAAGGAGGCTTTTTTTTATTAGAATGTTTCGTAAGTTTCAGCAACTGGAAGAATTCTATTGAAAGTAACTATTCCTCCACTTTGAACAGCTGAAAGATTAAATCTCACCCAATATCTTTCAGGATTTGGTGGGAGAACTACTATAGGATAGTTTCCAGCAACAATCCCATTTTGTAATACAGTAAGAGGATCATTAGGAAGTTTAGTATTTACAGAAAAATCTGCAACAACAGGAAGCCAAGCAGAACTTCCAAGACCAGATCCCTCAACAATACCAGAGAATTTTAATGTATCACTATTGCCTGTAGATGTATCATCAACCAAGTTGAATGTTGTCCAAGCAGATCCATCCCAATATTGTCCTTGTAAGTTAGCAGGAGCAGTAAGCCCAATACCAACTTGGAATTCCCAGTGATCAACTTTCTTTTTTGATCCAACATAAACATAGTCTGTAGTGGCATTGAGGTTAAACTGTGATAAGTTTTCTCCACCTGTGCCTTTAGCTAATCCTGTTACATCATAAATAGTTCCAGCAGTACCACCAGTACCAGTTTGAGCTTTACCAATAAGAACTCTATAATCAGTAAGTTTTTCGAGACCAATGGTTTCTGTTTTTAAGTAATTTGTTGAATATGCTTTTTTGCCAACAGCAGTAACTCTCATTGGCATATTTGTTTTAGATTCACTAAAACTAAAGCCAATATTCAAATATGGTCTGTCATATAAATTTTCGTGATATATTGGAGATGTAAAATTGTAACTCGCCCAATAACCTTCATTTAAAATAGCATTTTTATCAGTAGGGTCTCTATATATAATATGCGCTTTACCATCTGTGGCACTATTTCTGTAGTGTGCTCCGTTATCAACTACAATAAGAGTTGAAATAGTAAAAGCAGTTCCTGAAGTATTAGTTACTCTGATTTCATCAATAGTTGATTGAGGATGCCAAGGTAAGGTTGCGTAAAAAGTAGTACCCGTGACAGTAAATCCTACTGATGATCTTAGATGTTGATGATATAAACCATTGATGACACTCATAAATGATGCTCCGTTATTACAGACTTCTTAATGAATATTTTTCTCTATACAAAATTTTTTATCCTTTATAGATGAAATAATATACAATCATTTCTTGCAATCTAGGTTCAAAATCTGTAGAATAGCAATAGAGTTGTCAGTATCGTCTATTATAAAACGGAAGGGCGCAATTCTGGCAACTCTTTTTATATTATGAAAATCCAGTATGTTTCCATCTGCCCTACTACAACAGCAAACGAATTAGATTGTTATGCTCTTACTCCTGAACTTTTAGCTGCAACAGGCGCACGTTATTCTCGTAATAATGAAGGCTTGGACGCTATTGTATCTAAAATAGATTTTTCTAATACGGATAAGTCAGTAGATGGCATTTTCAAGATGGTGGATTATGGTCACGCTTCTATAGCTGATATGGCCCCAGTTGCATTATTTATTGATGATATTACTCTTTATGCTGCATATTTTTTATGGACTCTTTCTCCTACTGCTGGTGGACAAGAATGCTCCACCAGATATATCAAAATGGATAGTTCAAATGTAGCAAGTACTGATGATCTAGGTATTTATGATGAATACGAACAACAATACGATCTTTATGTAGCCAGGTCATTTAATTATTACGAAGAAGCACTAAAGTTATGGATTAAGATAGGTGAGTTGCATCCAGAGCTTACCAAAATTCCATCAAGCCTTATTAACTCTGAATCTGATAAAGACAAGAAGCAAGTAGCAAGAATGATGCGTAACTTTGCTTTTGATCGTGCTAGGGTTTATTTGCCAGTATCAACTCTTACTGGCGTTATGATGATTCAATCTGCAAGAGCTTGGGCAAATCTCTCTGCTCATCTTCAATCACATAGCCTAAAAGAATTAAATCTTATTGGGAGGGAGATTGAAGAAAAATTAAAGATTGGTGCTCCTAGATTAGTACGACACTGTAAATCCACAGATGCAATAAAGTCATATTATGATAGAGAATTTGAACTTTGGCTCTCAGACTATGATCTATTCTATGGCACTAATCTTTATGCTCCTCCAATGACTGTAAGCAAGAGCGATTTAGATTTCAGAACAAATCGTTACTCTCCATTCTCCAGTAATCTTTCAAGAATCCCAGTCAAAGTTTCTTGGAGTGATATGAGTTTTGGTGAAATCAGAGACTTAAACAGACATCGTACTGGAAATAAGTACTGCCCATTTATTCCCAAGGGTTTCTATGGTGCAATTGATGAGCTTCCAAATACAGATCTTCCAGAATGCACTAATCTTATCAATATGCATAAAGGTTTTGAATCCACTACTTGGGATGCTCAAAACATTATGAAATCAAATTCAGAATATGTTTACTACACAAGCTTAGGGCATCAATATTTATTTGAGCACACTACTACTGCTGATAAGTTCCTATATGAAATGGAATTAAGAACTGGTGTTGGTGCTCATTATAAATATGCAGAACATTGCCACCACGCATTAGAATTGTGGTATCAAAAATATCCTCAAACAAAGGGAATCATTTTTGAAGGAAGCGCAGAACCAGAATAGTTACAAGTAAAAATACACCACAAAGTTTTCATCACAAGATATTTTTGTGGTGTATTTTTCATATTCTTTTTCATTTGTTGAAAAGACAATACATTTTTCCCTAGCTTCTTCATCGAGTAGGATCTGTATCTCTTCACCACTGTTTTTCTCGTTATGAGATAAAACTATATTTATAATCTCTTTAGATAGATTTTCTTGCGAATTTGTTGAAAAAGATAGTTTGGTGGTGGGCAAGAATTCTAAAAATGCAATCTTAAAAGCTTCAAAGTCCAAGCTTTCCCCATTCATAGCTCTATCCATAATAAGACCGTAATCAAGTTGGCTATATTTTTTCACTGCCTTACTAAATCCAGTCATAGCGCATTTAGATCTTCTGACTCCAACACAATAATCATTGTCTAACAAGATATTATTTTTTAAATCAGAAAATTTATCTAAAATCTCATTTAGATTAATGAGTGCATTATTTAAATATATAAGACAATTTTCATATTCTGGCATTGAATATAACAAAATCAACCTTGAAAGTAATTCAGGGTCTTTTTCATCAAGTGACTGTAACATTAAGAAAGAGTCTGTTTCTCTGAAAAATGACGCATTCTTGTTGACTTCAAAACCTACAATGATATAATACTTATGAAATAAAGAGTGATCTGTTTCCCTGGCGATTCTATCTAATTCATCTTGTGATTCGCATACGAAAGCTAATAGGTTTTCCATGATAGATTTTGTACATAAGTTATCTTTTGGAACTTCTGTTGACAAGAAAACCAAGCCAGGGTATATAGTCAATAACACTGTAAAGAAAAAGGTTGCCGTTATGAGCACGACTCAAACTGATCGTACTAATC
>JACCDO010713836.1_pt1 | contig 12165 bp, 10 predicted proteins | sample 7446101 | NCBI WGS metagenome assembly JACCDO01 (sample SAMN15323440, study PRJNA562643) | freshwater metagenome | isolation source: river surface water | place: USA:Blue River Watershed | collected 2017-08-16 | reverse complement strand
TCAAAGAAGGAAGATTCCTACCAAATATTACAAATAGTTGGGCTAAATCTAGATGTGAAATACAATTTTACAGAAATAACGATTTAATACAGATTAAGACTAGATCCACTTGGGATGCTTACTTTCAAATATTCAACACTGATCTAATATATGAAAGTCTAGTTATACAATACAAGTTCAATAGAATTGAACACAATTATATAGTGGATTTTGTTGATTACAATAATAAAATAATTTACGAGATAAAACCGAGTTCAAATATAAGTGATAAAAAAAATCAGGCTAAAATAAGATACGCCAAAAAGTGGTGTAAATCGAATGGTTACACTTTTGTTCTAATAAAAGATAGTTGGTTTAAAAAAAACTATGATGAAAAAATTGTGATTGGACAACCTTGTGAAGAAAAAATGAAAAGAAATTTAAAGCAATTCAAATGAAAATTAAAAGTATTAAAAAAATAGATTATATTGATGATGTCTACAATCTTCATATACAAGACAATCACAATTATTTCGCTAACAATCACTGTGTCAGTAACTGTCATGATTTTGATGATGTTATGAGTGATTTCATTTCAATTAAAATAACCGATACGATTGTAAAAAAGTTAAAGTTTACTAATGAAACTGATATTCTTAAAAAGTTAAAAAAAGTATCAACTATAACACAATATATTACATTCTTAGAGTTCTTACTTAGTGAGATAATGTCAACTGTTGATGAAATTGATAAATCCATGCAAGGTGGTAGAGATGCTACTAAAGATAAAAGAGATTTAAAAATATCTAAGATAGTTGGTGGTGGAAATAAAGATGTAAAGATGATGCAAGTCATAACTGACTTAAAACAGTATCAATTAAAGATAGACTTATTTCTAAAAGAATACAAGGCTAATCCACATAATTGGGTTTTAGAAACATATTATAATGAGAAAACAAATCAAACTGAATTATCATTAGAGCCAATCTGGGCTTATGATTACTTAGATAAGTATGTTTGGAGTAAGTATGATATGGTAATTCTAATGTCAGGAACAATTTTAGACAAAAGATTATTTTCAGATTTGAACGGACTAGATGTTGATAAAATGGCTTACTATTCAGTTCCGTCACCATTTCCAGTAGAAAATAGACCGATCTATTACATGCCTCTTGGTAAAATGTCTTATCAAAAGAAAGAAGAAACATTCAAGAATTATGTTCAATATCTACACAAAATTTTGAAAAAGTACGAGGGAAAAAAAGGTATAATTCACACCAATTCTTTTGAGTTATCAAATTGGATTCAAAGAGGAGTAGAAAACTCCCGACTGGTTTTTCATGATTCTACGAATAAAGATGAAATGTTAAGAAGACATTTTGAGACAAGTGAACCAACTGTATTTGTTAGTCCATCTGTCTCGACTGGTGTTTCATTTGATCATGATAAAAGTAGATTTCAAGTAATTGCAAAGATTCCTTACCCGAGTTTGGCTTCTCAAAAGAATAAAATGCGTCAAAAAAATAATCCAGATTGGTATTCTTGGAAAACTGTCTGTTCTTTACTTCAAATGGCTGGTAGGTCGATTAGGAGTAAAACTGATTTTGCAGATACTATAATAATTGATAGTTCTTTTTCTGACATACTAAGATATAGTTCTGATTTAATTCCAGACTGGGTTCAAAGTTCCATAAAGAAAGTTGACATAAAATCAAAAGCTTAAAAACTTTTTTTCCTTTTAATATATAAGATATACTTTTTGGCCAAAAAGTGAGAATTTATTGATACGCTCTGATAGGTATCAAAGAAGAAATTAAACTTAAAAATTATGAAAACAAAAACATCTAATGTTTTACCTGAACAGGTAGCAAAATCGTCAAGTGTCTTGACACCAATCTTCACTACAACCAACTACTCAATGTTTGGATATATCGGTGGAAACAGAAATGTAAATACAACTAATCTTAAAAAAATCACGGAGTCTATTGCAAAAAAACACATTAAAACAAATGCTGTAATTTGTATATTGGATGATTCAGACTTACACAAACCTCTTAAAATTGTTGATGGTCAACACAGATTTGAAGCTTGTGAAAAACTTCAAATACCGGTATCTTATGTTATTGATGAGAATTTAACCATGTCATCTATTCTTAACGATATTACTTTGATGAACACTGCCTCAAAAGAGTGGGATGTGTCTGATTTTATGAATAGTGAAGCTCAAAAAGGAAATCAAAATTATATCTTATATAGAGATGTCTATACTAAATGGAATGAGAATTTTGATCACGAAGCTTTATTTTTTATTCTCAATAATGACTCGGGTAGACAAAATCCTAATATTGGATATCCTATGTTTAAGCAAGGTAAACTTGAGTTTGATAAATCTGATTCAACATATCTGTCTAACAGACTAAATGAATTATCAAAATTCAACGGATTTTCTGATATAGGTGGTAAGAGATATTATCAAAAAGCACTAAATCTATTGTTTAATTGTAGGGGATTTGATTCTGAACATATGATGAATAAGCTTCAACAGAGAGTATCTGTTATTCAAAAGTGTTCAACTATTGAAGGAGCTCTTGATCAATTATCAACTATTTACAATCACAAGCAGCAATCTGGTAGAATAGCACTCACTAGAGTAGGAACTAAGATTGTTAAGATTGAAATTATTTAATTAAAAATAAAGAATAAAAAACCCTCAAATTTTGAGGGTTTTTTTTATTTAGTCTCTTAGACCTTTAGCAATTGCATCTCTAAGTGCTTTTGGTAGTTTTTTCTGTTTTGGAGTCAATCCCTTTTCTTTTCTTTTCTCGATTGAATCTTCGATGGCTTTTCCTCTTTTCTTCTCATATCTAGATATTTTCTTATCCTTATTCAAGTCTGCCTTTTCTGGATTTTTAAGACCTGATTTTTTATAAGAAGTATTTTTAGCTTCGAAACTCATGACTTCACCAGTCCTGTCTTTCTTTTCATCATTTTCATCTTCATCATTACAAGGAACACATTCTTCTTCCTCTTCTTCCATAGGCATTCTTCCTGCTACAACTTTTCTTAATTCATCTGAATATTCATCTGATAATTCAGAAGGAGTATAATCAATTTCTGAATCTCTTTCTAATCCATCTGCTCTTCCAGCAACTATTGATCTTAAATCATTTGAGTAATCATATTCCTGATCATCTCTAAAACTTTCAAACTTTTTTAAGTATTTCATACTATTTACTTATTTTTTATTTTAATATTCGATCACAAGATGGACAGTAAATAACTGGTTCACCATTTTTTATAAAGAATTTTCTATCACACATACCAATACATCTTTTAAGGCCTTTTGGTGGCTTTGGCTTTTTCTCTGGTTTGTCGGACTCAGTGATAAAGCTTGTAAATTTGTGTAAGTGATTCATATAAAAATATCAAACTATTTTTAATATATATTAATATGAAATTATATGAATTTTACGATTTTATACTCGAAAAAGAAGTTTTGAAGTTTCCAATTAAATTATCTAATAAATTACTAAGTGTTTTACAAAAAATAGACAGTAAAATATCAAAAAAACTTATCGATGTAGTTACATACACAGAGTGATTTTTATAAAAGAATATATAGAGATATATGAAAAGAATTTTGAAGTATAAAGATCATCAAAAAAGTATTTTAATAGCTGAAGAATTAATTGAACTAATTTTGAATCCTCAAATTAATGAGTCCAAATTAGATGATAGTCATATAAAAAATATATTAAAGTCATTAGCTGGAGACTTGAAATTCAACTATAGTTTAATATTTACTTTTGGTGCTGGTATTGGAGCAATGATTCCTATTGTTTCGAACCTACTTAAAAATGCTAGTTTAAATGTTGAATTAACTGATGAAAACATTGTTTTATTGTGTATCACGGCACTTGCGATAACTTATTTAGAAGAACAAAAGAATAAAACAGGTGAACATGAAATTGAGTGTCAAGACTGTAAAGGTCAAGGACATAATATAGATTGTGAACTTTGTGATGGAGAAGGATGTGATGATTGTGAAAAAGACTGTGAAACTTGTAACGGTAGTGGTTTAGTAAAAAGTTTAGTCACTAAAGAAGATGCTAAAACTTTATTAGAAGAATTAAAATTAAGAGGTATCGGTAATGGTATTGTGAAAAAACTTGTTAACTGTTTCAAATCAATAGGTAATGTATTAAAAGTAATTTTCAGAAATACTCCGTATATAGTTACAGGATTTTTAGATATGTTCGGATATACATCATTGTTGTTACCAACTATGAATGCAATTTCAACTCTAATTGGCAAATATGATTTCAATTTAGATAATCTTCCGATTAATTTATTAACAGTTGGTGTTGGTGTTACTTCATTGTTAGCAAAAAACAGTCTGAATTATTTAATAACAAGATTAAAAGATAAATTCAACTTAAAAGTTAATCCAGATTTAGATAAACCTACAGTTGTGAGACCTTATAGTGGAGAAATCAAAGATGGTGAAGAAAGAGATTTAGGTAAAAATCAATTAATTAAAGAACAGTAATATGAGTTTGAGTAAAAAATACAGTGATTTTTTATTGATGAGATTATTTGAATCTGTCTTGGTTACAAGTAGAGAGTTCAAACAGATTATTAATGATATGCCAAATACTGATAAAATTGCAGATATTTTGTATAGTATTATTGATGAAAGAACAGATATTAAAACTAATTATAATTTAGTTGATATTCAGAAAGACAAAAATGATGAAATTTCATTTTTGCCAGATACTCAGTATCAAAGATTTATCACTAAAGGTGAGGATGTATCTACTAAGACTAAGAGTAATTCAAAAATTGGTAGAATGATTGGGCAAATTTTGAGAGACAATGGTCACACTAAATTTACTGATTCGGATATTGAGAAGTTCGTAAATTCATTCAAATCTCAGTGGAATAAGAAACATGGAATTATTAACCGTAAAACTGAAGTAGTTAAAGGTGATCAAATTTTAAAGTGGTATAACAGTAAGAATTATAATTCCGATAAAGGAACCTTAGGTAGCTCTTGTATGAGATATGATAAAGTGAATCACTTTATGAATATTTATGCTAAAAATCCGGATAAAATATCTATGGTTATTATTACTGAAGAAGGTAAATTAGTAGCAAGAGCTTTATTCTGGGTACTAGATGAAACAACTGCTGGATCAAGTAAAAAGTTCTATTTAGATAGAATTTATACTGAACAGGATTCTGATTTTCAGTTTGTTTATGATTGGGTTGTTGAGAATCTATGTGCCAATGATCCAAAAATTCTAACTTCACATAAAAATGGTGATAATCAATATGAGATGAAAGTTTTCTTAAAAAACACTAAATTTGATCATTATCCTTATGCTGACACATTTAATTATTTATATGAAAGATTAAACAAAGATGGTCAAGTTACTGGAAGTGGATTTGTTTCTAACCTATATGATGAATCTATGGCTGAGCAGACAAAAGATGGTCAGAGTTTTCTTATTTCTGAAATAAGAAATCACAGTGAAGGTACTCCGAGTAATTTAAGTCATGTATATTCAGAATATTTTGATAGTTATATACTGAAAAGTGAGGCTGTGAAAGATCATAGATTAGGTTGGATTCCAAAATCCAAATGTAAAAGATGTGAGTTTGATGGTGAATGGATTTATGAAGAAAATGCTATCTGGTCTGATGCAATGCAAGATTGGATTCATAAAGATTTTGCACGCGATTCAGACTTTGGAGTTGTTCATAAAGATGCTGTGAAAAAAGTGGCGACCAAATATATTGGTAAATATACTAACCCTATAGATTTTATAAACGGATTAGGAAAAGGTGAAGAATTGTTTGAGATTAAAGATATGATTAAGTCATCATCTTCTGAATTTGAGATACCAGAAAATCGATATGGAGGTCCTCGATATTATATAAAAGAATTACTAGTGAAAGATATTTGGGGTGATTACCAAGTAAAACAATCATCATTTGAATTACACGAATGTGATGATGTTGAATTAACAAAAAAAGTTGAGTTTTCAAATCTGATTATAAGATCTAAGTTTATGATGTTAGATGATGCAGTTTTATTTGATGTAAATTACACAGATACTACAATATGGATAGGTTTTAGTGATCTAAAGGATTTTTATGATCAAGCGTATTATACAAAATTCATGGAATTTTTAAAATCATCAAATATTGATGAATCTACTAAAAAGAGAATTAGTGAAGTCAAAACGAAGTTTCATGAATATTGGTTAGCTGAGTCTAGTGCTTATCGTACAGCCTTTAACTTACAGGAAAAAATGAAGAATGTCACTCCTGAAGAAGTTGTTTTAGAACTTTATGAGTCGGTTTGTTCAAAACTTGCAAAAAAAGGTTTTTTTGAAAAATTTACTCTTGGAGGTGTTATAGAGGCTCTTGAAAATGAATATTATGACTATATGAGTATGAGTCCCGAAAATAAAGACGAAGTAATAAAATTTAGCTTAAAATTAATTGAGGTCATGATCCTACCATATCTTATCACATCAGATAGTTACGATTCTAAAATTGAACTACAAAAATGGTGTTCAAATAGTCCATCAATTCGAAGTGAAATGAGTAAGATTACGTTAGATATCGCGCAGCTCAAAGATCGTTACTTCAGTTATTTAAGATCTGTCTTTAGGGAATTTCTAAATGAAATTAGAATTGAAAAAAGAGAAGGTCTTGAAGAATTGTCAAGAAATTATAGTCTGACTAGTCGCGAGTTAGAAATGTTTATTTCAAAAATCAATTTGGAAAAAATGAGTCCATTTAAATAAAAATTAACTCTATTCTAAAAATTAATGTTTTAAAATTATTAATAATTTATAGAAGAATATATATTAAACTTAAATCTCTCCATTCACTATAAATAAAAAATAATTTTGAAAAATGACAATATCTTTAGAAAAGATATTTTTCGGATATATTATTAAGAATAAAAGATACTTTGAAATTGTAGAACCTTTCTTCTTCAAAAATTCTGAAATTCAATTCGTGTATTCTATTATTAGAAGTTACATGATTAAGAATATTGAAGCAGAAGTACCTCATCCAAAACAAATTCTTGAAATGGTATCTCTCGAAGATCGAGATGGTGTTATTACCAAAGAAGTTCTTAAATCAATGTTGACCGTAAACTTTGGTGAATATGATGAAACAAATTTCATTATTCCTAAATTTAACGCTTGGATTCTTTCAAACAGACTAAAAAGTGGTACAGTAGATATTATTGATGAAACAAGAAATCTAGACTCTGTTAATGATTTTGAAGAAGCTGTAATCGCAGCTAATAGAATCAAAAGCATCGTAGATCAAATGTCTAAAACAGATTTTGTTAATGATGATGATTTGGGTTCTGATTTTGATGATCCAGAACACCATGTGCAAGATTCTTCAAGATTCAAAATCAGATCAGGACTTGATACTGTTGATCATATGTTAGGTGGTGGATGGGATATTTCTACACTTAATGTAATAATGGCTCAAACTAATGGAGGTAAGTCTTTATGGATGCAAAATTTCGCAGTAAGATCTGCTGATATGGGATATAATGTGCTGTATATTACATTAGAAATGAGTGAGAGAAAAGTAATGAAGAGATTAGGTGCAATGAGGTTGAAAATTCCTATTAATGATTATGATAATGTTAGTAAGGATGTTGAATTAATCAAAAGAAAAATAAGTAATTTAAAAAATACTAATAATAGTGATTTGTTTGAGAAGAAAGTAGGAAAAATTATTACAAAATTCTGGGCAGCGGGTACGGCAACAATTAATGATTTCGATAATTATATTCAAAAACTAAAAGAAAAGAAAAATATTAAAATTGATTTAGTGGTTGTTGATTACATAACACTGATTGCACCAGTAAAAGGAATAGCAGGCGATAATTTATACACAAAAGGTAAATCTTTAGCAGAAGGACTAAGAGCAATTGGTGCCAAATTCAAAGTTCCAATTATTACTGGTGTTCAAGTTGCTAAAGATGCTTGGAATTCTAATGATATAACATTAGAACAAGTTCCAGAATCTAAAGCAATCGCGGAAACAGCAGACACTTTTTTTGCTATAATAAGAACTGAAGAGATGAAAAGACAAAATATTTATCGATTCAAGTTGTTAAAACAAAGAGATGGTGATTTTTTGAAATCTCAAATAAAATTAAATCTAAATTCAACATATCTCACTTTAGAGAATGATGTATTTTTAGATTCAATTTAAAAAATTAAATACATTCAATGAGTGCTAAAAGAAAAAAAGACATTGATTTAGAAGTTGATGAAGATTATAATGAGGATTTAGTAACAGAAGAATCTAAAGATGTATCTGTTGAAGAAGAGTCAGAAGTCGAGGAAGAATCTATCGAAATCGATAGTGACGAATTTACAGATGATGTAATTGAAATTGATGAGGATGATCTAAGCTTAGAGGTTGAAGAGAAAACTGATGATGTTGTTTTATCTAAACATAAAATTCAAGGTAAACACAGTTTGAAGTATGATTCGATCTTCAAAGGTAAAAAAGAAGATCCTTTGAGTGAAGATTCATATGAAATGGGTACTAGTTTTAATGATACATTTGAAGTAGATAAGTCCTCTCATTACTGGTTCGAATCAATTGATAACGAGAATTACATCAAAGATAAAAGAATCAAAGAAAGAGTCTATCAGGTTTTGTCAGAACATACTGATATAAACTTTTTGAATAATAGAAGAAAACCGTCTAGAGTGGATTTTAATCAATATTATTATTTATTAAAAACAAATCTTCAACAAGAAAGTTTCACAAATATTGAGCTTTTCAATGAATTAGCTGTCTATTTTTCTGATAACTTATTTAACATGTTTAAGTTATTAGATAATAAGTGGAGAAATCTAATAATCGTTGAACTACAAGATCATATTGGTAAACAAAATTATTCACACGAAATCAGAAATAGAAATATTTATGAAGGAACTGAAATAGAATTCTTAGCAGAAGATCCTAACTTAATGAACAAAGAACTAATTCATGTAACAGGAGTTGTTGTAGAAACTGATTATGAAAATTCTGTTTATATGGTCAATTCTTACGAAAAAATATATGAAGTTGAGATTAATAAAATAACAAAAATATTAAATAATACGAAATTCAAGTATAACCTGAATAAACTAAATAACATAGATTTTCTATAAAAAATAATTTTTTTAATAGAATAAAAAATCCAAAAAAAATTAAGATTAGAAATAAAAGTTGAAAATATAGGCGATATATATCAATACAAAAAAAATTAAAAAGATGATTAATATAAAAGTTACGAAAAGAAACGGTAAAAAAGAGCCAGTAATGTTAGACAAAGTTCTAGACAGAATTAACCAACAAACATATGGTCTTGACTCAAAATGGATACAACCCTTTGAAGTTGCTCAAAAAGTAATTGAAGGAATTACACCAGACATTGAAACAAGAATTCTTGACCAATTAGCAATGGAAACTGCTGCTAGTTTAACAACAAAACATCCAGATTATGCGACTTTAGCAGCTAGAATTGCTATTACTTCTTTGCACAAAGATACTAAGAAGAGTTTTAGTGAGACTGTTAAAGATCTTTATGATTATGTTGATCCAAATACTAGAAAACACTCACCAATTGTTTCTAAATCTTTTTATGATATCGTAATGAGAAATGCTGATGAATTAGATTCGGCGATTGTTCACTCTAAGGATCATAATTTTGATTACTTTGGATTTAAGGTTTTGGAAAGAAGTTACTTATTGAAACTAAATGGCAAAGTTGCTGAGAGACCTCAGTACATGTATATGAGAACAGCTATTCAAATTTGGGGTGAGAATCTACCAAAAGTTATTGAAACTTATAATCTTTTATCTGAAGGTTTTTACACACACGCTACACCAACTCTTTTCAACTCTGGTACAACTCGTCCACAATTATCATCTTGTTTTTTATTAGATGTTGAAGATGATTCTATTGAAGGTATTTTTAATACTCTAAAAGAATCTGCACAAATATCTAAAAATGCAGGAGGTATTGGTATAGCTTTCAACAAAATTAGAGCTAAAGGTACTTATATCGCTGGTACTAATGGTACATCAAATGGTATCATTCCTTTCTTGAAGATTTACAATGAAACAGCAAGAGCTGTAGACCAAGGTGGTGGAAAAAGAAAAGGATCAATTGCTATTTATATGGAACCCTGGCACGCTGATATCTTTGATTTCTTGGATTTAAGGAAAAACCAAGGTAAAGAAGAATTAAGAGCTCGTGATTTATTCTTAGCACTTTGGACTAATGACCTATTCATGGAAAGAGTAGACTTAGACGAAGATTGGACTTTGATGTGTCCTCATGAGTGTCCAGGATTGACAGAAGCTTATGGTGATGATTTCAGAAAAATGTATATTGACTATGAAACAAAAGGGTATGGTAAGAAAACCGTTAAAGCTCGTGAATTATGGAATAAAGTTTTAGAATCACAAGTTGAAACTGGCACACCTTATATTCTATATAAGGATTCAATCAACGAGAAATCAAATCAATCAAACATTGGTGTTATCAAAAGTTCTAATCTTTGTGCAGAAATCGTAGAAGCAACTGGTGTTACAAAAATTCAAAAAGAATTACTTCAAAACAAAGAACTATTAGATTCTTTATGTTTAGGTGACTTCTATGGTCAAGAATCGGTAAATGAAACAGCTGTTTGTAATTTGGCATCTTTGTCATTGACAAAATTTGTTAACAAGAACAAAACTTATAATTATAACAAATTATATGATGTAGCTTATCAAGCAACAATCAATTTGAATAATGTAATTGATGTAAATTACTATCCGTCAGATTCAGCAAGATTCTCAAATTTATTACATCGACCTATTGGTCTTGGCGTACAAGGATTAGCTGATGTTTTCTTTTTAATGAGTTTATCTTATGATTCACAAGAAGCTAGAAATGTTAATAAGCAAATATTTGAAACTATTTATTTTGCATCTATGAGAGCATCTTGTGATTTGGCTAAAGAACACGGACATTATGCTTCATATCAAGGTTCTCCAGTTTCACAAGGTAAATTTCAATTTGATCTATGGGGAGCTACTACAACTGATAGATGGGATTGGAAAAAACTTAGAGAAGATATTGCAAAATGGGGAGTTAGAAATTCTTTGACTACTTGTATTATGCCAACTGCGTCAACAGCATCAATTTTAGGTAATGAAGCTTCATGTGAGGCACAAACATCTAATTTATATGTTAGAAGAGTTATTTCTGGTGAATTTATTATTGTTAATAAATATTTAGTTAAAGAACTTGTTAAACTTGGTATTTGGAATGAATCAGTTAAGAATAAAATTATTCAACAGAATGGTTCTATTCAGAATGTACCAGAAATTCCAGTAAATATCAAAGAAGTGTTCAAAACAGTTTGGGAAATTAAACAAAAAGATGTTATTGATTTGGCAGCCGATAGAGGAGCGTTCATTGATCAAACACAATCTATGAATGTGTTTATGGAGAATGTAAACTTTGGTAAGTTAACTGCAATGCATTTCTATGGTTGGGGTAGAAGATCATTCTTAAATGATTCTAATGGTCAGCCAATTATACCATCAAATGATGAAAACATTCAAGTTGTTTGTGATAAAGATGGTACTCCTAAGTTTTACAGAGACAAAAGAAGTAATCTTAAAACAGGTATGTATTATTTAAGAACAAAATCTGCAGCTGATGCTGTCAAGTTCACTGTTCAAGAACAAAAGAGTGTTGAAGATCAAATGGCTGAAATATCCTGCTCACTTGATGATCCGGATTCATGCATTGCATGTGGATCGTGATTTATTACCTTAAAAAAGTAAAACCTGTCTGAAAAGACAGGTTTTTTTATTTTATAGAGATGCTAAAAACATCTTAGCTTCTTTTTGTCTCCTTGTCTCAAGACCAGGAAATTTTTTATTTAAGTTGTAGTCTTTGATTGAGTCACCTGCTAATTTCATATCACCTTTCTTGATGTGTTGAATTATATCAGATTGTCTTAAACTACTTATACCAGAATTGAATGCTAAAGAAACAAGTGCATCAAACATACTTTGATTAATATTTACATCTATTCCTTTTGCTTCCCACTCCTTGAATATCCTTCTAACACCATCAGC
>JACCDO010285530.1_pt1 | contig 12166 bp, 8 predicted proteins | sample 7446101 | NCBI WGS metagenome assembly JACCDO01 (sample SAMN15323440, study PRJNA562643) | freshwater metagenome | isolation source: river surface water | place: USA:Blue River Watershed | collected 2017-08-16 | reverse complement strand
TAAGATTAAGCGCGAGCTCCTGCAAATCTATAAGTCTCCACAAGGTCGAAAAGCTTTGGAGTTTGAATCTTTGGCAAAGCAATTAGGAAGATATAAAGACAATCGAGGTAAGGAGCCTACCTATACGCGCGCTAGAGATCCAGCTCTTGCGCCACCATTAAGTATCCCAAATCATGGTGACTTAAAGATTGGAACAGCGAGGAGCATCGTCAATACATTATTGAACGACGTCGATGAATGGGAAATTTTTTTAAAAGAGAATGATAGCGATGACGAATTCTAAGGAAATTTTAAAAAGAGGCTATGTCAGGCGTCTGCTACCTGCAGAGGAGGGTGGATACACTGCTTCTATTCAGGAATTTCCAGGACTGGTTGCAGAAGGTGATACAGCAGAAGAGGCGTTAGCTAATTTAGAAAAAGCTGCCTTATCTTGGTTAGATGTATCGCTAGCAAATGGACGTGAAATTAGAGAGCCGATTTCCTTTGATTCCTTTAGCGGGAAAATTGCTCTCAGAATTCCTAGAGGTTTACATCAGCAAGTTGCAGCATTAGCCGAGTGTGAAGAATGTAGTGTGAATCAATTACTCACAACTGCGATTGCTACTTATGTTGGTAATTTACAGACAAGTAGTAAAGTTAATCGTGTAGTCAGGCAAGTTAAGCCAAAGTTGCTTGATGATGTAATCTATAGACCAATGGCGACAATAAAAAAATCGACTTCTAAAAAAATTATTTCTAAATAAATATTTTTATGAATTAAATCTAGATATTTTTTTCAAATACTAAAAAATAAGAATATTTTTACATGCCTTTTTCTCAAAATATATCGCTACCAAAATTTGAAGCACGCTGGCCCGCAGCGTTAATTTGGTCTATAGCTTGGGTACTCTTATGGTTTTTAGACGATCAACTCAGTCTGGGTAACTTAGCGCTGTTGTTAGTGTTGACCAGTGCTATCGCAGGTGTTTGGTTATCTGCCTCTGCGTCCATCATCTGTAGTGCGATTTCAGTATTGATGTTCAACTGGTATTTCGTCGAGCCACGTTATACCTTTAGCGTGCATTTGAAACAAGACATGCTCCTACTAGTCGCGATGATGGGAGTGAGTTCAGTTGTGAGTTATTTAATGGCGCGGTTACGGCTGGCAGCGGCATTAGAAAGTCAGCATGCACAAGCTTCTGAAAGTTTGCGTAATTTTGGAGAGAAATTGCGTGAAACATTAAACATCGTGGAAAAAGGACATTTACTTCAATCTTTGATTGTTAAAAAAGTTGGAGTCGAAGTCTCAGTACAATTGCTTGAAGATTCAACATCAGAAAAAAATAAACAAGATTCCCATTTAATAGGGTCAGCGAAAGGGCAGGATATTGATGGTTTGTGGGCTTGTATAAAAGAGTTTCGTGCAATTGGTCCTGGAACAGGTCGTTATGAAACACAAGCAACCTTATTTTTTCCTTTACGTGGACGACTGCGTGCCTTTGGTGCTCTAGCTTTACATTTACCTGAATCTAAATTGATTCTGCAGTTTCAACGCGATACTGCACAAGAAGCCTGTGATATGTTGGGCTTGGAAATTGAACGTGCTCAAATTTTACGGCTGGCACAACAAGCGCGAGAGGATGCGCAAAGTCAAAGCCTACGCAATACACTACTAGCTTCTATCTCGCATGATTACCGTACACCTCTAGCGAATTTAATGGGAGCAGCATCTGTCATTCAACAGCAAGTTGTACGTTTGAGTACTGAAAAAATTTCTGAACTTGCGCAAACTGTATTGGATGAAGCACAGCATCTGAATCGTATGACCACGAATACCTTGCAGTTAGCAAGATTAGATGCTGCGCCATTAAAGATTAAAAAAGATTGGGAGTCGCTGCAAGAAATTTTAGGCGCTGTGATGGCTAAAGCGCGTCAGCGTTACCCAATGCGGCAGATTACTGTAACGGTGCCTGATAATTTGCCGTTGATTGATTGTGATGCGATTTTGATTGTGCAGCTGTTTGATAATTTAATTGAGAATGCTATTCAATATAGTCCTGGAGGTACTGAAATTGAAATTAATGTGAATGAGATTAACAATGCATTAGAAGTGCGAGTTAGTGATCAAGGATGTGGCATAGACGATGCATGGAAAGAAAAAGTGTTTCATGCATTCGAGCGGGTGCATAGTGACTCTGCACAAATCGATGCGACAGGTAATGCCGTATTACGAAGAGGGATGGGTGTAGGTTTGGCTGTATGTAAAGCCATCGCGAAAGTTCATGATGCTAAGTTGTGGGTTGAGGATAGACAGCCAACCGGTACGGTGATGTGTTTGGCTCTGTCTATAGATCAGCAGCCTAGTGTCATCATGGAGGCATCATAAGGATGGCACTCAAAGTTTTATTAGTCGAAGATGATAGAGAATTGCGCAGAACTTTGGTTGATGCGCTACAGGTCGAAGGTTATGGAGTTGTAGCGAGTGGTAGCGTGGCAGATGCTACTGCAGTATTGAATCATCAGATGGCATCAGATGCGCCATTAGATTTATTGGTACTAGATTTAGGTTTGCCCGATGGTGATGGTGGTGACTTTCTTCGATTCGTAAGAACACAGTTTGCACTACCAATTTTAATTATCTCAGCACGCTATGATGATGCAAACAAAGTCACTTTACTCGATGCTGGTGCGGATGATTATTTAGTTAAGCCATTTAGCATAAGCGAGCTACTTGCTCGTATGCGCGTCACTTTGCGCCATCGTGGCACGGTAGTCTTAGCGCCGCAAACAAAATACGATTGCGGCAATCTAACCATAGATTTAAGTAAGCGTACTGTTCTGAAGTCCGGTGAGATAGTTCATTTAACACCTACTGAGTTCAACATGCTGTCGCTATTAGTGAGGCAAGCAGGACAAGTTGTGACGCACCGTCAAATGCTAGTCGATGTGTGGGGTGTTGAGCATGTCGATCAAACGCATTATTTGCGTCTATACATGGGTCAGCTTAGAGCTAAGCTTGAAGAAAATCCGACTGAGCCTAAGTTATTGCTAACTGAGCCAGGTGTGGGATACAGATTGGCAGAGTCTCAAATATCAACATGAGCATCCATCCAGTAGTCCAGATTATTAAGCCAGTTCTGACTAGATGTTTGCTCGTGATAATGTCGGTAAAAGACATGGTGATTTTTTAGATTTGAACGTGAGTGCCCAGTTCAACAACAGCATTGTCTGGCAATCTAAAATATTCAGCAACGCTACCCGCATTTTTATGCATAGTTGCAAATAGATTTTCTCGCCACCATGACATAGCACCATCATGGGTGGGAATGACAGTTTGCCTACTTAAAAAATAAGTTATTTCAAATGGTGTGAGCTGTGTTCCTTCAATAGCAACATGCGCTAAATTTTTTGGTACATCAGGCGTATTCAAAAATCCAAAATTTAAACGTACTCGCCAAAAAGTGTTGGATAGTCGTTCTATTTCTATGCGATCGGATTCCTTTACATAAGGAACTTCTTTGAAAATAACGGTAAGAATAATATTGCGTTGATGAAGTACTTCGTTATGCCTCAGATTGTGTAGTAGTGCTTGAGGTACAGTATCAATATTGCCAACGGCATAGATCGCAGTTCTTTTAGCGCGCGCTATATTTTCTTTATCAATCTGCTGCACAAATTCTTGTAAGTCTAATCCATCATTGCGCAAAGCTTTTGCAACTAAGCTACGACCTTTTTCCCAAGTCTCCATGAGTAAAAATAGCATGAGGCCAAGTAATATTGGGAACAAGCCGCCATCAAATATTTTTGATGAACACCCTGCAACAAATAATGCATCTATACAGAAAAATAGTAAGGTGGCACCGATTGCGATAGGCGATGGTAAGTGCCATGCATGACGCACAACGAAATAAGTAAGAGTAGTAGTGATAATCATAGTCAGTGTGACGGCAATGCCATAAGCACCGGCTAATGCAGAGGAACTACCAAAGCTTATGACTGCTAACACTACGCCTACGAATAAAACCCAATTCACCATAGGTATATAAATTTGCCCTATTTCACGTGATGAGGTGTATTCCACCTTCATACGTGGTAAGAGTCCTAATTGCATGGCTTGCTTAGTAATTGAGAAAGCCCCTGAGATGACAGCCTGAGATGCAATCACTGTGGCGCACGCTGACAGACCTACAATGAATAGCAACATCGATTCGGGATACATTTTGTAGAAAGGATTTTCAAGTGCAGAACTATCGCTAATGAGTAGTGCACCTTGACCCATATAGTTAAGTGCTAATGCAGGCAGAACAAAACTAGTCCAGGCAAGTTGTATTGGGCGCTTACCAAAATGGCCCATATCAGCATACAGTGCTTCGGCACCTGTAATAACTAGCGCAATAGCTCCAATAGTTGCAAACAAATACCAGCCTCGTTCTTGTAAGAAGTGAAAACCATGTAAAGGATTAAGTGCAGCAAGAATAATGGGTTGATTAATTATGTGGAATACACCAGCGGTAGCGATGGTGACGAACCATACAATAAGAACAGGGCCGAAAGCTTTGCCTATGATGCTAGTGCCATGCTTTTGTATCGCAAACAAGCCCACCATAATTGCTAACGTAGCGGGAATCACATAAGGTTTAAATGCCGGTGTGACGACTTCTAATCCTTCAAGTGCACCTAGTACAGATACTGCAGGTGTAATCACACTGTCGCCATAAAATAAGGTGGCTCCAAAAACACCGAGCAATAACAGCGCACGACGTAACTTAGGCTGTGATTGCACTGCGCTACACGCTAAGGCAGTCAAAGCTAAGATACCGCCTTCACCACGATTGTCTGCTCTCAATATCAACATGACGTACTTGAGTGTCACCACCAGCATCAGTGCCCAGATCATGACTGAGACAGCTCCAATCACATTTTCTGGATTAACCGTGACACCAGTGGAGGGAGAAAACACTTCTTTCAAAGCATAGAGAGGGCTGGTACCAATGTCACCGTACACCACACCCAGTGCCCCTAAGGTGAGAGCACCAAATGAGGTTTTAACATGTGTTTCGGATATATCGGGATTGGCTATACGGTTGACAGGTGGCATAAAAATCAGTCCATAAAAGGTTATGGAGTGATGGTATTTAGATCCGCATAAGGAAAGTATAAGTTAAAGCAATTACAACAATTTAATAATGGGTTGTCCTGGGTAAGGGCAGAGCAGAGGCGAGTATTGATATCTATTTTCTGTCTCTGTCCATTTGTGATCGCCAAGAGGTGACTTGAAAGCGGCGACCACAAACTTTGAGTTTTTCAACGATCTTAATGAAAGCGATTTCTCCTTTGTTGTAGCAGCCTCATTACAGTAACTAAATCTTCTGAGTGATCTGATAATTGTAGATGCTCCACTCTTTCAATGAGTGCATCACACAAACTGTCAATATTTTCTGTATAAAATAAATCTATAGCTGTGCGTTGATCATTATTTTTTTCAGTGAATAATCTTAAAATATCTGTAGTCGAATCAAGTAATGTAAGAGCCGGTGTAATGTTATTTTCTTCAAGTGCAAACATAAATGCATTCATCCCCTGCGAGTCTTTCATAAATATGAGAGAGTCAAGATCACGCACTTTTTTTACCTTCTCTAATATTGCAGTCATCTTATTAGAAATATCATCATCAAATAGATCATAATATTCTGCTTTAGCGCCAAGCATCAACGCTGTTGTTCCATCATCCATAGAGTAATAGATATAATCGATTGGATTCTTTACATAGTCAAGCACGACAGTAATTGTGAATTCTTGGCAATAAATAGCTGCAAGCATCAACGCATTATAGTCATCCTTATCCTTCATGAATGCAAGCTCATCTGCATTTTTCACATTACTAAGGATGGCTTTGGTTGAATCGGTTTGGTCTTCACATATAGCGTACATCAGCGCGGTCATGCCTTCTGAATCCCTCATCGTTGCAAACGCTTCAGGATTTTTAACAACACTGAGGATAACTTCGATTGATTTAGCATTGCCGCTAGATGCAGCGTACATCAATACATTCTTGCCTTTTGAATCCTTCATGGTTAAAAGTTCGTCTGGATTATTAACGCTGTTTAGTAAAAATTTGATTAATTCGACATTGTCCATACGTAAGTGCATTAGCAGCGTCTTACCATCTGCATCCTGCTTGCATATAAGTGCTTCTTTATCCGTCACGCCACTAAGCAAGGCTTTGATTGACGCTATTTGATATATAAATTTTTGCTCCGTTGATTCTGATGTTTCGTTAAAGTCTTTATCATAAGTATATCTATAAGTCCCAGAATAACCGTACCCTAATGCCAGCATAAGTATCGTCTTATTATCATTACTCTTCATGAGTATGAGCTGTTCTTGATTGCTTACACGATCTAGCAAAATTTTGATTGTTTCATAATCATGAAGGTCTGCAGCGTGCATCAGTGCTGTCCAGCCATTCGAATCTTTCATGTATATGAGTTGTTCTGGATTCTTCACGTTAGCAAGTAAGACTTTGACTGATTCAGGGTTACGCCCTTTTATAGCGTGCATTAGCGCCGTCAAGCCATTTGAATCCTTCATGCATACAAACGCATCCCGATCATTTACAAAGCTGAGTAAAGTTTTAATTAAGTTTGCTTGAAATGAATCCCCTGTTTCCCCTGTTATTCCGTCTTTAGGTAATAAAGATGAAAAAATACGTGACCCAGAATAGCGATTAAAATCGTTTATCGGCATTAGTGCCGTCTCGTTATTATTATTCTGCATGAATATCAGCTGCTCCGGATTGCGTACACCTTCTAGCAAAACTTTGACTGATTCATAATGACCATTACTTATAGCAAGCATCAGCGAGTTCATACCATTCGCATCCTTCATGCAAACCATAGCATCCCGATCGCTCACACTGCTGAGTAAGACTTTGATAGATTCGATATGACCAAAAGTTGAAGCGTGCATCAGCGCTGTCAAACCCAATTCATCCTTCATGCATATAAATGAATCTGGATTGCTTGACTTACTGAGTAAGGCTTTGATTACTTCGGTGTGCCCCAATTTTGCTGCGAACATCAATAATGTCTTTTTACGATAATCGACTAGATCATAAAATTTTTCTATGCTGTTCACTCCAGCGATGCGCATAGCTGTTTCGAAATCCTGTCTTGATAAGGGATCTACAAGCTGTGTATAGAGATGATCAGTTAATCCTGATTGAGATTTATTAGGGTCATACATCGGCAATAATGGTATGAAACCATGATTAAAAAAAGGATCTAAAGGCTGTAAATTGGGATTATTAGTTGATCCGGATGGAAATAGAATATTTCTATCTACTGGTGTTCGTTGAAATAATTGAGGTGGGGTCGTTGAGGGTTGTTCGGTAATCGACTGAGTTGTTTGAGTATTCGTTTGCTGTACATGTCTCGGCGATGTGGGTGGTGTTAAGTCCCTTGGAGATGTGGGTGGCTTTAAATTACTTGGGCTAGTATTGTTTGATGGTCGCTTCATATCATCCTTAAAAAAGATTAGGGTTCACATACGTAAGCTTTCTCTAATATATGTTCCTGTTTTAAATAGGAATTGATAGCTGCATAATGTTTACTTTCTGATTAAATTTAAAATTTTTATTCAAAAAAAATGGCCGCACTAGGGCGACCACATATAGATTTAGTTTTTTAATTGGCTTAATGTAAGCGAGCTTTTTGCTGTAGCAAGGACAGAACAGCATCTAGATCTTGAGAGTCTATAGGCATAACTTTTTTCACAAGAAGTCTGATGAGTCCATCACACAAAACTGGATCAAGTAAATCTACTGCTGTTCGTTGTTTTTTATCTTCTTGCTTTAACAAAGCTAATTTATCTGTAGTCCAATGAAATAATGTAGCAACTGCTAAGTCGTTGTTTTCTTCTGCTGCAATCATAAATGCATTCATTCCATTTATATCTGTCAGAAATATTAGAGAATCAGGATCGCGAATTTTTTTTACCGTCTCTAACATCATAATGAGTCCATTAGGATTAAATTCAAAATCAGATTCATTTCTAGAGCAGATCATCAAAGCTGTTTTGCCATCATTATTAGGAAAATAGACAAGCTCTTCTGGGTTCTTAACATTATCAAGAATAGCTTGAATAGAATCCGTCTGGTTATAAATAGCTGCTAGCATCAACGCGTTGAAATCACTCTGATTCTTCATTAATACAAGCTGTTTTTCATTTCTCACACTGGTGAGCAAGGCTGTGACCGATTCAGCATAGCCACGAAATGCAGCGAGCATTAATGCCGACATGCCTACTTCATCTGTCATAGATGCAAGCGTTTCTGGATCTTTCACAATGTTCAGTAATGTTTTGATTGATTCGGGTTGGTTAGATACTGCTGCGAACATTAGTGCTGTATGACCGAAATTATCTTTCATGCATGCGAACGAATCTGGATATTTTAATTTGCTAAGTAAAGCATTAATTACTTTGGTGTGCCCACCAGCTGCAGCGAATATCAACAATGATCTTTTATGAGGACAGGCTAGCTCGTATAGTTCTTGTAAGCTACTGACACCCGCGATGCGCATAGCAGTTTCGAAATCCTGATTTGATAAAGGCTCTACAAGCTGCGCATACAGATCATCAGTTAAAAGTGGTGGGTTTATATTTTTTGTGATTGAATTTATGAGACGCAGATTGGTGGCTTCTAACTGATGCTCTGATTCCGACGCTGTAGGGAATAAATGACTTTTATCTACTTGCGATCTTTGAACGATTTGAGGTTGATTTGTTGAACAATGTTCGTTGATCGAACTATTTGGTTGGATATTTTCTTTATCTATCGCTTGCGCATATGCAGTTGATATTGAATTCCTTGGACTAGTATTACTCGATGTACGCTTCATATCATCCTTGTAAATGGTTAAGGTTCTGATAAGTAAGCTTTCTATTTTGTAAGTTCCAGTTTAAGTGTGAAGAAATTCGCACAACATGAGTAGTTTTCTACAGTTGATCCGCAGAAGAAATTCAAGCCCTACCATGATGTTTTTAAATTTTAGGATTGATCGTTATAAAAGCTTGTGGTTTGCTTAAGTAAATCGATTTTTATGAGTGTGTTCGCCAGTCTTATTCCATGTAGTGCATTAGTTAAGCGACTCATCTAGTCAAGTGGCGCTTCCCTCTATAATGCGCAGATGTTAAAACTTTCCGTACTTGATCAATCTGTGATCGCCAAGGGGCGAGCACAAGATGCGTCCATTCGTCACACCTTGGCTTTAGCTGAGCATTGTGAAAAGTTGGGTTATGAGCGCTTTTGGGTGAGTGAGCATCACAGCCTGCCTAGCATTGCAGGGACGGCACCTGAAGTATTGTTAGCAGCGATTGCAGCGCGTACTTCACGCATCCGCATCGGCAGTGCCGGTGTGATGTTGCCGCATTATTCAAGTTTGAAAGTTGCAGAGCAATTTAGGGTGTTGGATGCCTTAGCTCCTGGTCGTGTGGACTTAGGCTTAGGGCGCGCACCAGGTAGTGATGGTCGCACGTCGCAATTACTCAATCCAGATCGTTATGCCTCTGAACGTTTTCCTCAGCAAGTCATGGAATTACAAGCATGGGTGACAGGTCAAACCATGCCTGCTGGCCATCCTGGTCAGGGTGTTTGGGCTTTGCCACTAGGTCAGACTGCACCATCGCTATGGATATTAGGAAGTTCAAATTACGGTGCGCAATTAGCAGCGCATTTAGGTTTACCTTATGCCTTTGCGTATTTTTTTAGTGATGGCGTCGGTGTTGAGGAAGCGCTCGATTTATATCGTTCTCAATTTAGGCCTAGTGAATATTTGGCTAAGCCTTATGCAACGATTTGTGTCTCAGCACTGTTAGCGGATACCGAAGAGGAAGCATGGTTGCAATTTCAAAGTCGCGCACGCTGGCGCTGCGATCGTGATCGAGGTCGCTTTGGACCACTCTTGTCTCCTGAAGAAGCGATTTTGAATTTGAGTGCTGAAGATAAAGCACGTATGCAAAGTATGCGCGCAACAGCATTAGTCGGTGCGCCAGATCAAGCTGCAGACAAATTGCGTGCATTGGCTAGTAGTTTAGAACTGAATGAATTAGTGGTGTGTACGTGGACGCATGATCCCGCCGTGCAGTTACGTTCATTTGAGTTATTAGCGCGTGTGTTTGATTTACCTGTGATGAAGTAATGATTATTTTATGTTTGAAATTGATGAGGTCAATCATGCAATCAATCGCAGCTAGAAGTTTCATGATTTTATTAGTTTGGAGTTTAAGTGGCTTGTTAACAGCACAGGCGCAAGATTCACGATTAGAAAATCAATTGTTACGCTGTTCTGCGATAACCACTATTTTTTCAATTGCGGCAGAAAAAAATGCTGAATCTGAAAATAAATTGAAAAAAATGAGCACCTTATTTTTAGATTTTTATACCAATGAAAAAAAATCAAAAAATCCAGAAAACAAGGCAGAAGAAATGTTGGTACGACGTCAGCAAGTGTTAACGGAAATTAAAGAACATTATGCAGACAGAGAAGCTTTGTTAGTGGAAGAAGGTGTGGTGTGTGGCGCATGGGGAGAGGGATTTTTATCGCAAGGCGATAACATTAGCTTTATTCCGGTTTATCCCAAAGTGATCTCTAGTCAGATTCGCGATCAATATGCACGCATAGCGTCAGTTGCATTTAAAAAATGGTTGGAGCTAGGTGCGCCGATGAGTAATGCAAAATAAAAAAATAATTGTTTAATTATTTTCTAATGAGTTATGGTTTTTTTCGTACGATTTCGCTGCGCTAATCGTACCTACAATTTTAATTACTGTTAACTCGTAGGGACGATTAGCGCAGCGTAATCGTCCGAACAATTTCAAACACCACAAATTCGTAGCAAGAAGGGTAGGGCGCAATGTATTGCGCCGAATGAAATCTCTGTTTATCCCATGCGGCGCTACTCATTAATAACAGATTCGCTTACCTCTTACTTATACCTGGCCTACATTTTCTTTAAAGATTTTACGTACGATTACGCTACGCTAATCGTGCGTACTAACCTGTGATATTTGTAGCTACTTTTGATTTTGTAGGTGTGATTAGGCTATCTAATCGCACCTACCAATCCTCGCTATTAAACGCCGGCTTTCACTTTTAAACGCCATGCATGTAACAGTGGTTCTGTGTAGCCACTAGGCTGTTCTAGACCCTTCATAACGAGATCACGCGCAGCTTTGTAGGCTGAGGATGCTTCGAAATTAGCTGCCATGGGTTTGTACAATGGATCGCCAGCGTTTTGTGTATCAACCACTTTCGCCATACGCTGCAAAGTTTCTGTGACTTGCGCTTCAGTGACCACACCATGCAATAACCAGTTGGCAATGTGTTGACTTGAAATACGTAAAGTAGCGCGGTCTTCCATTAAGCCTACATTATGTATATCAGGCACTTTCGAGCATCCCACACCTTGATCAATCCAGCGTACAACATAACCCAGTATGCCTTGTGCATTGTTATCTAATTCTTGCTGAATATCTGCAGCAGACCAATTTGGTTTATCTGCGACAGGTACTTGCAACAAGCCATTCAAGAGTTTGTCGATTTCAGCAGGCGCATCAACCTTAGCTAATTCTTTTTGTATATCGAAAACTTTGACTTGATGATAATGCAGTGCATGCAAAGTAGCTGCTGTTGGTGATGGTACCCATGCTGTGTTGGCGCCTGATTTAGGATGGCCAATTTTTTGTTCCAACATGGCTGCCATCATATCGGGCATAGCCCACATGCCTTTACCAATTTGCGCGCGACCACTGAGACCACAGGACAAGCCAACCAACACATTGCTGCGCTCATAAGAAGTGAGCCATGTGCTTGTTTTCATATCACCTTTACGTAACATGGCGCCAGCACGCATACCAGTGTGCATTTCATCACCAGTACGATCTAAGAAGCCCGTGTTAATGAAAGCGACACGTGCACGCGCTTCATTGATACAAGCTTTTAAGTTAGTGCTAGTGCGACGCTCTTCATCCATGATGCCTAGCTTAACGGTGTTAGCTGGTAGTCCAAGCAGATTCTCAACGCGCGTAAATAATTCACAAGCAAAAGCAACCTCAGCAGGACCATGCATTTTTGGTTTGACGATGTAGACCGAACCAGTACGTGAATTACCTAACTTTTGTTCTTTG
>JACCDO010218942.1_pt1 | contig 12166 bp, 6 predicted proteins | sample 7446101 | NCBI WGS metagenome assembly JACCDO01 (sample SAMN15323440, study PRJNA562643) | freshwater metagenome | isolation source: river surface water | place: USA:Blue River Watershed | collected 2017-08-16 | reverse complement strand
AGGTAGGTGGCCTCCTCGCACGCGGAGTCGCCGCCGCCCACGACGACGAGCGGTTGGTTGCGGAACATCGGCAGCGCGCCATCGCACGTCGCGCAGTAGGTCACGCCTTTCTTCTCCAGTTCGTCCTCGCCGGGCACGTCGAGGTGTTTGTGGCCCGCACCGGTGGCGATGATGATGGATTTCGTTTCCACCTTCTCGCCGTCAATGGTCACGACAAATGGACGTTTGCTCAAATCCACGGCCTCGACCGTCGCGCCGAACTGCACGCGGGTGCCAAAGCGCTCGGCTTGGGCCTGCATCTTCATCATGAGCTCGGTGCCGTCCACGCCCTCGGGGAAGCCGGGGAAATTCTCCACGATGCTCGTGGTGGTGAGCAGCCCGCCGGGCGTAGCCCCGGTGACGACGAGCGGATTCAAGCTCGCGCGCGCCGTGTAGAGCGCCGCCGTCCAACCCGCACAGCCCGATCCAATGATGACGACATTTTCCATAGGCGCGCGAAAGTAGGAGTGAACTTCCCCGCTGGCAAGCGCGTCGGTTTCCCACCGATGCAATCCCCTGCCCTGACCCGCCGTGACTTTCTCGCCGCCGCCGGTTCCACCGCGCTTGCCGCCGCCGCTTCCGCCGCCGATCCCCTCACCACATTCGGGCCGCGCAAGCCCCTGCGCGTGGGCGTCATTTCCGCCACGATGGGCGGGCGACCGCACAAGGGCAACGGCCACACCTACCACTTCGCGCACGGCTTCCACCCGACGGTGGATCTCAAGATGATTGAGAAGCACCTCACGAAAGGCCCGGTGGACCTGTTCAAGTCGCACTTCCGCAACCCGAAAGAAGATTTCGCCAAGCTGCCCTTCGACAACACCGTCATCTCGGCCTACTACGATGCCGACCTGCCCAGCGCACAGGCCTTCGCCGAATGTTTCCCGGGTGTCCAGGTCGCGCGCACGCTCGACGAGCTGGTCAAGAACTCCGACGCCATCTGGGTGGGCGACGCCAGCGGGCGAGGCGAGGACCACTTCGAACTCTGCGCACCCGGCCTTGCGAAGGGCCTGCCCACCTTCTGCGACAAACCCATCGGCGGCACCGTGGCCGAGACGCGGCGCATCCTCGACTTCGCCAAGCAGCACAACGCGCCCATCATGTCCTCCAGCCTCTACCGCCACCAATGGGGCACCGAGGAAGCGCTCCGCATGAAGGCCAGCGGCGAGTTCGGCCCGTTGCAGAACGTCGTGTGCAGCCAGGCCGGCGGCTGGAGCTACCAGAGCTGGTTTATCTACGGCCAGCACCCGGTCTGGATGTGCATGACCCTCTGCGGCCCCGGTGTGAAGGCCGTGAACATGTATGCGCGCGAGGCCACCTGCCGCGCGTGGATCACCTATGACGACCGCATGCCCGCCGAGGTCTGGTATGGCCGGCCCGACGTCGCGCCCACCTACTGTTCGACCGCCGCGACCTTCGCCAAGAAGACTTACGAGTGGACACCCGCCATCAACGGCAACTACTGGTTCGGCCACCACTACCAGATTTTCCGCATGGCCCACGTCTTCCTCAAAATGGCCGAGACCCGCGTCGAGCCGGTGCCGCACCAGGAAATCCTCGAAGTCACGGCCATTCTCGCCGCCGCCGCCAAGTCCGTGAACGAACGCAGCCGGCTGGTGGAACTGGCGGAGGTGCTGGCCTAGGCACGGAGGGTGGCTTTTGGGAATCGCGGGAAACGCTCTTTTCCAGGTCAAACACACGTCAACTCAGTCGCACTCACCTGCACTCATTCCCACGCCGTGAAACCGTCCTCCTGCGTCCGCCTGCTGGCATCCTTGGCCTGCGTGCTTTCCTGCTCCGCCTTCGCCGCTGCGCCGAAGGCTCCGCCCTTCGTGCTTGCGCCCGCAGTGGCGGTCGAGGCGGAGGATTTCAGCGTCGAGTCCGGCTGGCGCGTCATTCGCAACGGCCAGGGCAACTACATGGTGGACCTCGTCGGCTTCCAGCACATCTCCGGCGAGCGCGTGCTGCACGTGGACGCCAGCAATACCACCGCGCGCGCTTTCCTCGACGTCACGGTGCCCACGGCGGGCAACCACCGCCTGTGGGTGCGCTACGAGTATCCACCGTTCACCGACACCCGCTTTCAGGTCAGCATCGAGCAGGGCGGCCGGGAAATCGCCCGGGCGCAAATGGGTGGGAAGGACAATCCACGCGTCGCGTTCGGCGAGACCACGGCGCGCGCGCAATACGACCCGTCGTGGGGGCCGGAGGGCTATGTGGAGGAAAGTCTCGACGTGCCCGCGCTCAAGGCCGGCCCGGCGCGGCTGCGCTTGCTGGCGGTCGCGCAGCCGCAGGTGCCCGGCCGCACGGCGAACCGCAACATTGACCTGCTCTACCTCACCCCGGACACGGACGACACCTGGCGCACCGAACTGCGGAAGCGCGTGAACCTCTACCCGATTCTCGAAGCGTTCCGCGAATCACGCGGGCCGCGCTGGGAAGTGCGCTTCACCAATCGCGGCGACAAGCCAGCCACCTTCGGCATCAACCACACCTACAACCGCATCCCTTGGTATCTCAGCGAAGCGGCCGTGGCCAAGGCCGTCGCGCCCGGCGCGACGAGCGACTGGGTGCCGCTGCGGTTACAGGACACGGCGCACTATCATCTCGTGAGCTTCAACGCCGGTGGGCTGCCCTTCGGCATCGAGGTCCGGCCCGTTGGTGGGCAGGTCGTCCGCACGGAGCCGGCGGCAGCGAGCCACGCGTTCTTCTTCCCGCCCTACGCGAAATACGGTGAGCCGGTCGCCACGCAGGTCGAGCGGTTGAACGCCATTCTCGCACACCTCAAGGCCACGCCCGCGCCTGGCAAGGTGCCGACGCAGCCGTTTTGCTACGGCGGCTGGCTGCCGCTGGGCCAGACCAACGAGGTCGGCCGCAAATACGCTGAGCTTTATGCTGCGCTGGGCTTCCGCTCGGTGCATCCGGCGCACTCCGGCCCCGCGGTGGCCGAGAACCTCGCCGCCGTCGGCATCGCCCCCACGCGGAGCTGGATGGTGATGAGCTATCGCAACCCACCCACGACGGCCAACATCGAGAAGGCGCGCAAGGAGCTGGAGAAATCCGGGATGGGGCCGCAGCTCGCGTGGTTTGATTACGGCGATGAAATCGGCTTCGGCGAATGGGTCGGCATGATGACCGCCGACGTGGTCGCGCGCGCCAAGGCCGCTAACACCACCCCCGCGCCGACACCTGCGCAAATCCTCAACGACGCCTGGGCTGCGTGGCTGAAGAAACACCGGCCCACGCAGAAGCCGCAGGATTACTGGCTGCCCGCGTGGGGCGCGTTCGACGCCGCCAAGCTCCGGCCCGACAGTTCCGCGGCCGCGGCCGAGGCAAGCCCGCGCCTCTACGTGGACTCGGTGATTTTCTACGAGGACACCGCCATCGCGTTCGCCGCCACCGGCGCGAAGGCCGTGAAGCAGGCATTCGGCGCACACGTGTGGTGCGGCGCGAACTATTCCTGCCATCCGTTCTACTACCCGAGCACGACGATGTATGTGAAATGGTTCCGCGACGGCGCGGCGGACATGGGCCGGCACAGCGAGTATTTCTGGCAGCTCGCGCAGCCGGGCCCGCTCATCAACGGCTACATCACCGAGCATTTCCGCGCCGGGCTGCGGTTCACCCCGCGCGGCGTGGTGCGCCAATACACGATGCCCCACTCGCCGGGCAACACGGACGCCAACTTCCTGCGCAGCATCACCACGCACCTCGCGCACGGGGCGACGATGCTCGACTTCTTCGGCATCGGCATGAACGACACGTTCACCGAGAACAACATTGACCACCGCGATCTTGGCCGCTTCGCCGCGCTGCGCGACGCGACGCATCTCGTTGGGTTCGTCGAGGACCTGCTGCCCGGCGCACGCGCGCTGCCCACCGGCGTCGGCCTGCTCGTGAGCGAAAGCACCGAGCGCTGGGACATGGCAGGCATCGCCACGGACAAGGCCGGCCACGCGCACTTCGGCAAGGACTTCCGCCGGACGCGCCTGCACTACCACCTTGATCGCCTCGGCCTCTACACCGCGCTGACCTTCGCCGGCGCGTCGCCCGACGTGCTCGTCGAGCCGGACCTGAACCCGAAGCTTCTGCGCGACTACCGTCTGCTCTGCGTGGTGGGCGACCACCTGCCCGCCGCCGCCGCGACCGAGCTTGAGAAATGGGTGCGCGACGGCGGCGTGTTGCTGGCCACGGCGGGCGCAGGCCGCTTCACGCCGTATCACGAGGCGAACCCCGCGTGGACCAAACTGCTCGGCATCACCAGCCGGACGACGGAAGAGCGCGAAACCTTCTTCCGCGCGCGCCAGGAGCTGCCTTTCCTCGCGCCGCTTGCGCAAGTTGGCACGGGGGAGAAGGCTTTCCCCGCGCTTGGCATCCGCGACCGCGTGGAGCCGGCGAAGGACACGGAAGTCACCGCTCGCTTCGCGGACGGCTCACCGGCCATCACCAGCCGCCGCTTGGGCAAGGGCCGCGTGCTCTACATCGCCGCGCTGCCGGGCGTGGCGAATTTGTGGACGGCGCTTCAGCCGGCCGCCGTCCCCGACCGTGGCCCGGGCACGCACACGATCCCTGAGAACTTCGATCCCGGCGTGCGCGCGCTCATCGCGGACGCGCTGCGCACCGCAGGCGTCGAGCCACTCGTGCGCGCGGAGCCGGCGCTGGTGGACGGCCGGCTGCTCGGCGCGAAAAAGGGCTTCATCCTCCCGCTTGCGAATTACCACCAGACCGTTGGCCAGTCCGTGCAACTCCAGCTCCGCCCCGGCACGAAGGTCAGCCGGGTGACCAGCGCCGTCCACGGCCCGCTGCCCGCAACCACTGCGAAAGGCATCGTGAGCGTCACCGTGCCGAAACTCGGCTACGCGGACGTGCTGCGGTTGGAGTAAGCCGGGCTGAATGCCTCTCCCCAGTCGCCGTCCATCCTTCCGACATTTTCAGCACATGAGCCAGCTCCGCTACAACTGCAACGGCATCGGTCGCCGGGACTTTCTCCAACTCGGTCTGGGTGCGGCCGCCGGGCTGGGCTTTACCGACCTGCTCCGTCTGCGCGCCAACGCCGCCGAGTCCGCCAAGACCGCCGGCCAGCCGTCGGGCAAGCGCGTGAATGTCATCATGATCTGGCAGGACGGCGGGCCGAGCCATTACGAAAGCTTCGACCCGAAGCCTGACGCGCCCTCGGAGATTCGCGGCCAATTCAGCGCCATCAAGACCAAGGTGCCGGGCGTGCAGTTCTCCGAATGCGTGCCCGAGCTCGCCAAGGTGAACGACAAGTTCACGGTGCTGCGCTCGCTGGCGCACAAGGATCCCAACCACGGCGGCGGCAACCATTACCTGATGACCGGCGCACCCACCCCGGTGCCCGTGGGCTGCGGCGCGTTCGTGACCTTCCACCCGTCCTTCGGCTCGGTGCTGTCGTTCAAGCGCGGCGTGCAGCAGGGCATCCCGCCCTACATGACCATGCCGAGCATGTCGCGCTCCGGCGGGCCCAACTTCCTCGGAGCCGAGCACGCGCCGTTTGTGGTCGGCGGCTCGCCGCAGACCGCGGGCTTCAAGGTCCGCGACGTGGTGCTGCCGGCGGACATCAGCGAGGGACGGGGCGTGTCGCGGCAAGACTTGCGGAAGTCGCTCGATCGGCTCACGCGTATCGCCGACGCGGCGGCGGAAGACCCGACCGTGGGCTTCGACAAGTTCTACGAGCAAGGCGTGGATTTGATCACCAGCCCGCAGGCACAGGCGGCGTTCGACATCGGCAAGGAGCCGGAGAAGACGCGGGAGCTGTATGGCATGAACGACTTCGGCCAGCGCTGCCTGCTTGCGCGCCGGCTCGTCGAGGCCGGCGTGTCATGGGTGACGGTTTACAGCGGCGGCTGGGATCATCACACGAAGATCTTCGAGACGCTCAAAGGCCAGCAGGGCGTGAACTTCGACAAGGGCGTGGCGGCGTTGATTGCCGACCTCGACCGGCGCGGCTCGCTGGAAAACACGCTGGTGCTCGCACTCGGCGAGTTTGGCCGCACGCCGAAAGTGAACAAGGACGTGGGGCGTGATCACTGGCCGTTCGCCATGAGCGTGCTGTGCGCTGGGGCGGGCGTGCCGCGGGGCACCGTCATTGGCGCGACCGATCCGAAGGGCTATTACGCCGCCGACAACGTGTATGCGCCCGAAGACTTCGCCGTAACGCTCTACACCAAGCTCGGGGTGGATCCGCACCAAGTGCTTCATACGAACACGGGCCGGCCGGTGCAGCTCGTCAACGGCGGCCGTCCGATCAAGGAGCTGTTCGCCTAAGCGGGCGAACGTTCACCTGACCGCCTTGAGCGTCCGAAGGAGCGCCTTTTGCCTTTCCAACGCCGGGGCCATTCGCCAGTTTCTTCCGCACACCTATGCCAAAAGCGCATTCCTACAAGTTCTGTTTCGGCCCTTGGAACATCAGCGAGGGACAGGATCCCTACGGCCCGCCGGTCCGGCAGCCGCAGACCTTCGAGTGGAAACTTGCCCAGCTCAAGCAGCACGGTTTCGACGCGATGATGTTCCACGACGACGACGCCGTGCCGGAGCTCGACGGCAAGTCGGCGAAGCAGATTACGAAGGAGGCGCGCGAGCTGAAGAAGCGGCTCGACGGCCTGGGCATTGCCGCCGAGATGGTCGCGCCGCGCCTGTGGTTCCACCCCAACACGGTTGATGGCGCCTACACCAGCAACGATCCCAAGTGCCGCGCCTACGCCATCGAGCGCTCCAAGATCTCCATCGACATCGCCCACGAGCTGGACACCGACGTGCTCGTGCTCTGGCTGGCCCGCGAGGGCAGCTACATCCGGGAGTCCAAAAACGCGCGCCGCTGCGTGGACTATCTCGTCGAAGCCTTCGACCAGATGCTCGGTTACGACAAGGGCATCCGTCTTGCCATCGAGCCGAAGCCCAACGAGCCGATGGATCACGCCTACATTCCCACCATCGGCCACGCACTGGCCATCGCGCAGCTCACGCGCGATCCCAAGCGCGTCGGCTGCCTCATCGAGAGCGCGCACGCCATTCTCGCGGGCCTTGATCCGGCCGATGAAATTGATTTCGCCTGCGCCTTCGGGAAGCTCTGGTCCCTCCATCTCAACGACCAGAACGGTTTGAAATACGATCAAGACCGTCCGTTCGGTTGCACGAACCTCCGCAGCGCCTTCGACCAGATCCGTGCGCTGGAGCGCAATGGCTACGGCAAGCGGGGCGAATACGTCTGCTTTGACGTGCATCCCTTCCGCACGACAAAGGCGGAGCACTGGCTCGACCATCTCACCAACTCGCGCCGCACCTTCCTGCGCCTGCTCGAAAAAGTCCGCAGCTTCGATGAGAAAGCCGCGCAATCCCTGGTCGCCGACCGCAACTATCAGGCCCTCGACCAGATGGTGATCGAGCACCTCATGGGCAAGTAAGCGTCGGGCTCCGTCACGGGAAATGTCCGACGAAGCCCTCGGTCAGCAGGTTTGAGTCACAGCCATGGCCCGCGCGCGCTCCGGGAAATTCCTGCCCGCCCTGCAGATGGCGTTTTTCCTGGTCGGGCTCATGTTCCTGATCAAGGCCGTCGAGCTGGTCGGCGGCATTTCGTTTGCCGGCTACGGGATTGTGCCCCGGGATCAGCGCGGACTGGTCGGCCTCCTGTTCAGCCCGCTTCTGCATGGCGACGCCCCACATCTGCTCGCCAACGCCGCCCCACTGCTCGTGCTGCTCACGCTCCTCTTCTGGGATCGCAAGTATCAGCCGTGGCGCACGCTGGCGTTCATCTGGCTTGCGAGTGGACTGGGCACCTGGCTGATCGGGCGCGGCATGACGGGCGGCCAGCTTACCGTCCACATCGGGGCCAGTTCGGTGATTTACGGGCTGGTGGTCTATCTGCTGGTCGCGGGCTTTCTGATGGACAGTTGGCGCGCTGTTTTCGTGGCGGTGGGAGTGGGCGTGGCTTATGGCGGCATTTTTTACGGCGTGCTGCCCCAGGCCGGACCCATTTCCTGGGAAGGCCACCTCTGCGGGGCCGTGGCTGGCCTGCTCACGGCACGGCACCATCACGCCTGAGCCGCCACCCTAGACCAGCGCCGCGCGGCAGAAGGCGACGCACTTGGCCAGCTCCTTCATGCGGTCCGAGCCGGCGGGCACCTTGTATTCGAACTCGATGGTCGCCTGAATGGGCCACTTGTTGTCCCGGATGAGGCGCAGGACTTCCGCGATCGGCGTGTCGGCTTCGCCGAGCGGGGTGTTCGGCCCGTTGCCCTTCTTGCGGTCCTTCACATGGACGTGCGTGATGCGCTGATGGTGCTTCTTGATGAACTCGACGGGCGAGCCGTGGTCACCGGCGACAAAGTGGCCCAGGTCCACGTTGGCACCTACGTATTCGCCCTGGGCAAAGGCCTTCTCCCAATGCGCCGGGCCCGTGCTCGCGTGGCCGTGCAGGGCGAGATAAACCTTGTGCTTCGCGGCGAACTGCCCGACGCGCTTGTGGTCCTCCTCGTTCTTGGAAATCTCCGTCGAGATGCCGCGCGCACCCAGCGTTTTGGCCAGGGTGAACGCATAATCCAGCTCGCCGGGGCCCATCTTGAAGATGCCGTCCACCTTGATGACCTCGATGAAGACGCCGGTGTCCTCCCACTGCTTGCGGAAGGCACGCGCCTTGGCCATGTCCACTCCCTCGCGCCAGGCGGCAAGTTTCTTCGCGTGATCCTCGGCGGCACCGGCGGGGAGCACCTTGGCCTTGGCGCTGGTCAGGCCGGCCGGCGCGCCGAACACCGCTTCAATGGGCTGCGTGCGAAGTTCGATGGCGCTGAGATTCAGTTCCACGCAGGTCTTGAGGATGTCGTCGGCGGACATGGCCGCGTTGCCGAAGCTGTAGGGCGCGTTGACGCCGATGTGGACGCCGCCGAACTTCGAGTTGGGCTTCGTGGCTGCGCGGGCGCCGGCAAACGGAGTGGCGAGCAGGGCACCGGCGGAAAGACGGGCAAACTGACGGCGGGACAGGGTGTTCATGTGTGTCGGAAGATTGATTGCGTTGGGCGCGACGACTCACCAAAGCCAAAACCTAAAGGACGGGCGGCGCGCTGACGGGAGGAATCCTTCGACCCGGCGGACGCCGGGGGCAAGCTTGTTTTTGCCGCCCGGAAGCTGGACAGCGCGCCGCCAACTGACTGGCACCGGTTCTAGCGTTCCAACTCCACGGCGGTCCATGGCTTCTCTCGGGTGCCCGTGGCCGCCCGCACAGCCTTCACCTCGGCGGCGGTCACGGGTGAGGATTGCTGGCCGTAGCTGGCGCGCACGAAGGTCAGCACGTCGGCGATTTGCTCGTCGGTGAGGCCGCCCATCGCGGGCATCGGCACGGAGCTGGGCAGGTGGCCGTAGTTCTGGCCCGCGACGGTCACGGGGCCGGCGAGGCCATGGAGGACCACCCTGATGATGCGGGCTTTGTCGCCGCGCACCCAATCGCTGCCGGCCAGCGGCGGATAAACTCCGGGCAAACCCTTGCCCTCCGGCTGGTGACACGGCAAACAGGCCATCTCGTAAATCTGCTCCCCCGGCGACGCGGTCTTCGGCGCGGCGGTCAGGAGCTTCTTCAAGTAATCGCCCTGCGCGGCGCTCGCGAGCTGGAGCTGCCCGGCGGCGAACGGCTTCGCCCACGAGGGCTGCGACGCGCGCGTGCTCTGCCGAAGCGCGTAGTCGAGGAACTTGTCCGTCGGCTTATCCAGCGCCGTGAGCGCGACGGTCGCCGCGCTCGGGCCGGTGAGGTAGCTGGCGGCGACGACCGCCTCCAAGCGCACGCGGGCGTTCTCGTCCTTTGCGCGCTCGGCGAGGAGTTGCGCGGCATTCGGCAAGCGGTCCGCCCACATCCCAGCGACGCGCGCCCCGTAGGCGCGCACACGCGCGTCCTTCGCGGCGAGCAGCTTCGTAAGCAACGCGGGGCGCGGCGACTCGTGCGCCTCGAAGACGCCGATGACTTCCAGCAACACGCGCTCATCCGCAGGCGTCGCGGTCGGGAGCTTCGCCACAAAGTCATCCGCCGCCTTCAGCACGTCGTTCGCGGGCAGGTCGAAGAGCAGCCGCTTCGCCTGCTGCCGCGTCCAGCGCTCGGGGGACTTGAGTTGTTCGAGCAACTCGGCGGGCTTCATCGCGGCGAGATTCGGCTGCTTCACGGGCGCGCGGCCCTTCGCGGTGATGCGCCAGATGCGGCCGTGCGCCTTGTCGCGGCGCGGGTCGGCGTAGCTGGCCTGGTAGTGGCCGATGATGGGGTTGAACCAGTCCGCCGCATACATCGCGCCGTCCGGGCCGACGCTCACATCCACCGGACGGAACGCGGCGTTCGAGGACTTCACTAGCTTCGGCAACTGCGTGGTCTTGAAGCCCGCGCCCGCGTCCTCGAATTTGTGCAGCTCAACGACCGCACCGAAGTAACCGCCAATGAGCGCCGCGCCTTGAATGTCATCCGGCAGCGCGCGCGTGCCGATGATTTCGAGCGAGGTCGTCTTTGGCGACGTGTCGAACAGCGGCCCGACCGAGTGGTATTGCTCCGGCGAATTGCGATACGAGACGTTTGCGTCCACCGCCGAGCTGCTGCCGCTCGCGCTCGCGCCGCGCACCATGCCGGGCACAGTCCAGTAACCGTGCGGGCGGTCGCCGGACTTGTGGAAGACCTGGTTGAAGTCGTCGAACGCCACGCCCCAGCAGTTCGCGCCCGCCATGCCGCCGCCGAAGAAGCCTTCCAGCCGCAGCGTGCGCGGGTTCAAACGCCACACCGCTGCGCGGTCGAGGCGCGCGATGCCCCACGGCGTCTCGACGCGCGAGAAGGCGTGCAAGCCCTGCGAAAACCACAGGCTGCCGTCCGGCCCATGGCAGATGCTGTTGATGAGCTGGTGCGTGTCGCCGATGCCGAAGCCGGAGAAAATCACGCGGCGCACGTCGGCCTTGCCGTCGCCGTTCGTGTCGCGGAGGTGAATGAGCTGGTCGAAATCGCAAACGAAAAGCCCGCCCGCACCCGGCTCGACGCCCTGCACCATCGTGAGGCCTTCGGCGAAGCGCCAGGACTTGTCGGCCTTGCCGTCGCCATCGGTGTCTTCCAGCACGAGGATGAAGTCCGCGGGCGGCGCGCTAGCGAGCGTCTGCGGATACGTCGGGGAGCAGGCCACGAACAGGCGGCCCTTCTCGTCCCAAGCGAACTGCGTCGGCTTCACCACGCCGTCGCGCTCGGAGGCGAAGAGGTTGACCTGGTAGCCGTCGGCGACGGTGAAGGTGGCGAGCTGTTCTTCGGGGGAAAGGGCCGGAGCGCGGGTTACTGAACCCGCGTCAGCCTTGGGCGTGCTGGTCGCTGCGGGACTCACGGGTTTGTTAACCCGCGCTCCTTTCGCCAAGGCGTGAATCTTCGCGTCCGCCGCGTTCACGAGCGGAAGCTGCTTCTCGAAGGCCGCCTTGAGCGATGGCTCCATGCCGCCGGCCTTGCCGAACATCTGGTTCACGCGGTCGCCATAGACGAACGACCAGTTTGCCGGCCGCCAGCAGTCAAACCACAGCCGGTTCTTCTCCACGATGGCGGCGCGGGTGGCATCGAGTTCCGCAGACAACTTCGGCTCCGCGCCCAGTTGCACCGCGATAGTGCCAGCGATGTGACGCAACCCTTGAGCAGTCAGATGAATCCCATCTTCGACGAAGTCCGCTGGGTTCCGGCTATCCACCGAAAGAGCCGCCCGCAAGTCCACGAACACCGCCCCGCGCTGCTTCGCGATGGCGCGCACGGCGTCCGCGTATGCCTGCACGTCCACGTTGCGTTTCCGCAGGTCCGGCGCGTGCGACGCGAGCGGTTTCTCGAACGGCATCGGCGAAACCAGCACGAGCTTGCGCGTGCGCGCCGCGAACTGGTCCAGCAGCCGGTGATATGCCGCCGTGAACTCCGGCAGCCGCGCCACGCCGTCGAGCGCCTCCATCTGCCCGAACTGCGCCACGATGATGGTCGCACCCGCCGCCTCAAGCTGCCGCGCCCAGGAGCCGAAATTCAGGTCGCGCCACTGCTCGTAAACCGTGTCGGCCTCCCACGCCATCGAGCGGAAGCGCGGGGCCTTCGCCGCGAAGGCCGACGCCAGCAACGCTTCCAGCTCGCCGGCCTTCGATT
>JACCDO010880446.1_pt1 | contig 12168 bp, 11 predicted proteins | sample 7446101 | NCBI WGS metagenome assembly JACCDO01 (sample SAMN15323440, study PRJNA562643) | freshwater metagenome | isolation source: river surface water | place: USA:Blue River Watershed | collected 2017-08-16 | reverse complement strand
ATCTCTGCTGTTTCGAGAGAAGGATTAAAGGAATTTTTATTTGCCGTTGCTGAGCTAGTTGTGCAATGGAGAAAAACCCATTCACAAGATGAGAACGCCAGAATTGTGTTACGTCCAGATGGGGTTGGCGCAATTGGTTTCCAAGTAAGACATGATGGCAACCGCTATTACGTCACAGGAAACAAAGTTGAAAGATGGATTAGACAAACTGACTTTTCAAATGATGAAGCTGTTGGCTATTTAGCTGATCGTTTCCAAGTTTTAGGAATTGAAGAAGCCTTAAGAAAAGCGGGTGCAAAACCTGGCGCTGAAGTTGCCATAGGAGAAGGCGAAAACGCCGTAATCTTTGATTGGGATCCAGGTATTGATACTGGAGTAAAAAATGTTCGAGGACCTCGAGGCACAGATATTCGATTGGATGGAAGATGAGTCAAGATTTGAGAACTCAAATTTCTAAAGCTAAACGAATAGTTGTCAAAGTAGGTTCCTCTTCATTAACAACTGCTCAAGGCGGCATTGATACTCAAAGAGTAAATGCAATAGTTAACTCTTTAGCCAAACATAAAAATGCTGGACACGAGATTGTTTTAGTTTCTTCAGGCGCTATTGCTGCAGGATTATCTCCATTGGGATTGAACAGCCGGCCAAAAGATTTAGCACTTCAACAAGCAGTAGCTAGTGTTGGTCAAGGACTTTTGGTTCACAGATATGCAGAATCATTTGCCAAACACGGAATAACTGTTGGGCAAGTGCTGCTAACTGCAGAAGACATGAGTAGAAGATCAAATTATCGAAACGCTCAACGCACTTTTGCCAAATTATTGGAGCTAGGAGTTATTCCAATTGTTAATGAAAATGACACTGTTGCCACAGATGAAATTCGTGTGGGGGATAACGATCGTTTGGCAGGAATTGTTACCCATTTAATTAATGCTGAAGCATTGGTTTTGCTTTCAGATGTTGATGGCCTAATGACTGCCCCTCCAGGAGAAAGTAATTCAAAACTAATTTCTGAAGTAAAAACTTTTGACGAAATTTCTGGTGCACAAATTGGTGGCGCAGGAATTAGTGGTGTGGGGTCAGGAGGTATGAGTACTAAAGTTCAAGCAGCTCGCATTGCAACGGCAGGAGGTGTTCCAACAATTGTTACTAGTGCAACAAATTTGAGTTTTGTTTTTGAAGGCAAAGATGTGGGAACCGTATTTCACCCAGGTAAAGAAAAACTATCTGCTCGCTCACTTTGGTTAGCTCACGCAACTGATGTCAGAGGTTCAATTAGTATTGATCAAGGTGCTGTGATTGCAGTAACTGAAAAAAGAGCGTCACTTCTACCTGCTGGAATTAAAAGTGTCACGGGTGAATTCGAAGTAGGAGATGCTGTAAAAATTGTTTCTGAGAGTGGAACTGTACTTGGCAGAGGCTTAGTTAATTTTGATTCCTCAGAATTACCAAACTTGATGGGCAAGAATTCTGCAAAATTACTGCAAGAATTTGGTGAGGGGTATGACAAAGAAGTAATTCACCGAGACGACCTTGTCTTAATAGACGAACAAGTAAGCAAGAATTAGGATAAAAACCTATGACTGAAAATACAAATGCAGTTATTGAAATAGCAAAGAAAGCTCGTATTGCAAGTTATGATCTTGCTCAGTTAAATCGAGATGCCAAAGACAAAGCACTTATTGCGATGGCAGAGGCATTAGTTGCAAACATTGAGAAAATTGCAGCAGCAAATCTAATTGATGTTGAAAATGCTAAAAAATCTGGAACAGATGCTGCAATTATTGATCGTTTAACGTTGAATTTAGAACGAGTTAAAGAAGTAGCACAAGGATTATTAGATATTGCAAAATTGCCAGATCCAATTGGTGAAGTAATTAGAGGTTGGGTTCAACCAAATGGTTTAGAAATTGAACAAAAAAGAGTTCCCATGGGTGTAATTGGAATGATTTATGAAGCTAGACCAAACGTAACAGTAGATGCAGCTGGACTTTGTTTAAAAAGTGGAAATGCGGTTTTGCTAAGAGGTTCAACTTCAGCAAAAAATACAAATGAAGCTTTAATAGCGGTAATGCGTGATGCAATTGCAAAAGTAGGCATTCCAGCCGATTCAATTCAAATTGTCCCTGGGGATACCCATGATTCTGTTAAGGATTTAATGAGTGCTCGTGGTTTTGTTGATCTCTTGATTCCTCGAGGCGGAGCCTCCTTGATTAACTCCATTGTGAATGATTCTTTGGTACCAGTTATCGAAACAGGTGTTGGTAATTGTCACGTTTATATCGATGAAGAAGCAGATATTGATATGGCCGTTTCAATTTTAGTTAACTCTAAGGCTTCTAGAGTAAGTGTCTGCAATGCCGCAGAAACTTTTCTAGTGCATGAAAAAATTGCTGAGAAATTCTTACCGAAAGCATTAGCTGCTCTAAAAGATCAAAATGTAACTATTCATGGTGATTCAAAAATCAAACCATATTGCGAAAAGTCAGCAATAAATTTTGCGCCAGTAACTGATCACGATTGGGCGGCAGAATATTACAGTTTAGATATTGCTGCAGGAATTGTTTCTTCAATGGATGAGGCAATTGCTCACATTAGAAAATGGTCTTCAAATCACACAGAAGCCATAGTTTCTGACTCGATGAAAAATATTGATAAGTTTATTGCCCAAATTGATGCAGCAGCAGTGATGGTTAATGCTTCAACTAGATTTACAGATGGTGGAGAGTTTGGTTTTGGTGCTGAAATTGGTATTTCTAACCAAAAACTTCACGCCAGAGGCCCAATGGGACTTGTTGAGATGACTAGTACAAAATATGTTGTAAGGGGTAAGGGTCATATCAGAGGCAAAATTGGAGAGATAACTAAATGATTAGATTAAGTGAAGTTGCTGAAGAAGGCGTTAAATTACCTTTTCATCCCATCGTTTTTGGCATTGGAATGTTTTCGTTATTAGCAATTGCACTTTTTATTGTCACCCGCTTAGATTCTGATAGATAAATTATGACCAGCCGTATTGGGCTGCTGGGTGGCACATTCGATCCAATTCATAATGGCCATATTGCAATTGCAAAAACGGCGATTCAACAACTTAAATTAGATAAATTATTTTTAATTCCAGCAGGAAATCCTTGGCAAAAATCTGAATTTACAGATTCAAAGCATCGACTTGAAATGGTTAAAAGAGTGGTAATGGAATTAGAAAAAGTTGAAGTCCTAGATATTGAAGTGAATAAATCTGGACCAACTTACACATTTGAAACCTTACAAGAATTACACACAATTTATCCTGAATCTGAATTTATACTTATTCTGGGAAGTGATGCAGTTGCTGGAATTGATACCTGGAAAGAACCAAATTTGGTTAAAATTTTGGCTCGAATATATGTTGTTCAAAGGGCGGGAGATTTTACTCAAGATTGGCACTTTGATCACATACAAATGCCACCTATTGAGATTTCATCTACCTCAATAAGAGAAAAAGTTAAAAATAACGAGTCAATTTCAGAATTGGTTCCAAAATCAGTGAATGAATACATTTCTGCCAATGGTTTATACAAAAATTGAGTGTGCAATAATAGACTTAATGATTTATAGAAAAAACTCTTAATGCCAGCTTCACCTAAATCTCGTCACCTTGCAAAATTAGCTGCAGAAGCCGCCTTAGATAAATTAGCAACCGATGTAACTCTCATAGATGTAAGTTCTAGATTCCCCCTTTCAGACATGTTTGTTATCGCTTCTGCTGCAAACCATCGACAGATAAAAGCAGTTTGTGAAGGAATTGAAAAAGCTCTTTCAGTAGAGGGCGTTAAACCACTTAATCGTGAAGGTCAATCCGATAGTCATTGGATTTTATTAGATTATGAAGAAATCGTGGTTCACGTTCAATTAGCTGAAGATCGCGATTATTACAGCATTGAAAGACTTTGGAAAGATTGTCCAATTGAGGTAGTCAATGGCTAATAGACAACTTGTTTTATGGAGGCATGGAAGAACTAGCTGGAATTTGGAGCAAAGATTTCAAGGCCAAACTGACATTCCACTGGATGAAGTTGGAGAACAGCAAGCAAAGAGTGCTGCGCAATTATTGCAGCACTTAAAACCTGCTTATATTGCATCTTCTGATTTGATGAGGGCTAATAAAACAGGTTTAGAGTTAGCTAAATTAGTAAATTTGGAAGTTCCCAAAGATGAGTTATTTAGAGAAACAGCTCATGGATTATGGGAAGGTTTAACTTACTCAGAATTAAGAACAAAATATGAAGAAGAATATTCCAATTGGTCAGCTGGTCAAGAAATAAGACCAGGAAGTACTGGCGAGACTCGTTCAGAAGTTGCAGATCGCATGGTTAAAGGAATTGCTAAACACATTGAAAATGTGCCGAATAATTCTGTTTTTGTTATTGCTACCCATGGTGGAGCTGCAAGAGTTGCAGCAGGAAAATTAATGGGATTGCCGCCACACACTTGGGTTTCTTTAGGAATTATTAGTAATTGTTCTTGGATTGTTTTAAATGAACCTGCAGAACCACATTTGCCTTGGAGATTAGTTGAATACAACGCAGGATCTCTTCCAACACCTGCGCTAAGTGATGACAGATAGGGCTCAAGACAAAGTTCGTCAATATCTCTAGGTAGAGTTCTATTTCTGAAATAAAAATTAGGGGCTATGGCGCAGTTGGTAGCGCACTTGCATGGCATGCAAGGGGTCAGGGGTTCAAATCCCCTTAGCTCCACTTAATTTAAATTTTTGTGTTAAATTGATAATTAAATAAAGCACGGGAGTTCGGACCAAATCTGGACTGAGAGAGCGATTAGTTGGTATCGCTGACCGTTTAACCGTTTGGGTAATGCCAGACAGGGAGAAGAAAATATGTTTATTGTTTTTACAGCTTGGAATTATCCAGTAACTATTTTGGAACTATCAGCCGTTATTACTTCACTAATTGGCGTTTGGCTAGGAACAAACGGAACCAGAGTTACTTGGCCGTGGTGGGTAACTAGTTCTATTCTTTATGGTTTGCTATTTCTTCAGTACGACTTAATTGCAAGTGCAGCACTGCAATTAGTTTTTATCGCAGGAGGCATTTGGGGTTGGTTTGGTTGGGGAAAAAGTGGAGCCAAACCTGAAAGTTTAAAAAATAAAGAAAGAATTATTTGGCTTTTAGCCTTAGTTGTTTCGTGGATTTTATTAGCTCCTGCACTTGCATCAATTGGGGCAGCAGCAACTTGGCTAGATTCATTTATTTTGTTAGGCAGTTTGATCGCACAAATACTAATGGTACGAGAAAAATTTGAAGCCTGGCCAATTTGGTTTGTAGTAGACACTGTTGCCACAGTTCATTATGCAAGACAAGATCTCTGGTTTACTTCACTTCTTTATATTGTATTTACCATTATTGCTTTAGTGGGATGGAGAAAGTGGCAGAGCAAGGCTCAGAATTAATGGGTCAAGTTTTTCAATTGTCAGGACTTGCCGACAAAGTAAATGCATCCATTAAAAAATGTGGACAAACAAAAATAGTTGTAATTGATGGTCCAGCAGGATCGGGAAAAACTACTTTAGCTAAATCTCTTTCGGAATTATTGGAAAACTGTCCCATAATTCACATGGATGAAATTTATGATGGGTGGGAAAATGCTTTGTCACCAAAAACATTTAGCGATTTGTCTGATTGGATAATAAGGCCATTATTAGAATACAAATCGATTGAATTTACCAAATATGATTGGTATTTAGAAAAAAGAATTCAAAAAGTAGTGATCAGTAATCCCAAAGTTTTAATTATTGAAGGTGTTGGATCTTCTAGTTCAGAAATTTCTGAGCATGCATGTTTAAAATTATGGATAGAAGTTAATAAAGAAATAGGAATTTCTCGAGTATTGACTCGGGACGGCCAACATATTCAAGAACAGATGAAAAAATGGCAAACCCGGGAATCCGAATTCTTTATTGAGAATAACTCGAAAGAAAATTCTGATGTTTGGATTGATGGGGATCCCGTGGTGAAAATTGACACCAGTTCCCAATTCGTGAGGACTAATCGGTAAGTTTTACCTCGTGAACAACCCAAAAGATAACCAAGAGATGAATGCAACGTTAGATATTGAAGCAATTCAAGCCAAGTGGTTACCAATTTGGGAAAAGAAACAACCGTTTAATGCCTCCAACGATCCAGACGATGATCGTAAAAGAATTTATGTTTTGGATATGTTTTCTTATCCATCGGGTGATTTACACATGGGGCATGCCGAAGCTTTTGCGATCGGTGATGTTGTTTCCAGATATTACTTTCAAAAAGGTTACAACGTCTTTCATCCGGTTGGATGGGATTCATTTGGTTTACCGGCAGAAAATGCTGCAATCAAACGTGGTGAAAATCCTGCTAAGTGGACTTATGCAAATATTGAAACTCAAGCTGAATCTTTTAAACGTTATGCAATTTCTTTTGATTGGTCACACCGACTTCATACATCAGATCCTGAATATTACAAATGGACTCAATGGCTATTTTTACAGTTATACAAAAAAGGTTTGGCTTATCGAAAAGCAAGCAATGTCAACTGGTGTCCTTCTTGTCAAACAGTATTAGCAAATGAGCAAGTAGTAGCAGGAGCATGTGAAAGATGTAGTGCCGTTGTTACCAAAAGAGAGTTAACTCAGTGGTATTTCAAAATCACAGATTATTCTCAAAGACTGCTTGATGACATGGAACAACTTGAAGGTAAATGGCCTGAACGAGTTTTGACTATGCAAAAGAATTGGATTGGAAAATCTGAAGGTGCTTATGTGGATTTTCAGGTTGAGGGAATTGAAAAACCGGTAACTGTCTTTACCACAAGGCCAGATACGTTGTTTGGAGCAACATTTTTTGTAGTTGCAGCAGATTCTAAACTCGCTCAAGATTTAGTTTTAGATGAAAAGAAAACAGAACTCAACAATTACATTCAAGAAATTAGAAAAGCTACTGACATTGAAAGACTTGCAACAGATCGACCTAAATCTGGAGTTTTTCTAGGCCGCTATGCCATAAATCCTGCAACTCAACAAAAGATTCCAGTTTGGGCTTCAGATTATGTTTTAGCTGATTATGGAACTGGTGCAATTATGGCAGTTCCTGCTCACGATCAAAGAGATTTAGATTTTGCAAAAGCTTTCAATTTACCGGTACAAGTAGTCGTTGATACTAGGGAAGAAGATCCTGCATCAACAGGTGTAGCAACACCTGGCGATGGCAAATTAATTAATTCAGGAACATTAAATGGTTTAGATAAAGTTTCGGCAATTAAGAAAATCAATGAAATTTTAGAAAAAAATAAGCAAGGAAAAGGTGCGGTTAATTTCCGTTTACGTGACTGGTTAATTTCTCGTCAACGTTATTGGGGAGCACCAATTCCAATAATTCATTGCCCCGAATGCGGTGAAGTTGCAGTTGAAGAAACTGAATTACCGGTTCGATTACCAGATTTAGCTGGAGATCAACTTGCTCCTAAAGGAACTTCCCCATTAGCTGCGGCAACAAGTTGGGTCAATACGAAATGTCCAAAGTGTGGCAATGATGCCCAACGAGACAGTGACACCATGGATACATTTGTTGATTCTTCTTGGTATTACTTGCGTTATCCATCAGCTCATGATGCAACAAAAGCCTTTGATCCGGCACAACTAAAACGTTGGTTACCAGTTGAGCAATATGTAGGTGGCGTGGAACATGCAATTTTACATTTGCTTTATTCAAGATTTTTCACAAAAGTTTTAAACGATTTAGGGCTAGTTGATTTCAACGAACCATTTAAAGCTTTATTGAATCAAGGTCAAGTAATTCTTGATGGTGCTGCGATGAGTAAATCAAAAGGAAACATGGTTGATTTAGGTGAACAAATCGCAGAATTTGGTGTCGATGCTGTGCGCTTAACGATGGTTTTTGCAGGACCACCAGAAGATGACATTGATTGGGCTGAAGTTTCCCCGGGTGGTTCAAAGAAGTTTTTAGCAAGAGCTTGGCGTTTAGCCAAAGATGTAACTTCGGAAGTTGATGAAGATTTTGAAAAAGGTGAGTTATCGCTTCGTCAAGCAACACATAGAACTATTGCAGAAATTACAACGTTGATTGAATCCTTCAGATTCAATGTGGTTATTGCTCGAACAATGGAATTAGTAAACGTGACGAGAAAAGCTATTGATTCAGGTTGTGGACCAAAAGATCCAGCAGTCAGGGAAGCAGTTGAAGCAATCACCATTATTTTGTCCTTGTTTGCCCCATACACATCAGAAGAGATGTGGGAAATTCTTGGTCACAAAGAACTTGTTTCAAAAGCCGGATGGCCACAAGTTGATCCAAAACTCTTGGTTAGAGATTCAGTTGTATGCGTTGTTCAAGTGTCTGGAAAATTAAGAGCAAGATTAGACGTTTCGCCAGATATCTCCTCTGAAGAGTTGGAGAAATTAGCCTTGGAGTCACCAAATGTTGTCAAGACTTTAGAGGGTAAAGCAATCAGAACTGTGATTGTTCGTGCTCCAAAATTAGTAAATATTGTTCCTGAATAATCCACAACTCTAGGTTTTCCACAGTAAATAATCTTTAAAACTTTAAATTTAGACCGTTAACCCATAATTATCGAATGTCTGAATTGGATAAAGATGAAGTTGTTAAAAAGTTAATCAATATAGCCAAAAAGAATTTAAAGCCTGCAAAAAAGAATGAAAATCTTCCAATCCAAGCTAATTGGAGATTTGAGATTTCCCCAAGAAATCTTAGAACGATTTCATTGATTCTTTTGTTGTCTGCAATTTTTTCAGGCATATATTGGTGGAATTCCAAAATTAGAGTTAATGAGCAATCGAATTTGATAATTCCTGCATCAGAGCCGTTTGAACAAATAGATCAAGAAAACATAGCAATATCTGAGGTGGTGGTTTACGTATCAGGCGATGTTTTAAAAGCAGGGGTATTTAAACTACCCAGTGGATCACGAGTTATCGATGCATTAGAAAAAGCTGGAGGACTTACTAAAAATGGGAAAATTGGCGACAACAATCTAGCAAGGTTAATAACTGATGGCGAACAAATTGATTTTAGTAGTAATTCAAGTTTGAATTCTAAACAAACGAATAGCAACGCAAAGAAATCTAATGGATGTGTAAATCTAAATACCTCTAGTTTGAGCGAATTAGATTTACTTCCTGGAGTAGGACCGGTTTTAGCGAAACGAATAATTGATTGGAAAGAGTCAAATGGGGGATTCAAATCTGTCGAGCAGCTAAGCGAGGTTAGCGGTATTGGAAAATCAAAATTCTCAACGATCAGCGCTAAAGCTTGCGTCTAGATATAGATGCTAGATTTTTACCTTTTGCAATAATAATTTGGGCTGTTTCACTCTTTACAATTACTGGTAAACAAGTTCTCGTTGCATCGATGGTTGTACTAGTTCTAATCCTTATTTATTTTAAGAAATTGACTATCATTCATCTATTTGTAATTTTTGTAGCATTTCTAAGTGCTTTCTCACGAACCACAAATACCCAGATTCCCAATTTAACTCCAGGGATCCCCGTAATCATGGAGGTAAAAGTCATTTCGGACTTAAATAAGAAAGTTGGAAGAAATATTGGAATATACAGAGAAGAAGAAAGTAACTTTGTTATTGCTAAATCAGTTCGTCTTGAAGAAGTGGGAATCCAAGAGCCTAGAAGGATTAATTATAAGTCAAAGATAAAGATTGAATTAGGCAAATTCAATGACAAGGTTGAATTTGGTACACATCTTATCGTTAAAGGCAAAATCAGTGAATATGACTTCCAAAATATTAAATATTTACTAAAAGTTGAAGAATATTCGATTTTAAAAGAAGCAAATCTATTTGATAAAGCAATCAATAAAGTACGAAGTAATTTTTTAGAGGTAACAAAATCACTTCCGGGAAACGCCCGTGAACTTATTCCTGGATTAATTCTTGGCGACACCAGGAATCAATCATTGTCCTTAAGTCAAGATATGAAAAATAGTGGTCTAACTCATCTAACTGCAGTTAGTGGAGGAAATATTGCAATTCTCTTATTGGCAATCATTTGGCTTTGTCAAAAATTTAAATTCTCAATAAGAAAACAGATACTGACGGGATTGGTTACTTTAATCATTTTCGCGCTTCTAGTGAGAACCGAACCAAGCGTAGTTCGAGCATCTTTGATGGGAGCGATATCCCTGCTTGGTCTTTTCACGGGTACGAGGAGACATGGAATTTCGGCACTTGTGACGACAATTTGTGTTGCGCTACTTGTGGATCCAAATTTGGCAGTCTCTTGGGGTTTTTGTCTCTCAGTGTTTGCAACGGCAGGATTGTTGGTTTTTACTAGACCTTTTGCAAGCAAGATTTCAGAAATTGTTCCAAGAATTCCTGAATCACTTTCTATTTTAATTGCCGTTGCACTATCTGCACAAATTTCTACAGCAGGACTTATTGCTGGATTTAGTGGGCAGTTAACTCTTTGGTCTATACCTGCTAACTTACTTGCGTCACCTGCGATTCCTTTTGTAACAATTCTGGGTTATCTCTCTCTGGTGTTTTCTAATTTCTACACACCTCTTGCATACATTTTTGGGTACCTAGCTTCAATCTTTGCAAACTGGATTGGATCTCTCGCTCACTATTTTGCTTCTCAAGAATCAAGCATTATCCATGTCCCAAAAGGAATTATCGGATTTTTACTGATCAGTTTCATTATGGCTTTTTCGGCGTCTTTTTTCTGTATAAATTTCAAGACAAAAATTCAGAAGAAAAAAACTCTGGCAATTTCGTTAAGTTTGTTACTTATTTGTATATTCATTTTGAAAACTCAAGAATCAAAGAATTGGCCCACAAAAAATTGGCAATTTGTGATGTGTGATGTTGGTCAAGGTGATGGACTTGTTTTGAAAGATTCAACTGGCAAGGTTTTAGTAGTAGACGTAGGTCCCAATGGCCAACTAATGAATGATTGTTTAAAGAAACTAGGGGTAAAAGATATAGATGTATTGATGCTCACACATTTTCACGCAGATCACGTAGCAGGACTGGAGTTAGTTAAAAACAGGCACAAAATAGTTAAGGTCTATTTAACTTGGGTTGAAGATCCAATCTATGAAGTGGAACGAACTAAAAAGTCACTTAACGGGATTCAAACCTCTCTCATAACATCAGGAGAAGTTATTTCTTTGGGTGAAATTAAAATACAATGCTTGTGGCCTACAAGAATTAAAATGAATCTGGGTTCTATTCCTAATAACTCAAGTCTTGTAAATTTGGTAACAATCAAGAATGCTTCATTTTTATTGACTGGTGATATTGAACCTCCTGCTCAAGAAGCAATTCAAAATCTTTGGAAAATTCCTCAAGTTGACGTCGTGAAAGTTCCTCACCATGGTTCAAAATTTCAGGACGCAAATTTCCCTAAATGGACTAGAGCTCGATTAGCACTAATAAGTGTTGGGCAAGAAAATAGTTACGGGCACCCAGCCGAATTAACTCTGGATTTATATCGTGATTCAGGTATGCAGGTGTTAAGTACTGATGAAGTTGGTTCCATTGCGATTGGCATAAGTGCCGACGACTCGATCCAAGTCAGCACCAAAGACTAGTCTTAGTTTAGATACCTCATGACTAACTTACCCAAATTAACCCTGATAACAGGAACCACTGATCTGCTCGTAGACAGAGCTTTGGAAAAAGTATGGAGTGCATTAAAAGCAAATATTAAAGATATAAGTAAACAAGAAATTGATGCAACAAGCGAAGATGCATATATTCAATTTGTTGACGCCATGTCGCCCAATCTTTTTGGTAGTTCCTATCTAGTAATTGTTGATCACATCAATGTGGCTGAAGACAAATTAGATGAGAAACTAGTACAGGCTTTAAAGGACGCTGAATCAAATATTTCTGGTGAGAATTTTCTGGTTGTAATTCATAGGGGAGGCGCTGGGGGAACAGGTATTGTAAAAGCCCTGCAAAAGCAGAAAGTTGCCGAAATTAAATGTGAAACAATTAAAGATTCTCATGAATATTTGGATTTCATGAGGTTAGAGTTCAAAAGAAATAAGATAGCAATTGACGAAGACGCTCTGCTTGCTCTAAGAGATGCGGTCGGAGAAGAACTAGATGAGCTATCAGGTGCTATCAATCAGCTAT
>JACCDO011443560.1_pt1 | contig 12170 bp, 9 predicted proteins | sample 7446101 | NCBI WGS metagenome assembly JACCDO01 (sample SAMN15323440, study PRJNA562643) | freshwater metagenome | isolation source: river surface water | place: USA:Blue River Watershed | collected 2017-08-16 | reverse complement strand
TTAAAAACAAATTATGATGTTCTAGTTTATATGATTAAACGTCAAAAATATTATACTTCTTTAATTGTAGCTAGTAATAATAATGCTGGTTCATTTATAGAAAATAATAAACTTTATTTTTTTGATTTTTACAATATGGAGAATCATCAAAAATATACATTAACAGCTTATGAGATATTATATTCTATTAAAGGTATGTATTTATACACTCCTGAACAATATAATACATGTTCTTTAGTCAAACAAAATTATCAAGTCTTTGGAGGTAAATATGATGAATTTAAGATGAATGAATCAGTATATAAAGCATATCATAAAGCATATCAAGAGGCGTTATATTATGGAGATGTATATACAAATATACAAAATTCGATTTATTATAAGAATATGGGATTAGACGGATGTTTTATCTTTACAGTTCCTCGACATTTATTCCCTGAAGTACCACAGAATGAGATTAAAAAAGCATATTCAAATCAACAGATATTTAATATTTATCATTCATTGTCACAATATATTGGACTTTAGTTGATTAACTACGTTAATCAACACCTCGCCCTAAGGGCGAGTGCACACCTTGTGTGCAAGTTGGACTTCGTCCAACGCGAACCTGTAGGTTCGCCTTTTTAAACTTATTTTTTTATAGATTTCTTTAAATTCAATTGTTTAAAGAATGAATAATTGAAAAAGCCACGCGTCCAGAAGCGTTTGTGTCGAAGGCACAATTTAGAGGTACTTAGGACTCATTTGTTTTACAAAATCGATATAAGATTGCATGGCGACGGATTTAGAGATACCTTTCTTCTCATTCCATGCATTCCACTTTGCTTTTTCTTTCATAGCAAAAAATCCAGGTTGAGGTATATTAATATCTCCAACAGTCACTTGTTTATATAAACTATATAAATGTAAAAGTTCTTCATCATTCGGTCTTTTTGTAAAAGACTCTACTTTTTTCTTAGCTTCTTCAAATTGTTTCTCCATCTTATTCTTTCTTTTTTTATTTTTTTAAATAAAAAAACGAATTATATAAAAAAAATCCTAAAATATTAATAGATATTTTTTAATATCTCTTCATTAAAATTATAAAAGAGAGGTATCTCTTTCTTTAATTTAAAAGATTCTATAAATCCACGTATATTACGTTCTAAATCAATATAATGTTTTTGATATAATAAATAAAGAATATCATCCGTATGTTGTTTCCAATTCTGACCTAATATTTGAGTTATATATTTTTCCATTTCGAAGAAGGTGATTGATGTTTTTGTTTTAAAGGATTGATTTAAAAACACAGATAATTGATTAAAAGTATGAAGTAAATCAGGATCACGATTACATTTCATATAAAATGCAAATGACCATGCTTCTTTATTAATCTGGGGAGTACCTGTAAATGTATACATCTCCTCTAATTCTTTTTTCCCTTTTTGAATTCCAAAAAATATTTTAGTCCATTCTCCATTCTTATTTTTATGATATAATTCTTTATAAATTTCATCCCATACATCCATTGCGATTACTGATGAAGTCTTTATTTTTAAACCTAATTTACTTCGTAAAGATTGAATATATCCAATAGTTAATTCAGCTTTATAACCATCTTTCATAATCTGATGTAAAGATTGAATCCAATCTTTATCTTGATAAACATAACCTTTTGTTTTAGTGACACGTGAATTCTCAGCGATAAGTGCTATAAAACTAGTTAGAGAGTCCATATAAATATTATTAAAATTATCAAAGATACGAATTTCAATACCATTGGGTTTATTCATTGGAAGACCACTTTCACGATGTTGAGGACGAAGTGGATCACGACTTCCGAATGTTCTTAAATCACTACTTAAAGAAGAGATACCTAATTCTTTTAATGCAGATGGAGAAGCTGGTATACAAGGTTTTAATTTTTCAGTCTCAAAAAGATTTAAACCTTCTCTCCAATAATTAGGTGTCTTCGCATATCTACCAATACCTTTAGTTCCAAAGAGTCGAACATCACTTCCAGCAAGGTTTCCCCAACCAATATTTAATACACGATAAGAACCTCTTACTCTCTTCTCCTTACTTCCTACGGCTGATTCATCACCACTAAAAAAACCAACTAACATTAAAGGTTCTAACCATTGAATCTGATTTCCAAAATTTTGATGTTCTTCTATAAACTTCTTCTCTGTCTTATCCTCTGTATAAGGTAAAGTAAATGTGATGTGATAACTTCCTGTATAATCTGTTTTTACCATAGGTCGTCTCTTATCTGTTAATTTAAATTGATAATTACTTCCAACTATTTTATTTGGCACTGACATATAACGAGTCATACCATAAGGATATTGTACCAATTCACCATATTTCTTTACTAATTGTTGTGTCACTTTCTCTTTCATTAATAATTCTAAAAAAATATCTTTCAATTCAATAATATTTTTTGTTAAATTAAAGATATTTCTTTTTTTACGCATAGAACAAAATGGTTTATAAGTGATAAATTCTGGCATTAAATAAGGTGCTTCTTTAATAACCCATTTTCCATTACAAAATCTACCTGAAGATTCAAATGTCATATTTTTTAAATAATCAACTTGATCTAAAGTAAGATCAATTTCAAACTCATTATATGCTTTTAATAATCTTTCAACTGCACTTTTTGAATCAAATAAAATAAAATCCTGTATCTTCTTATCACCTTCAATTCTTGGTTGATGATATATTTGCATCTCGTGTTCTATACCAAAACCCCAATCAATATTAATAATATCTTTAATCATTTTCAATTCTTTCTTTGTATATTCAACACTATCCATCTTTCCTCTATTTTATTATTTGATTTTTTTTTTCAGTTCTTCTTGATAAAACTACTTAATAAATGATATTTAAATATATATCTTAATATACCAAATGGAAAAGGATATTTCATATACTTTTTAATATCTTCATTCTCATCATCAAGTTTTATCATTTTTTCAATAAAATGATATTTTTGAAAAAGTCGGTTATATACATGTAAAATTCCTCCATAGGTTAATACACTTTTATATTCAACTATCTTTTTAAACTCTTCAAAATCTTCCCTATTTCCACCAAACCAAGATTCAATATTAAAATATTTGATTTTACATTTTTTCAATTTTCCTTTCATATATAATTGATATATAAAGAGTTGTGAATAAAGACCACCTAAACTATATCCTTCTATCCATATATGATATTTATGGTCACACTGTTTTTTATACCATTTTCTCTTTATATAATAAAATGCCTCTTCAATATTTGTTATATCGTCAATTCTCTCTAAATAACATTCTTTCATTTTTACAAAAATACCTTCTTCTTCTATTGTATCTTGATGTATTGTCATTATTCCTTTATTTTTAAAAATTTGAAAAAGTGATATATTTCTTAAATCTTCCACCTTATTTACACCTTCAAAAAATATCTTATCTTCTTCACCACATTTTTTTGTAAAATATATAATTAAATGTTTACTATAAAAAATATAGATATACTCATATTCATCATAAGTATCAATTATTTTTTTCGTATGTAGAATTTGAATATCTGTTTTTATTAACATTTTTTTTAATTTAGGTTCAATATCTGAACGATGTTCAGATAATTCTAAATGATTCTTCATCATGTGATAAGATTCATCTTCAGGTTGGATATATTCAATCGATGAATCTTTATGATACCATAAAATAAAAAAACATATACATAAGACCGAAAATTGTAAATACTCAAAATATATCTCCTCCATCTCTCTAAATTATCTTTTTATAAAAATAAGATAATTAAATGTAAAAAATAAAAGAAAGAAAGTACAAAAATTTAATATAATCATTCTCCAAATTCATTCTTTAAGTTCATTCTTTAAAGAATAAATTTTGTTTTCTTTGCCTCCTTTCTTTTATTTTTTAAAATAAAAGAAAGAGTTACAGAATTCACTTTAGTGAATTCTCTATGTTGTCCCCCACAAGGGGGGAACTTACATACCTTGTTTTTTAATTTTAATTTGAATTTTATTTTTTCGTGATTGGTCTAATGCTTGTTGATATCCATCTTCCTCTTCTTCTTCTTCTGGATTATAATTCATTCTACTAAAATTCCATGCTTCAGCAGAACAGACTTGAAAGTCTTCATGGTTATTTGCTTTATACCAGAAGACTTGGTCTTCTAATTTATTTGAACGAGCACAGTTATGTATCACTAAACATTCAAAATTATCAGTACATTGGTCCATCGTTTGACAGAACATTTCAAATGTAGGAAACATACCTGCATAATTCTCATATAACTTCTTTCTCTCTTTTACAATCTGTTCTCTTAATATAAATATCCAATCAATATTTGCACGAAGGTTGGGGGGAATACCAATTGCATATTGCATAAGTAAAATATACATAATACCCCAATGACGTCCATTCATAAATATCTCACGAATTCTCTTATCTTTCTGCCAATTTTTATCATATAAACAATCATCCATAATTAAGAATGCACGATTATCAATATTTTGTTCTCCATTCATGACTCTTTTTTTTAATTGTTTTTGTCTTTTCATAAACTCTGATGTAATACGCTCATTATATTCATCATGAATAAATAATGGAGGTACTATATCACTATAAAATTTATTTGCATTCTCTGTTGGAGATATAACTGTTCCTACAGGTATATCTTGATGATAATATAATAAATCTTTGGTTAAGAAAGATTTACCAGTGTTACGTTTTCCAATTAACACTACAATCTGATCATCTCGAATCATTTTCATATTAAACTTTCTTAATTGTAAAGCCATCTTTTTTCTTCTATTAATTAGATAAATATTTTTTTTTTATTTTAAATCCACACTTTTATCATCATTTAACGTAAATCAAATTCATTAATCTGATTCATACTCTTTATATAACTTTCTTTTATATCTTTATCTTTTATCTTTTTATAAACTTTACTCTCTCTCCACCATCTTCTATCACATAGTTTAATATTTTCCAATACATCAGCTCTATACCAATATATCTTATCCATCCAATTTGTAGAAGGATTTGATAAATGAATAACTAAACAATCATGAATATTATCTGTACATTGTTCAAATATATCTTGAAACATACTAAAATTTGGTATCATGTGACAATATTTTTCATATATTCTCTTCTTCTCTTTTACAATATTTTCTCGATAAATAAATACATAATCTATTTTTTTATAAATATCAATGGATAATGCGATTGAATAAACAAGAGATACAAAGATAAGATTTTGATATAATTCTTTTCTTTCGACAAGTTTTGTAAAATAGCTAAGGACACTCTCTTTTTGTTGATATAAACAATCTTCTAATATGATAAATGAACGATTATCTTCTATCTTCTTCTCAGCTTTCTTGGGAAGTTCTATAGAACTTCCAGAAAGCAACATGTTATCCTTTAAAGAGGATAACTTGTCATCCTTCTCCTTATATAATCTCTTCTTCTCTTCAAATATTTGTTTGATATTTGTTTTATTTAATTCATCTTCTATTAAAATGGATGGTATAAAATCTTTATAAAAATGATTATATTTTTCACTTGAATGAATCACTCTTCCAAATGGTACTTGAGGTGATTTAAATAATAAATCTTTAATTAATGTGGATTTACCACAATTTCGATGACCAATAATAACTATAAAATCAGATGATTTAAGATTCTCCGGTTTAAATTTAATTAAATTAAATGTCTGGGGTCGATTCATCTTTTTCTTTTATTTTAAATATGATTCATTCTTTAAAATATTTAAACTTAAAAAAAAATATTAATAATTTTCTTTAAATACGATTATTTTAAAGAATGAGATAAAAAAATAATTTTTAAAGGGCGACCCTGCAGGGTCGCGTTGGACGCAGTCCAACTGCACACGAAGTGTGCACTCGCCTTTAGGGCGAGGTGTTAAATTGACGGTTATCCGGCTACGGATAACCATTATCATTCTGCTCTAAATGAAGCCATGAATGATGACAACGTCAATTTAACTAAAGGTCAAATGAATTAGGTTTAAAATCAACATCATGATCGGCGAACTTGGCTTTTTGACTATTCATATGTTTTAAAGAATCACGGTCTTTATGTTTCTTCTTCTTTCCTGCTACTAAATTCTCATCTACATATTTTTGTACGGGTGATTCTTCTTCTTCTTTCGGTTTAAATATCTCATCCACATTCTCTGTGACAATCTCTTCTACCTTCTCTATTCCTCCCATCACTGTCTCCTTTACTGCTTCTATTGTATTCATATCAATCTGTATATTAGTATTTTTAAAGAACATATTTTTAAGAATGTATAAAAGACCCGTAAAGAATGAATATGAACAAATAAAGATTAATATCGATCTCGTCTCTGGACTCATACCCCTCTTCTTTCCTTCATCTCCCTCTTCTTCTTCCATCTTCTTCTTTTGATTGCGATATACAACATACATTATTAATGTAAATATTAAAGCTATAATAAGACTAATAAAATAAGGTTCATACAAAAAACTCATCACTTTTTAATTCATATATAGATTTCTTTATATTTATGTAAACGAATATAAAGAAAAATAGATAAAAAATTAGATATAAATGGTTTCTTAAGCAAAATTGAGATCTTTATCGGATTCATATTCATCACCACTATCTTCTATTTTGGGAGTTGTTAATCTGGGTTGAATAAGTTGAGGTTGAGGACGTTGTACATAGGAGATTTGACTTTTTTCTTGATTTATTTTATTTAAAAACTGATCAACACTATTCGTTTTTTTAACAGTACTGATATCAGATATACCTGATACAATTGACATTGAATCTGCTGAAGAATGGTATTTTTTATAATTTTCAAGACTCTTTTCATAAAGACTTCCTCTTCCTTCTAAAGGTCGATGAGGTCTTTTAAACTTTATCATATCTCTCTCTTTTTCTCTCTTCTTTAATTTTTTTAATGTCATAATATGTTCTTCTTCACGAGATATTTTATTTACTTTAGGTTCACTTCGATAAATAATCCCACTACTTGCTACTGATACATTATCTTCATCTATTTTCTTTTCAAATGTAGGTTGTTGTTGTTGAATTGTTTCATTTGAGATAGGTGTCTCATTCTTCTTTTCAATGAAAAATGATTCTTTTTCATAATAAGTTTCAGGTGAAGGTTGTTGAATATGTGTTTGAACTACTGGCTGTATTTCACGTTGATTTTCTAATTTATTTAAAAAATCTTTAGGTACTTTAATACCATCTAAATTAATATTTTTAATTTGAGGTGTCTCATCTTCTTCTTCTTCAATAGATACAGAATATGGAGTCTCAATCATTGAATCTTGACGACTTAAACCAGAAGGTGGAAGTTCATCATTAAAATCTATCACTAAAGCTTCACGAGAAGTTGATTCATCATCATCATCTTCTTCATCTTCTTTTAAAAATGATGTATCCAATGGTTTTTTTTCAGTTTGGAATGCAGTGGATATAGAATCCATTATATTTGAAATTAAAGAAGGATTTTCACTACTTATCTCTTCTTTTTTAGACTCTTCTTCTAATTCACTCTCTTCATCTTCTGATTCTGATTCACTTTCATCTTCGGATTCACTTTCTTCTTCTGATTCCTCTTCTTTGAATTCACTCTCATTCGATGTATGTTGTATCTCTTCTTTCTTATTATCACTCTCATCCTCACTTTCACTTTCACTTTCACTTTCACTTTCACTTTCAGTTGACTCTTCATTTTTAGAATGTTTTTTCCCTCTCTCATCATCCGAATGTTCGATATCTAAATCACTATCTGACTCATCACTTTCTATATCCCCTCCATCCATATTTATCATACTCTGTTTTAATATATCACGAATGGGTAACATAGAACGAATAGTTGATGTAATACCTTCATTTATCATATGAATTATTTGACGAGTATTATCATGTTTTTCCTTAGGTGTTAATTCTCGAGAATGATTAAAGACATAAGGATTATTATATATCTCACGAGCTGAATTAATATAACAACGATGCATAAAATGTGAACCACGTGGTACATGTACTTTCATTTTTGTCTTATTTTTATGTATTTGTACTGACGTTAATATCTTTGATTCTGCTATAAATACCGCTTCTATTAAATCCTCAATATAATCACAATTAGAGACTTTTACAATTCTTTCAAATTCATGATCTATAATATCCTGATTCCATAAAGGAATCTCTTTTAATGCTTCTTGAAAAACTCGAGCGATTGATTTTGTCTGTTGATTCTTTGATTCATATTCATTTTCCAATAATTCAAGTGAATTTTCATAAATTGATTCAAAACCTTCATATAAACGAGGTGTCATAATCTGTTGAAGTTGTTCTATATATCTCTTCTTCGCTTCTACTAAAACATTAATGTCTTTCATATTATTGATTTTTTTATAGATAATTATTTTCTTTAATATCCGCAAAAATAATCCTCACTATAAATTAAGAATAAGAATGTCTACTACCGAATCATCCGAAGAACTTAAATCTCATTATTTACTCGAATACCAAGATATTTATCCGAGTAAAGATTATTCTCCTATCATTTTTCTCTTATTTATCCTTTTTATTGTTATCTATTTTATCGCTCTCTTTAAAAAAATAAATTAATATCTTATATTAATAAATGAGTTTTCTATCATGTATGAATCAACTTTTTCAATCCTATGATTTTCATCAAAATATAATATCTCTTGAAGAATTTAAAAAACATAATACTTCTGATAATGCTTGGGTATTATATGAAAATAAAATATTTTCTATTCAAAAAGATGATAAATATCTATTAGATATTTTTTACGATTATTATGGTAAAGATACAACTTCTTTTATTCAAACCTTAAATAAAGATATTCAAAACGATATTTATAACCGTCTTAAAGATAGAATAATCGGTATCATTCATTGATAAAAATGATATAAAGTTTTCATTAATGAATCTGACGTCACCGATAAAGAGTCAATATTATTTTGAATTAAAAAATGACAAAATGAGATTGAATCACTTGGTTGTTGACCACAATAACCTACTTTAACACCCATTTTTTTATATTCTTCTATTGATTTTTTAATCAATCGTTGATAACTGATATTTTCATAATTAGCGATATGTTGTATTAATTCACTATCTCTATCTAATCCTAAAGTTAATTGTAATAAATCATTACCTCCAATAGATATACCATCTAAATGTGGAGCAAACAAATCTGATTCAATTACATTTGAAGGTATTTCACACATCATATATAATTCAAAATTATTTTTTCCTCTCTCTAAACCATTCTCTTTTAAGATTTCTTTTACCTTTATTAATTCTTCTGGTGTTCTACAAAATGGTAACATCACTATTAAATTTGTCATCTTCATCTCTTCTCTCACATATTTAACTGCTTCACATTCTAATTGAAAACCTTCCTTATATTTTTCATCATAATATCTTGAACATCCTCTCCATCCAATCATTGGATTTTCTTCATTTGGTTCATATATATCACCACCCTTTAATGATTTATATTCATTTGATTTAAAATCTGACATTCGTAAAATAACTGGTTTTGGATAAAATGCTGAGGCAATCTTTGCAATACCCATTGATAATTCTTTTATATACCATTCTCTTGGTGTACTTACTTCAAATTGTCTTATTTTATTTTTAATATATATATCATCATCCTCCAATAAATTCATATTCAAAATTTTTAAAGGATGATATTGTAAATGATTCATAATAATAAACTCCATTCTTAATAATCCAACACCATCATTCGGTAATAGTGATGATACAAAAACACTATCAGGATTTGCTACATTTAACATAATATTTGTTGGTAAAGATTTTGTTATATCAAAATCATATTCTTTTTTTTCATATTCACACTTACCTTCATAAATGATTCCTTTTTCACCTTCACTACAATCCATTGTTACATGTGATAAATTTTCTATATTTTCAAAATTAGAACTACAACCTACTATCGCATTAATACCTAATTCTCTAGCTACAATCGCTGCATGACATGTTCTACCTCCTTTCGATGTTATAATTCCTGATGATATCTTCATTATAGGTTCCCAATCAGGTGTTGTCATATCAGTCACTAAAATATCACCTTTTTCAAATAAATGAATCTCATCTATCGATTTTATCTTTTTAATTCTTCCATCACTAATCTTCTCCCCAACCGCAATTCCTTCTAATATTTTTTTATTTTTAGTTTTTAATTGATACTGAACATATTTTTTTTTATTTATATTTATCTCATTCGAATAGATCGTCTCTGGACGTGTCTGTAATATATATATATCTTTTCCATCATATGCAAATTCAATATCTACATATAACTTCTTTTTATATTTTTTACAATATTCTTCTTCAATTTTATAAATAAACCATGCTAATTGTTGAATCTCTTTTTCATGAAGTGAAAAAATATTCTCTTCTTCTATGGTTGTTTGAATCTCTTTTGTCCCTATCTCGTCCGAAAAAATAATTTTACTTTTTTTATCACCCATCTTTTTCGAAAGTATACATGGTGATAAAGGATCTATACTTATTAATCTTTTATCTACTATAAATTCATCCGGTTTTACTCCTCCACTTACTACTAATTCTCCTAAACCAAATGATGAATTAATAATTATCGCTTTATCATATCCTGATTCAGTATCAACTGAAAATGCTACTCCAGCTGAACCTAAATCACTTCTTACCATCTTTTGTATCGCTACACTCATTTTTACTTCCTCCGGTCTAATCTTATGATGTAATCGATATGAGATTGCTCTTGTATTATATAAAGATGCATAACACATAATAATATGTTGTATTAACATCTCTTTACCATATATATTTAAATATGTATCTTGTTGTCCTGCAAAAGATGCCGTCTCACTATCTTCACATATTGCCGATGAACGCACACTCACCTCTAAAAATGTATCTTTCGACATTTTATATTTTAAACCTAATTCTTCATAATATTTCCATATCTCCTCTTTATCTTCCTCCCTCATTTTACCAGATAATATCATACCACGAATCTCCTCTCCAATTTCTTCTAATTCTTTATATCCCATATTTTCTTCCATCTTCTTCATCATTCCTTCTATTTTTTTATCTATTTTATTATATTCTAAAAAAGAATCATACATAAATGTTGATAATGCAAATCCATCTCCTATTTGAAAACCAATTTTATTAGATAATCTGGATAATTCACCCAATGAAGTACACTTTCCACCATAATATTTCTTTTGATGAAAATCACATTCTTCAAACCATCTTATCCTCTCTTCTATAAAATGATTCTCATAATTCATTTTTATTATATTTTTTTTTTGGATGAAAATATATTTTTTTAAACGCATCTAATTCAAAATATACTTTCATTATATATTTATAAATATATAATATTATTTAGAATTTATTATTATGAACTTAACTTTCATAATAATATTTAAAAAATAAAAAAAATAAAAAAATAAAAAAAATTATGAACTTAACATTCATAATATTTTAATAATAAAAATAAATAAAAAATAAATAGAACTTATTATTTTGAACTTAACTTCTCATAATATTTAAGAACTCGTGGATTTGCTCGAATCTTTGTATAATCAACACTTCCACTTATAAATAATCCATCTAATGATTTAACACGAGATAATGCTACATATGTTTGTCCAAATTCAAACACATCACGACCAATATCTATAATCACATACTCTAATGTACTTCCTTGAGCTTTATGAAAAGAGATAGCAAATGCAAGTTGTAAAGGTATCTGTATCTTTGATACTTTATCTCGTTGGTCTTCCATATCCCATTTATGTGGTGCTATCTCCATATATCGTCCATCCAAAAACTGAACTATCGGATAACCTGTCACTGGTCCAAACCCTATAATAATACCCCTACTCCCATTCGCTAGTTTTAATTCCGGTATATTCACCTTCAACATTACCTGACATTTGTTTGTAAATACTAGTTCATCTTCTACATCCGTATTCTCTTGTATAAGTGCTTTCATATACTCTTGATTTTCCTCTTTCACACTCTTACTAAACTCATATGTACATTTAAACTCCTTCTTCGTCTCCCCTTCCTCTATTAACCTCTTTAACTCTTCATCATTT
>JACCDO011008191.1_pt1 | contig 12170 bp, 10 predicted proteins | sample 7446101 | NCBI WGS metagenome assembly JACCDO01 (sample SAMN15323440, study PRJNA562643) | freshwater metagenome | isolation source: river surface water | place: USA:Blue River Watershed | collected 2017-08-16 | reverse complement strand
TCACCATCATCAGGTTTGATAAAACCAAAACCTTTTGCATCATTGAACCACTTAACAATTCCGGTCGCCATGCGAACTCCATTACATAAACTTAAAACAACCGTGATGAGGGTAAATACTTTTTTAACAGTCTCAATCCACAACACGCCTAAATAGAACCTTTTTGGAGGTCTACCCCCTGATTGTTTGCCCTTTTTGTAGGGGTGTCAAGGATTTATGGGGGCATACCCCTCAGTAATTACCCCTTTTTTTGTAGAAAAATGCCCCAATATGGGAGAAAGAGGGGAATTTGAGGGTTTTTCGCAACAAGAATCCCCACAATTCAAGTTTGGATATCTGTGTTTAGAATGTTTCTCATGAGTCGCGCACCCAAAAATCCCACTACCGGCATTCCGGCCAATCCCTACATTGAGGACACTCTTCTTCTCGAAAAACAGGTCGAGCAAGTTAAGGCTCCTTCCATGTACAAAGTTTTACTACTGAATGATGACTACACACCTATGGAGTTTGTGGTGATGGTCATTCAGGAATACTTTAATAAGGATCACGAAACTGCAACGCGCATTATGTTGCAGGTACATTTGGTTGGTAAGGGCGTGTGTGGAATATTTACACGTGATGTTGCTGCCACAAAGGTGCATCAAGTGATTGAATTATCCCGTGAAGCGGGTCACCCATTACAGTGCACTATGGAGGAAGCATGATTGCCCAAGAACTAGAAGTCAGTTTACATATGGCGTTCGTGGACGCACGGGCATCGCGACATGAATTTATCACTGTCGAGCATTTGCTGGCGGCCCTTTTAGACAATGCTACTGCCGTTGAGGTCCTGAAGGCTTGTGCCGTCAATATTTCTGAGCTACGCGCTCAACTTAAAAATTTTATTAATGACAACACTCCGGTGGTACCAGGTACCGATGAGGTTGATACCCAACCAACCCTCGGATTTCAGCGCGTGATCCAACGCGCCATCATGCATGTTCAGTCAACATCAAATGGTAAAAAAGAAGTGACTGGTGCCAACGTGTTGGTTGCCATTTTCGGTGAAAAAGATTCGCATGCGGTGTATTTCTTACAACAGCAAGGTGTGACACGTTTAGATGTCGTGAATTTTATTAGCCATGGTGTGCGTAAAGATCAAGCTGAGCATGTTAAGCCCACTGACAATACTCAAGAGTCTGAAGAAGCAGCATCTTCTGGTAAAGAAAGTCCATTAGATCAGTACACGCAAAATCTCAATGCCATGGCTCGTCAAGGCAAGATTGATCCTTTGATTGGTCGTGAGGGTGAGGTGGAAAGGGTCATACAGGTTCTTTGCCGTCGCCGCAAAAACAACCCATTACTTGTTGGCGAGGCGGGTGTTGGAAAAACAGCCATTGCTGAGGGGTTGGCCTGGAGAATTGTGAAGGGCGATGTGCCAGAAATTTTGGCGAATGCCACCGTATATTCATTAGATATGGGCGCACTCTTGGCGGGCACTAAATACCGCGGTGATTTTGAGCAGCGCCTCAAAAGTGTTCTCAAATCGCTGAAAGATCATGCGCATGGGATTTTATTCATTGATGAGATCCACACTTTAATTGGTGCGGGTGCTGCATCCGGTGGAACATTAGATGCTAGTAATCTATTAAAGCCGGCGCTCTCAAATGGCCAGCTGAAATGTATCGGCGCGACTACTTTTACAGAATATCGCGGTATTTTTGAAAAGGATGCTGCTTTATCTCGTCGCTTCCAAAAAGTCGATGTAGTTGAGCCAACTGTAGATCAAACTGTACAAATTTTGCGTGGCCTTAAATCACGTTTCGAAGAGCATCATAGCGTGAAGTACGCTGCTGGAGCATTGGTGGCGGCGGCAGAGTTATCTGCGCGCTATATTAATGATCGTCATTTGCCGGACAAGGCGATTGATGTGATTGATGAGGCCGGTGCTGCTCAGCGTATTCTGCCTAAATCAAAGCAAAAGAAAACGATTGGTCGCCCAGAAATTGAAGAGATTGTTGCAAAGATTGCACGTATACCACCCCAATCAGTCACTGTGGATGATCGTAGCAAGTTGCAAACTTTAGATCGTGATATCAAGAGCGTTGTGTTTGGTCAGGATCCTGCGATCGAAGCCTTGGCTAGCGCAATTAAGATGACACGTGCTGGTCTTGGAAAAGTCGATCGCCCAATTGGTTCGTTCTTATTCTCTGGTCCTACTGGAGTTGGTAAGACAGAGGTTGCTAAGCAACTTGCTTACATCATGGGTATTGAGCTCTTGCGTTTTGATATGTCTGAATACATGGAGCGTCATGCAGTGAGCCGTTTAATTGGTGCGCCTCCAGGATACGTTGGCTTTGACCAAGGCGGTCTTTTAACTGAGGCAGTTAATAAAAAACCTCACTGCGTACTCTTGCTTGACGAGATTGAAAAAGCGCATCCTGATATTTTCAACATTCTTTTGCAGGTGATGGATCACGGCACATTAACTGATAATAATGGCCGTAAGACTGATTTTAGAAACGTCATCATCATTATGACCACCAATGCGGGTGCTGAAGCGATGCAAAAATCGACTATTGGCTTTACCAATGCTCGTGAGTCTGGTGATGAGATGGCGGATATTAAGAAGTTCTTTACACCGGAGTTCCGCAACCGTTTGGATGCAATCGTTTCATTCAAAGCGCTGGATGAGACGATCATCATGCGTGTAGTTGATAAGTTCCTGATGCAATTAGAAGAGCAGCTCCATGAGAAGAAAGTGGATGCTACGTTTAGTTCAGCATTGCGCGCCCATTTGGCGAAACATGGTTTTGATCCCCTGATGGGTGCTCGTCCAATGCAGCGCATTATTCAGGACACCGTCCGCAAAGCTTTGGCTGATGAACTGCTCTTTGGTAGATTGGCTCAAGGTGGTCATGTGGATGTGGATATCGATGCAGAGGGCAAAGTGCTATTGAACTTTGAGGCTCCTAAATTGCCTGGTAAATCTAGCAAGATCGATATTGCCCCTGCAGAGGAAATTTAGGCATTATTGGCCAACCCATTTCACTACAAAAGGAAGAATATGTCGCATCACGATAAATTATTGGAAGCATTTGAAACCTACAAATCAGAAAATGAAAAATTTCTAGGTAAAGGTATTAAAGCGTCGGCAGCGCGTGCTCGTAAAGCCTTGCAGGAAATCGCAGGTTCTTGCAAAGAACGTCGTAAAGAAATTAGTGCAGAAAAAGAGTCTCGAGAGGGCAAAGGTGCAGGCATGTCACAAGATGCTGCCCGCCACGCGCATATTCGAAAATAAGTCAGATAATGAAAAGCTCAGAGCCGCCTACGGGTGGCTTTTTTCATAGCTTTTGAATGCGCTGAGCTATTGCAATCACATGCAGAATGCTTCAATGCATTCGAAGTAATGATTTTTACTATCTTTGGTGGAGACGGACATGAAAAATATCACAAGACCTGAGCATGATTTATTGGGCGATGCGCAAGTGCCGGCTGATGCGTATTGGGGCATACATACGCTTAGAGCGATCGAGAATTATCCGATTACCGGAAAGGTGATTGGTGAGTATGGTGATCTCATTAAATCCTTAGCTTATGTGAAAGAGGCTGCAGCTAAAGCGAATCTCGAGTTAGGGCATTTAGATCCAAAAAAAGCTGAAGCCATCATTGCGGCATGTCACGAAATTGAATCCGGTAAATTGCATGATCAGTTTGTGGTTGACGTAATACAAGGCGGTGCTGGAACATCCACCAATATGAACGCAAATGAAGTGATTGCTAACCGTGCCCTAGAAATATTGGGTTATCAAAAAGGGGATTACACAAAACTTCACCCCATTAATGATGTCAATATGTCGCAAAGTACAAATGATGTGTATCCCACATCACTGCGTTTGGCTACCTGTTTGGCTATTCCGACTTTGCTGAAAGCGATGCATTCATTGAGTGATGCGTTTGCAAAAAAAGCAGAGGAGTTTAAAGACATCCTGAAAATTGGCCGTACTCAGTTACAAGATGCTGTGCCAATGACGTTAGGTCAGGAGTTTTCAACTTATGCTGTGATGATCCGTGAGGATGAGGAGCGCTTAAAGGAGGCCATTTCATTGATCGCAGAGATTAATTTAGGGGCAACGGCTATTGGCACTGGGATTAATACCGATGTGAATTATGCAAAGTTAGCAATAGCCAATTTGAAAACAATTTCTGGCGTGAATGTAGTCATCTCCCCCAATTTAATCGAGGCTACTCAAGATTGTGGTGCATTCGTACAATTATCAGGAGTACTTAAGCGGATTGCTGTAAAACTGTCGAAGATTTGTAATGATCTTCGGCTGTTATCTAGCGGCCCACAAGCGGGTTTAAATGAAATTCGCCTACCTCCCCGTGCTGCGGGATCATCAATCATGCCCGGCAAAGTAAACCCAGTAATTCCAGAGGTGGTAAATCAAGTTGCGTTTGAAGTGATTGGTAATGACGTGACCATTACGATGGCAGCAGAAGGCGGCCAATTGCAGCTCAATGCTTTCGAGCCCATCATTGCGCATAGTTTGTTTAAGAGCATTGAGCACCTCACGGCGGCATGCAACACCTTAAATACACATTGTGTTAAGGGTATTACAGCAAATCGTGAAGTGTTGGCGGAACGTGTCAGAACTTCTGCTGGTTTGGCAACAGCCTTAAATCCCTACTTAGGCTATGAAAACGCCACTATGATTGCCAAGCGCGCCCTGCAAGAAAATTGCTCTGTAGCTGATCTTGTGCTGGAGCTGGGGCTAATGGATAAGGCCACATTAGATAAAATTCTCAGTCCTGCAGTATTGACTGCGCCTGGCATTCAAGGAAAGTAATTCACAAGGATAACAATGACATCAAAAAAATTAACCCACTTTATCCTTGGCGCAATGATTCTTGGAATTATTGTGGGGTATTTTGTATACGCTCACGGTACAGAGTCTGGATTTGCCACTCATTACGTAGAGTATGTTTCTGTGCTCACAGACGTATTTTTGCGCTTAATTAAGATGATTATTGCGCCACTAGTGTTTAGTACTCTGGTGGTGGGCATCTCCCGAATGGGGGATGCCGCAACCATTGGGCGGGTTGGCTTGAAGACATTTGGTTGGTTTATTTCCATGTCATTTGTTTCTTTGCTGCTCGGTTTGCTGATGGTCAATCTTTTGGAGCCAGGCGTCGGCGTCAATTTACCCATTCCGGAAATTAGTGCTAGCTCTGGTATAGATAAGAGTGGCTTTAATCTACGTCATTTTGTACAGCATATTTTCCCAAGTAGTATTTTTGATGCAATGGGCAAAAATGAAATTCTGCAAATTGTGGTCTTTGCTGTGTTTTTTGGTGTAGCGGCAGGCAGTTTTGGTAGTCGAGCTGAGGAATTTATTCGCAATCTCGATATGCTGTCACACATCATGCTCAAAATTACCACTGCGGTAATGAAATTTGCTCCGGTGGCTGTATTTGCTGCTGTATCAACGGTTATTGCTGCAAATGGCTTAGATATTCTGGTGACCTATGGCAGATTTATGGGTAGCTTTTATCTATCCATTTTGATGTTATGGCTCGCCATTATTCTCATTAGTGCGTTGGTACTCAAAGCCCGCACTTTTCATTTGGTATCGATGTTGCGCCAGCCAATTTTGCTCGCATTTACTACCGCCAGTTCCGAGGCAGCCTATCCGATGACTTTAGAGCAGGTTGAGCGATTTGGTTGCAAGAATAAGATCGCTTCATTTGTGCTGCCAATTGGCTATTCTTTTAACCTAGATGGCTCAATGATGTATTGCTCTTTTGCTGCTGTTTTTATTGCGCAGGTCTACTCCATTGACATGCCTTTGTCGCAACAATTATTAATGCTCTTGGTACTCATGATTACATCCAAGGGTATTGCGGGCGTTCCAAGAGCTTCGCTAGTGGTGATTGCAGCAACACTCTCGCAATTCAATTTACCTGAGGCTGGTGTTTTATTGATTCTGGGGATTGATCATTTCTTAGATATGGCGCGCTCCGCTACCAACGTACTGGGCAACGGTTTGGCGACGGCTGTGATATCCAAGTGGGAAGGGGAGTTAGATCCCCATCACTCGCATTCAGGGTAAATAGTATTAACCGCTAGTTAGCTTCTGCCAGTGCTGCCAAAGCCGCCAGCACCGCGGCTGCTCTCAGTGAACTCTTCCACTACTTTGAGTTCTACTTGCTGTACAGGCATCACGACCAGTTGCGCAAGACGCTCCATTGGCTCTAACTTGAATGGTGTTGTACCGCGGTTCCAGGTGCTCACCATTAATTGGCCTTGATAGTCTGAGTCAATTAAACCAACTAAGTTACCCAAGACGATGCCATGTTTATGGCCAAGGCCTGAGCGCGGCAGAATAAATGCGGCATAGCGTGGATCTTCCACATAGATTGCTAAGCCCGTTGGTACCAAAACAGTCTGTCCAGGTGCAATCTCAATAGTCTCATCAATACAGGCGCGTAAATCAAGCCCTGCGCTACCAGGAGTGCCATAAGTAGGCAATTGATCGCGCATACGTTCGTCGAGAATTTTGACTTGTAAAGATTGCATGGAGTTTCCTAAAACGGGGAATATCAATAAAAGGTGAAAGCTTAAATTTTCTTGGCAACGAGTTGAATGAGTTGACGGGCAAGATGCAATTTGTCTGCTTGAGCAAATTTCTTGCTACCAGTGTCATCGATGACTAACAGTTGATTGAGGTCGCTGCCAAATGTATCGGGTCCAATATTGCCGACAATCATTGGGATACCCTTGCGTTTGCGTTTCTCTTGGGCATGTTTTTCGAGATCACCTGACTCAGCAGCAAAGCCCACGCAGTAAGGAACGGTTTTACCTGCTTTGTTTTTGACCGTTTTGGCCACGTCTTGCAATATGTCAGGGTTGGCAACAAATGCAATTGCGGGCGCCTCATTGCCTTGGCGTTTGATTTTATCTTTGGCTGGTTTGGCAATACCCCAGTCGGCAACTGCAGCAACTGCAAAAAATACATCGTAATCTGTTGCTGCTAGTGCTGCTGTATGCATTTCATGCGCGCTGACTACATTAGTGCGAGTAATTTTTCCGGTGGCTTCTAGAGGGGTGGCTAGTTCGCATGGACCAGCAATCAGATGGACTTGTGCTCCCGCTTCTACGGCTGCTCTAGCAATGGCAAAACCCATTTTTCCTGAGCTATGATTGGTAATCCCCCGGACTGGATCGATTGCCTCAAACGTGGGTCCCGCTGTAATCACAATTTTTTTGCCAAGCAAGGATTTCTTTTGAAAAAAAGCGATGACTTGTTCGGTAATTTCTGCTGGTTCAAGCATTCGTCCCATGCCAACTTCGCCACAAGCCTGAAAGCCGCTAGCTGGGCCAAGTAAGTTAACGCCATCTTGTTCAAGACGATCAAGGCTTCTTTGTGTAGCAGGATGTTCCCACATTTGTTTGTTCATTGCAGGGGCAAGAAGCAAAGGACAATCTCTTGCTAAACATAAAGTGCTGAGCAAATCATCCGCTAAACCCAGAGAGAGTTTTGCCATCAGATCAGCACTAGTAGGCGCAATCAAAATTGCATCAGCAGAACGCGATAATTCGATATGAGCCATGTTGTTTGCAATCGAGCGATCCCATTGGCTGGTAAAAACCGGATTGCCTGTCAATGCTTGCATCGTGACAGGTGTAACAAATTGATGAGCAGCTTCTGTCATTACCACTTGTATTGAGGCGCCTTCTTGTATCAATAAGCGTGCAAGCTCAGGAGTCTTGTAGGCCGCAATACCACCCGATATGCCGAGAACGATTTTCTTATTTAAAAGTGATTGCATGGCGCCAGCTTAATGGGATTGGGCGGATTTGCCAAATGACTTGCGTAATTCGCACCAAATAATGATTGCTGCGCCAATGCATATGGCGCTGTCAGCCAGATTAAACGCCGGCCAGTGCCAATTTGCATAATGAAAGTCGATGAAGTCAACGACAGCACCATACATGATGCGATCGATCACATTGCCTAGCGCACCTCCTAAAATGAGGCTCAGGGCAATGCATAACGGCTTGTCTTCAAGGCTTTTACGGAGCAAATAAAGAATATAGAAGCTCGCTAAAATTCCAAGAACCGTAAAGAACCAACGTTGCCATCCTGAGCCTTGTGCAAGAAAGGAAAAGGCAGCCCCTGGATTAAATAGTAAAAGCCAATTGAGAAAAGGTAGAACCGCCTCAGGCACTCCCAATTGCAGATTGCTTAAGGCAGACCATTTGCTAAGTTGATCTAGCAACAAAGTCAGGGTGGCAATTGCTAGGTAGCGCAGCATTAGGCAAACAGGCGATGATCACCATCGCCAAAAAGATTGCTGATGCAGCGACCGCAAAGATCAGGATATTTTGCATTGGTGCCCACTTCTTTGGTGTGGTGCCAGCAGCGTCCACATTTCTGGAATTGACTAGCCTTCACTAATACCTCCAGGCCGTCATTGCTAAGCACAATATCCGCGCTAGAGGTAATTGTGACAAAGCGAAGATCATTTTCTAACGAATGAAGAATTGCAAAATCGACATCTCCCACTTTAATCGTGAGTTCTGCTTGTAAAGAAGAGCCTACATTGCCAGCTTCACGTTCAACTTCAATAGCTTTAGTCACTTCAGAGCGAATTTCGCGAATACGGCTCCATTTAGCCAATAGTTCATCGGCATTTGCGATGGCTGGCATGGCGCCGAACTCTTCCATGAAAATAGACTCAGAGACTTTGGCTTGTAATCCCTGTGGTAATGATTGCCACGCTTCCTCTGCAGTAAATGATAGAAAGGGCGCCAGCCATTTCAGCAAATTCTGGGTAATGTGAAAGAGTGCATTTTGGGCAGCCCTGCGATCTGTTGAGTTCGGGGCGCTTGTATAAAGACGATCTTTCAGAATATCTAAATAGAATCCGCCAAGATCTTCAGAGCAGAAGGTCAATATGCGTGCCACTGCGGGGTGGAATTCATAGGCCTGATAGTGCGCCTCAATATCTTTTTGCAGTGTATTGGCCAATGCAACAGCATAGCGATCAATTTCAAGCCATTGATCAGTTGGCATTGCATCCTTAGTTGGATCAAAGTCGGAGAGATTGGCCAACAAAAAGCGCAATGTATTGCGAATACGGCGATAACTCTCGGTAACGCGCTTAAGAATCTCGTCTGAGATCGTCATTTCTCCAGAGTAATCAGTTGAGGCCACCCAAAGACGAATGATTTCAGCGCCTAGTTTGTCGGCCACTTGTTGCGGGGCAATGACATTACCAACCGACTTACTCATTTTGCGGCCCTGACCATCTACAGTAAAGCCGTGAGTAAGTAGTGCTTTGTAAGGAGGCTTGCCATCGAGCATTGCACCTGTCAATAGCGATGAATGGAACCATCCCCGATGTTGATCAGAGCCTTCTAGATAAAGATCCGCCAAACGACCATCTGGTGTTTGTGCTTGTGCAGTGAGTAATTCATCGCGATGCGATCCACGAATCACATGCCAATGGGTAGTACCTGAATCAAACCATACATCCAAGGTGTCTCGGTTCTTTTCATATTGCGCTGCCTCATCGCCAAGTAGCTCAGCTACGTCCAGCTGTTGCCATGCTTCGATCCCACCCTTTTCAACACGTTTAGCTACTTCTTCAAGTAATTCAGTGGTACGGGGATGTGGGTCGCCTGTTTCTTTATGCACAAAGAAAGCCATAGGTACGCCCCATTGACGTTGACGAGACAATGTCCAATCTGGACGATTGGCTATCATGCTGTGTAAACGCTGTTTGCCCCATGCAGGAAAGAAATCAGTGCTATCAATACCAGCTAACGCAGTCTCACGTAAAGTGGATTGACCATCAGAGGGTTTTTTATCCATGCTGGCAAACCACTGTGAAGTAGCGCGATAAATAATGGGCGACTTGTGACGCCAGCAATGCATGTAAGAGTGGGTATACGTTTTGTCGCGCAAAAGGCTGCCCGCTTCACGCATTGCTTCAACGATTTTGGGGTTTGCTTTCCAGATAAATTCATTTGCAAAGAGTGGTAGCCACGACGCGTAGACACCATTGCCCATCACAGGATTCAGAATATCTTTATCAGCCAGTTTGTTTGCTTTGCATGACTTGAAGTCTTCTTCGCCGTACGCTGGCGCTGAATGAACGATGCCAGTACCCGTATCTAGGGTGACATATTCAGCTGGATAAATTGGAGATAAACGTTTGTAGCCCTCATGCACTGGGGCTAGCGGATGCCAGAAAGAAATATTTGCTAATTGTGCGCCTTGCGCTGTTGCGATGACTTTGCCTTCTAAACCATAGTCTTGCAAACAAGTCTCAACACGGTCTTTGGCAAGTATTAATAATTTATCTCCGACGTCGACCAACGCATAAGTCAGCTCAGGGTGAACGTTAAGCGCTTGGTTTGCTGGAATGGTCCATGGCGTTGTTGTCCAAATGACAATTTGACCTGGCTTATTAGGAAGCTCAGAAAGTCCAAATGCTTTGGCAAGTTGTGGACGTTGGGCATCATCAAACGCAAAACCGACATCAACCGTGGGATCGGTTTTATCTTGATATTCGACTTCAGCTTCAGCAAGAGCGGAGCCGCAATCAAAACACCAATTTACGGGTTTTAGACCACGGAAAACGTAGCCTTTTTCCCAAATCTTGCCTAGAGCACGAATTTCATCGGCTTCATTGCGGTGACTCATGGTGAGGTAGGGGTTATTCCAGTCTCCTAGCACGCCAAGACGCTCAAAGTCTTTCTTTTGCTTGTCTACCTGCACTTGGGCATAGGCACGTGCTTTAGCCTGAACCTCGGCGGTTGGTAGATTTTTGCCAAACTGTTTTTCAATCTGAATTTCAATGGGCATGCCATGACAGTCCCAGCCAGGAACGTAGGCTGAGTCATATCCCAGTAGCCAACGCGACTTCACAATCATGTCTTTGAGAATCTTATTGACGGCATGACCAATGTGGATATCACCATTTGCATAAGGAGGACCATCATGCAAAATAAATTTTGGTTGTCCAGCATGTGCAGCGCGGATCTTTTCGTAAAGCTTATTCTTTTGCCATTGCGCAACCCACTGAGGCTCGCGTTTAGCAAGATCACCTCGCATCGGAAATGCGGTATCTAAAAGATTGACGGGGTAAGAATTTTCTTTTTCAGACATAGGCTTTTTTCTGGAAATAATTTCTGGCATGCATTGCATCAGCTGCAATCGCTTTTGTTAGAGTGTCGAGGTCATCATATTTGGCCTCGTCACGAATTTTTTCTAAGAGTTCAACGGTGATGATTTTTCCGTAAACATCTTGCTGAAAATCAAAAATATGGGTTTCTAGTAATACGCGACCCGCATCTTCTACAGTGGGACGTACTCCCAGGCTAGCCACGGCAGGCAACGGTTTGGGGCCCAAGCCTAAGACCTGTGCCGTAAAAATTCCTGAGGTTGCTGGCTTGCGATGATGCAGATGGTTAGCAACCGCTAAATTAAGCGTTGGAAAACCTAATTGACGCCCGAGTTGTTGTCCGTGAATGACATGACCAGAAATTCCATAAGGACGACCCAATAATTTTTCAGCTTGTTCCATATCCCCATTGGCAAGAGCGGTGCGTAACGCAGAACTCGAAATGCGCTCTCCATCTTCTAGGATGGTGTGAATGCTAGAAACCTCAAAGCCATATTTTTCACCAGCAGCTTGCAGACTTGCAAAATTACCCGCCCGCTTTGCTCCGTAACAAAAGTCATCGCCAATCAAAATCCATTTCGCATTGAGTCGCTTGACAATGATTTCCGAGACAAATTCAGCGGGAGAAAGTCGCGCGAATGCAGCATTGAAATGCTCAACTACCACTCGATCAATTCCGAGGTCTGCCATAGCTGCCAATTTATCTCGCAAGTTGAAAATGCGAGGAGGGGCTTGTTCTGGCGAGAAGAATTCTTTGGGGTGTGGTTCAAAAGTCATGACGCAACTAACCAAACCCCGCTCCTTGGCGCCATCGACCAATTGTTTAAGTAGGGCGCGATGACCCCTGTGCACGCCATCAAAATTCCCGATGGTTAGGGCACAAGCAGGTCCTGCAGAAAACTGGGTCGGGCCACGGAATACGTTCACAAAATCGCTTTCAGGGTAGCCATCAATTATATTGTGGGCATGCTTTCTATCGTTACCTTAATCTCAGG
>JACCDO011802407.1_pt1 | contig 12171 bp, 8 predicted proteins | sample 7446101 | NCBI WGS metagenome assembly JACCDO01 (sample SAMN15323440, study PRJNA562643) | freshwater metagenome | isolation source: river surface water | place: USA:Blue River Watershed | collected 2017-08-16 | reverse complement strand
GTGCCGACGGCATAGACCGTCTGCCCGGGATAGAGCGCGGCGGATTTGCCGAATTTCGCCCACGCAAAGCCCAACCCGCGTTGCCGCACTTCGGCGAGATCGAGCCGCAACACGGCCAAGTCCGTCCAGTGGTCCCAACCGACGAGGGTGGCACGCACGCGTTCGAGGCTAGCGAGTGTCACAGAGATTTCCACCGCCTGCGGACTAACCACGTGAGCGTTGGTGAGGATGAGTCCGTCAGACGAAATGATGACACCCGAGCCAATGCCATTTTGAAAACGTTGCCGGCCATCGTCAAAAGTGCGCTCGCGCACATCAATACGCACCACGGCGTCCAACAACTGGCGAAAGCCCCCGCTCATGGCGGCAGACACGGCGGTCGGCAGCAAACCGCCCGTGAGCAGGAGCATGACCAACAGCGGACGGAGGAGGATTGACGGGAGGGGGGCGGAGCGCAAGGTGGGGGATTTCACGTGAAGCCTACTGATTGCACAGATTACGAACATCTCAAGATTGAGCCGCACTGGCAGTCAATCTGGGAGAACACCCGTCCTTTCCGCGCCGCAGCCGACGCCACCAAGCCGAAGTTCTACGTGCTCGACATGTTCCCCTACCCGTCAGGTGCGGGACTGCACATCGGCCACCCCGAGGGCTACACCGCCACGGACATCCTCGCCCGCTACAAACGCACCCGCGGCTTCAACGTGCTGCACCCCATCGGCTGGGACGCCTTCGGCCTGCCCGCCGAGCAACACGCCGTGAAGACCGGCACTCACCCCGCCGTCAACACGCGCAACAACGTCGCCAATTTCCGCCGCCAAATCAAAGCCCTCGGCTTCTCCTACGACTGGGAGCGCGAGGTAGATACGACCGACCCGCACTACTTCCGCTGGACCCAATGGATTTTCCTCCAGCTCTTCAAAAAAGGCCTCGCCTATGTGGACGAGCGCCCGGTCTGGTGGTGCCCCGAACTGCGCACTGTTCTCGCCAACGAAGAAGTCGTGGACGGCAAGTCCGAGGTCGGCGGCTTCCCCGTCGAACGTCGCAATCTCCGCCAATGGGTGCTCCGCATCACCGCCTACGCCGAAAAGCTCCTCGACGGACTCAAAGACGTGGACTGGCCCGACTCGACCAAGCGCATGCAAGAAGCGTGGATCGGCCGCAGCGAAGGCGCCGAAGTGGTTTTCCAGCTCGAAAACCCACAGCTGGGTGAACTGAAAGTTTTCACCACCCGACCTGATACGCTCTTCGGCTGCACCTACATGGTCGTCGCGCCCGAGCACCCGCTCGTGCCCGCCCTCACCACGCCCGGCCAACGCGACGCCGTCGAAGCCTACCGCAAAAAAGCCGCCGGCAAGAGCGACCTCGAGCGCACCGACCTCGCCAAAGAAAAGAGCGGCGTCTTCACCGGCAGCTACGCGCTCAACCCAGTCAACGGCGCACGCGTGCCCGTCTGGGTCGCTGACTACGTGCTCATGGGCTACGGCACCGGTGCCATCATGGCCGTGCCCGCGCACGACGAACGCGACTGGGAATTCGCCCAGCAATACCAGTTGCCCACGCCGCGCGTCATCGCCGCACCCGACGGCAACGACACCTTGCCCTACTCCGGCGACGGCCAGCTCATCAATTCACCCGGCTACGACGGCCTCGCTTGGCCCGAAGCCAAAAAGAAAATCACCGCCGACCTCGCCGCCCGCGGCATCGGCAAAGCCACCGTCAACTACAAGCTCCGCGACTGGCTCTTCTCGCGCCAGCGTTATTGGGGCGAGCCTTTCCCCATCGTCTGGCTGAGCGAAGCCGACTACCGCCAAGCCGCCGCTCTGCGTCCTGACTTGCCTGCCGAGCCGGTCACCTTCGTCGAGAACGGCGTCGTGCAATACGCGTTGCCGTTGCCCGACACCGCATTGCCGCTCCAGTTGCCCGAGGTGCAATCCTACCTGCCCAGCGGCACGGGCGAGAGTCCGCTGGCCAACGTCACTGAGTGGCTCGAAGTCTGGTTCAATATCACCACCGGCGTCGCCGTGCCCGCTTCGCAGCCGCGCCCGCCGGGCGATGCTTGGGTGCGCGCCCGCCGTGAGACCAACACCATGCCGCAATGGGCGGGCTCGTGCTGGTATTATCTGCGCTATCTCGATCCCAAAAACGCCGACGCCCTCGCGAGTCAGGATGCACTCCACTATTGGGGTGCCCCCGATCTCTACGTCGGCGGCGCGGAACATGCCGTGTTGCACCTGCTCTACGCGCGTTTCTGGCACAAGGTGCTCTTCGACCTCGGCGTCGTGCCGCAGCCGGAGCCGTTCACTAAACTCTTTCACCAAGGCATTATCCTCGGCGAAGACGGCGTGAAGATGTCCAAGAGCCGCGGCAACGTCGTCAATCCTGACGATATCATTCGCGACTACGGCGCCGACACACTCCGCCTCTATTTGATGTTCCTCGGACCGCTCGAAGCGATGAAGCCGTGGAACCCGAAAGGCATCGAAGGCGTGTATCGCTTTCTGCGCAAAGCGTGGCGCGAATGCATCGGCGAAGATGGTCGCCCCTCCGCGCGCCTGTCCGAGAGTGCCGCGCTCTCCGCTGAAGCCGAGCGCGTGCTGCACGAGACGATCAAAAAAGTTGGCGAAGACATCGAAGCACTGCGTTTCAACACCGCGATTTCGCAGATGATGATTCTCGTGAATACGCTGCAAAAAGAGCCCGCGCTGCCGCACCGCGCTGCGCTAGCACTCGTGCAGATGCTCGCGCCTTTCGCCCCACATTTCGCGGAAGAGCTCTGGGCGCGTCTCGGCCAGACTGGGTCAGTCATGTCCGCACCGTGGCCCACTTACGACGCCGCCAAACTAGTGGCGCAGACCATCACGATCGTCTTTCAAGTGAACGGCAAACATCGCGGCGACGCGCAAGTGCCCGCGGGAACCGCCGAAAACGAGCTGATTGAAATCGCCCGCCAACACCCGAAAGTCGCCCCGCATTTAGAGGGCAAACCCCTGAAACGCACGATTTTCGTCAAGGGCAAGCTCATCAACTTGTTGGTTTGAAGCGATTTTTGGCAAACCGGTTGAAAATGTTGTTGCCGTAGGGTTAATACCCTATTCACTCCCTATTGCCACCCAGCATTACCGGTCAATCAGACCGGGCTTCAATAACGCACCGACATGAAAACCATCACCCTTCCCCTCGTCGTGCTAGCAAGCATCAGCCTGCTCCTCACACCCGCAGCTTTCGCGCAACGCGAGCTCGGCAAAAAGAAAGGCCCCACCAGCAAACTCTATCTGGCGGAAACAGTCGGCAAAGGAGCCATCGTAAATGAAGGCAAAAGCTACGAACCGAAACAAGCGACGGCCTTCGACGCGCCCGGCACCATTATCCAAACCGAAAAGGAAGCGCACCAAGCTTTCGTATACTCCAACGGCACTGGCATGTTTGTAGACGAAGACACTCGCGTGGAGGTAGATCGGTTCGTGCAAGAGCCCTTCAAACCAGAACGCAATAACACGGAGGTCGAGCCCTCCATCTCACAAAGCGATGTCTTTATCTCCCGTGGCACAGTTGGCCTCTGCACCGGCCAACTCGTCTCGGGCACCACCATGAATTACGGCACCCCGCACGCCAACGTGAATATCCGCGGCGGTAAGATCGCCATCAACGCCTCGCCCGAAGAAACCACGATTTATTTGCTAGAAGGCGACGCGACCGCTCGAAGTGGCACCAAGGATGTCGGAGGCACTCTTCTCCGCGCCGGAGAAAAAGCCACTATCCGGCCAGGTCCTCCCGGCCAACCTCCCGTCATTACCGTCGCACCAATCGAACCGGAAATGATGGGCTCCTTGGACGAAAAAGTCACCGTCGCCTGCAACGCTCGCAAAACCGTCTCCTTCGAAGTCATTGAGAAAAAAGCCCAGGTCGGTCTAGAGCCCGATCCCGATAATCCTCCGACCGAAGACCCGGACCCTGAGATTGTGCCCAAGCCAACCATTCCTTTGACGCCCGACAATAACATCACCGTCAGCCCATCTGAGGTTAATCCCTGATCGCACTTGCGCTTCCGCCCTCTCCATTCCGCCCTGCTTGTCCTGCTGCTGACCGCCGCCATGCCTTCCGCATGGGCGCTGCTGAACTACGACGGCACCCGCAACCAAGTCTTCGTCTTCGGTGACGTGACCTTCGGTTACAGCTCCAACATCTACTCCCGCAATGGCGGCGCCGGCGACTACTCCTGGCGCACATCAGTCGGAACCGAATTGAAACGCCGCGCCGGCATCATCGCTGTCAACGCCCGCCTCGTGTTCGACCGCGAGCAATTCCAGAACATCACCACCGAGTCATCGTGGAACCCGAGTATTAATCTGGAACTCAACAAGACCATCGGCCGCACCACCGGCGCACTCACCTTCAGCGCCTACCGCGTGTCCCGCGCAGACGGGGCCCTCAACCAGCGCACTACCTCCACCAACATGCCGCTCGGCCTGAGCATCAAATATCCAGTCAACGACAAGCTCTACCTCACTTCGCAGACCGGCTACCTCAGTCGCAGTTACCCCGGCACTTCTGGCTTCAGCACCTACACCGACTACAGCCAGTCGCTCGACGCCTTCTACGTGTTCAACTCCAAATTCGATTTGCTCTTCGGCTACCGCTATCGCCACAGCCAAGCTGGCAACTTCAGCAATACCGACGACCACAACTTCAGCGTCGGCGCAACCGGCGGCATTCTCCCCAAACTCAACGGCACCATCCGCCTCGGCTATCAAGTGCGGCAAGAACACAAGACCAATGAGCTCTTCCAGCACATCTCCGCTTCCGTGAGTCTCGCTTGGAATGCCACCCGCAAGTTCACCATGACCGGGCAAGTCGGACGCGACTTCAGCACCACCGCCACCGGCGTGGACGTCGATAATCTTAGCTCCAGCCTCCGAGCTGTTTATGTCTTCACCCGGCGCTGGCAGGCTGACGCCAGTGTCGGCTACGGGCGCAATATTTTCCTCGGCAAACTCGTCCCCTACCGCCGCGACGACTACTTCACCTGGGATGTCGGAGGCACCTTCATCTGGAATGAACACCTGCGCGTCTCCGCCTCTTACGAATATTACAAGAATTGGTCCACCCTCGCCTTTTCCGATTACGAACGCCACGGCTACTCGCTCCACCTCGCATCCCGCTGGTAATTTTTCTCTATGAAGCCCCTGCTCTTCTTATTTCTTTCGACTGTCGCCCTTCACGCTTTCGCCGCTGATAACGACAACAAAAAGAACTATACTCACCGACTCCAATTGGCCGACCGTGTCCGCGTAGCCATTTACCAAGAGGAAGATCTCACCAGCCTCGTCCGCATTGATGCGCGCGGCATGGTCAATCTCCCTCTCATCGCCGAAGTCAAACTCGGCGGACTCACTCTCACCGAAGCGCAAGAAACTATCCGCAACACCTACCGCGAACAACGTTACCTGCGCGACCCACAAGTCACAGTCAGCGTCGAAGAATACGCCCCGCGCGAAGTCTCTGTCATGGGCCAAGTCCGTGGCCCCGGTCGTTTCGTGCTACCCACTGAATCCACTTTCACCGTCGTTGAAGTCATCACCAAAGCCGGCGGCATCACTGATGTCGGCAACGGGAAAAAAGTCTCTGTCACTCGCATCAAAGCCGACGGCGCAAAAGAAGTCTTCACTGTGGACGTCGAAAGCGTGATCAAAGGCAAAAAGAGCAGCGGCAAAATCGAAGATGATACCCTCATGCTCCTGCCAGGTGACATCGTTTACGTCCCCGAAAGTATCATCTGACTTTCCGTTTCCCTTATTTACTCCATGTCCACCTCCCTTGCCGCCCCTACTGCACCTCGACGCCCTCCAGGCTCCTTGCACGGCCACGATGAAGATGTCGCCGAGCGCCGTTCCCTGCGCGACTACTACATCATCCTCCGTGAGCGCCTTTGGATCGCCCTCCCCGTCGCCCTTTTAGTCGCGTTGTCTGTCGGCTATTACCAAGCCCGTGAAGTTCCCCGCTACAGCGCCACCGCTACCATGCAATTCGAGCGCCCCGAACGCGTCGTGCTGAGCGAGCAAGTCGTAGACAACAGCCTGCGCAGCGAAATCGACCTCAACACTCACTTGCAGGTGCTCAACAGCGGGCGCCTCCGCTCCCTCGTCGTTCAATCCCTCAGCCCCGAAGAAATTAAACTCCTCCAGCGGCCTTACGTCAAAGAGCTCGCTCCCGGTGCCACGCCTCCCTCGGCCGGTGCCCTCATTGGCAACGTCGTCATCCAATCCGTCCGCAACAGCTTTCTCATCAGTGTCACCTGTCAAAACCGCGACGCCGAAGGCTCCGCGCTAATCGCCAACCGCTACACCGAACAATTTCTGCGCTACCTCATCGAATACGGCGCCGGCAAAAACGAATACGCCGTCGAATACCTCCGCACCCGCGCCGACGAACTCAAAAAAGAATCTGAAACTACCGAAGGCCGTCTCCAAGACTACAAACGCAAACACAACCTCGTCTCACTCTCCAACAGCGTAGACATCGTTGCCGACCGCCTGAAAGCCATCAACTCCGCCCTCACCGGCGTCCGCCTCGAGCGCATCAACCTCGAAGACCTCCTCAAGCAGATCGAACGCGTGCAAAGCGAAGGCGGCGACCTCCTCGAACTCGGCTACATCTCCAGCTACGGCAACATTCCTGACCTTCGCAAACAGCTCGGTGAGCTTCGTAAACAGCAAGCCCTCTACAGCGAACGCTACCTCGAACGCCATCCGAAGATGGTGGATGTCGCCAACGCTCTTGATGTCATCGGGCAACAAATCCAACGCAACATCACCCAAGCCATCGCCGACCTCCGAGCCCAGCTCACCAAAGTGCGTGACTCCGAAGTCTCCTACGAGCGCGAATACAAATCCGCCGAAAATGATCAGCTCAACCTCGGCGAGCTCTCCGTCGAATTCAAGAGCCTCGAAAACCAAGCCCAAGTCGCCAAAAGCAACTACATCCAGATTCTGGATCGTCTGAACCAAACCACCACCTCCAAGAACCTCGATAGCATTCCGATCAAGATTCTCGACAAGGCCATCATCCCGGGGTCGCCCTTCGCCCCCAATCTTAAGAGCATCATCAAAACCGCCGTAGGCCTCGGCCTCGTTGTATTTGCCGCCGTGGCTGTTGGCCTCAGTTTCATTGACGACCGCATCAAGAGCGCGTGGGACGTCGAAGGCTTTATCGGCGCCCACCTCCTCGGCATCATCCCCGAACTCGCCGACGTTGCCGACGATGAAAAGCACAACCTCGTCACCAGTAACAAAACCTCACCAGGTTCCGAAGCTTTCCTCGCTGTTTACAGCGCCGTCAAAATCCAAACCAAGCTCGATTTTCCTAAATCCATCCTCGTCACTTCCACCATCCCCGGCGAAGGCAAGACGATGATCTCCTGCAACCTTGCGGCCTCATTCGCCCGCCACGGCAAACGCGTGCTCCTGATGGATTGCGACATGCGCCGCCCGATGCTGCACCGCCATTTCAAACTCCCCAACGACGCTGGCCTCATCACCTGGCTCGACGCTGGAGCGAAAATCACCGAAAACCCATTCGATGACACGTCCCTCGGACTGGTCAAAGTGGACGAAAACCTTCACCTCCTCCGCTCTGGTGGCCGCTCTAAGAGCCCCACCGAGCTTCTCGAAAACCCCGTCTTTGGCCAATTCCTCCAAGCGCTCAAAACCCACTTTGATCTCATCATTGTAGATTCACCGCCGATGGGCGCTGTCACCGACTCGCTGCTGATTTCAAATCACACCGACGAGGTCATCTACGTCTGCCGTTTCAACCGCGCTTATCGCAAACACATCCGGCTCTACATCAAACAACTTCGCGAAAGCAAAAACGAGTTGCTCGGCATCGTGCTCAACGGCCTCTCTCCGCGACGGATCGAGTATTACTCGAACTACCGTTACTACCGCAGCTACAAGAAATACTACGGCGCTCAGGCCTAAACCGCTCTCCGCCCCCCTATTTTTCAGGCCGCGCCCACCGCGCGGCCTTTTTGCTTCATTCCTGCCGACACTTCCGGCATCCCCTTTTCGTGCCCTGTTCGTTTCTCCCTGCCGACTTCGACCCCCGCCGTCCGATCGCGCTTATCGCCGGGCGCGGTGACTATCCTGCGCATACCGCCGCCGCTATCCGCCGCGCCGGCGTTCCCCTCCGCCTCATCGCCCTCGAAGACGAGACTGACCCCACTTTCGCCGCCACCTTCGCCGATGACGAAAAAGTTGAAATCAACGTCGGCCAACTCGGTCGCCTGCTCTCCAGTCTGAAAAAATTTGAGGCCGCGGCTGCCCTCATGGTTGGGCAAGTGAAACCCAAGAAACTTTTCCACGGTCTGACTCCCGATCTCAAAGCGGCGCAAATCCTCCTCACGCTCAAACGCCGCAACGCCGAAACCATCTTTGGCGCCATTGCCAAGGAAATCGAAAAAATCGGCGTCCGCCTGCTCGACGCTCGTGCTTTTCTCAGCGACCAACTCGCTACGCCCGGCCTCATGGCTGGCCCGAAACTTCCCACCGAAACCGCTTATCTCGAACACGGCATCCAGATTGCCCGTGAGATCGCCCGGCTCGACATCGGCCAGGGTTGCGTGGTTCGCAAAGGCACCGTGCTCGCCGTCGAAGCCTTTGAAGGCACCGACGCCATGTTGCGCCGCGCAGGTGAATTCAAAACAGACGAAGCGCTCTTCGTCAAAATCACCAAACCCGCGCAGGATTACCGCTTCGACGTGCCAGTTTTTGGCCTGCGCACCCTCGAAACCATGCACTCCGCTGGACTCACTGCCGCCGCACTTGAGGCCGGCAAAGTGCTGATGCTCGACAAGCCCGCCGTCCTCGCCCGTGCCAAAGAGCTCCGCCTCACCCTCCACGGCTTCTGAACCGCGCACTACCGCAAGCACACTTGCGCTTCGCCGGCACCTGACGCACTTTCTTTTCGCATGTCCGAACTCGTAGAAGTCACCGTCAAAGGGCTGATGCCCACTTCCAACGGTTGCGCCGTCTTTCTCGGCGACGCCGCCAAATGCTTTGTCATTTACGTAGACCCTTCCGTGGGCAGCGCGATTTCGATGACGATCAATGGCGTCAAAAAGGAACGCCCGCTCACGCACGATCTAATCGGACACCTCTTTCTCGGCTTCGGTATTCGCCTCGACCGCGTCGTCATCAACGATGTCAACGAAGGCACCTACTTCGCCCGCGTCATCCTGCAAATGCAAAACGAGCTCGGGCGCAAAATCCTGGAACTCGACGCTCGCCCGAGCGACTCGATCGTCCTCGCGCTCCAGCAAAAACGCCCACTCTACGTCGCACGCACTGTCTTCGATTCCGTGGAAGATATGACCGAAATCCTCGACCGCGTCCTCAAGCAGCAAAAAGAGGAATCAAAAGAAGAGGATCAGTAACTCATCTTTGTCCCAAATCGCTGCGACAACCGCGTCACGGAATTCGCGCCGGGTGTGGTGGCGCGACGCGGATCAAAATTCTTGCCGCTGCTAAAGCGGAGGCGGGCCAATGGATGCAAGCGGAAGACAACTCACCACGGGCGGAATTATTGACCGACACGACTGCTGCGTCGCCAATTGCAACCACGCCCCCCCGTTATCCCTTGCTACTCGATGCGGAATATTACGGAGCCGTCGGCGGCCTCATTCTGAAGAAAATGGGCTGAATTGGTGAAGGATCCGATAATTGGATGTTGGTTCTCCCGCTCGAGTCTGAGACTGGCACCCAACTATTCGCGGTCAGATCTGCGCTACTTTCCAGCACCCAGGCGGACGAAGCTGGAAGCCACTCTAAGCTTACGCCGGATTTAGTAGCATAAATCTGCAACGGCATGCGAGTCAGGGCGCCTCCAGTAGAAGAGCCCGGAGCATAGGAGTCAGTCCGGAACGGCTCAGCCGGCAGTCCCTCGCTGTTGAAGAGATTGCAACGCGGATAGGTCTGCCAAGCATAACGCACAGCAACAGGATTTGGCACGTCAGCTGGGCTGGAAACACGCACTTGATTCTTGCCAATGATCACCGCTTCGGTGGCCCAGTAGAATTTTTTGTTACTTCCGCAAAGCATGAAACCGGAGAGGATGTTAGCGGAGACCGAAACCGGTGGATTTCCGGCCGCAATTTCATCGGCGTCTGGTATCGCATCCACACCCAAAGTCTCCAATCCGTCGGCCACATTATCGAAAGTGATCGTCGCAACGGAGCCACTGATCGCGACGTTCGAAACCGTCGGCCCACGCGAAACCACATCAAATCCATAGGTATTGGCCAAGGCGATTCGTGCCAAACGCTGGCCCACCTTATCCTTGAACGGCGGGTGGATATTATCCTGCGTTCCTGCATCAATGATGCAGGCCATGGCCGTGTTGGGTATAGTTAAACACTTGGTTTGCGATTCGCGCATCCAAGGCCAAAAATCGCTATCAACGGGATCGTAGCTCGCCTCCCTGTAAGGCGCCAATTGAACGAAGTAGAAGGGAAAATCGAATCCCCACTCCGACCGCCAAGATTCGACCAGAGTTTTCTTGAGCAGTGGATACTGCTGAATTCGCGTGAAGCTATTGGCATTATTCTCTCCCTGATACCATAGGACACCTTTAAAGGCATAGTTCTGAATAGGCCGAATCATGCCGTTATATTGCCCAGACAACACATCCCCGTTGTTTGGCACTAGGGTTTCCGGCAGCGCAGCGAGGGCTTCCGGTGATGTCCACTCCTCAATCGCAGTAGCACCTCGACACACCTTGATCACGCCGATGGGCACATTGCCCATCCCGTTGGCGGCCAAGGCATCTTTCAGCGCATGAATGAAGTAATAGCCCACCGTCGACATTAAGCCGAGGTTACTGGAACTCTGCTTCCACGGCTGCCATGATAAACCGCTTAAGGTGATGTCATCCACAGGCACCGCGCTGCTCAGCGCATCAATTATGCAAAAGCGGATATCCTCGTAGTTGTCGCTCGAATTGGGCGCTGCGGGTAAATAATAATCCGGCCAGCCGCTCACCTGCCCCCGAAGCAGTTGGAACATGTTGGATTGTCCAGTAAGTAGCCAAACGTCCCCAAAATAGACATCCGTCAGGGTCACCGGATTGACGCCGTCACTAGTGACCGTCAATGCATACGGGCCTCCAGCTGGCTCCGGAGCCAGCTGGGCCAGCCACTTCCCGGCACTGTCCGTCACTGCCTGCACGGTTTGCTGGTTTACATTAACCGTGACTGCAGCCCCGGGCGTGGCACTGCCCCAGATCTGCGCGGTCTTGTCGCGCTGCAGCACGCAACCGTTCGTGAAAATATTGGCCAGCTTGAGAGGAAACACTCCGTCACCAGTTCCGATCACTTGGAAGTCGCCGATCCGGTAGGAATTGAAGTCAGCGGTGCGGGAGACATTGAAATACAGGCCGACGGCCCGGATGTCGCTCAATGACAGCGCGGAAAATGCTCCCCAAGTGTAATTGCTCGTGTTCAGAACCGCCCACTGCGTCGCGGTGGGATCGACGGACATCGTCCCGGTGCCGGCCGACGAGTATTGGCTGACATAGTAGGTTCCGCCTTGGTTGACGACCATGCGCGTCTCTCTGCTAGACGCTTGCGACCAGCTGAGGTTGAGACTGATCGAGTCGCCCGAGACGAACTTAATAGTCTGGCCGGATCCGGAGAGAAAGTCCTGCTTTTTCCAGAGCCAGACTCCCTTGGCCGTAGTCGTCGAACCGTTGCGCGGGATGACTTGAACCTGCAATCCTCGATCCGCGTTCAATTCGAGTAGAACCGGGTTGTAGTCGGCGGCGCCGCTCCAAGTCGTGATCACTCCTCCATACACGGTTCCATTTTGACCGCCCGTTCCACCTGTGATGAGCGGAGTCGTATCCGAAAATGTCCAAGTATCTCCCGTGGTCGATTGAATATCCGCAGCAACACTGGGAGAGCTGGTGGTGCAAATATTGTAGTCAACGAAAGTCGAGGCTGAGACCGCCGCGGCCGACAACACCACACACGCGGCAGTCAGTATGCTTCTGATTTTTAACATGAAATAGCCTAGGCAGATATTTAAAGCAGTCAGTTTGTGATTATTGCGTTCCTGTAACCACAGGCACAACGCGATAGAAGGATTTCCCGCCTACGATAGGCACCTGCAATGTCAT
>JACCDO011840096.1_pt1 | contig 12172 bp, 9 predicted proteins | sample 7446101 | NCBI WGS metagenome assembly JACCDO01 (sample SAMN15323440, study PRJNA562643) | freshwater metagenome | isolation source: river surface water | place: USA:Blue River Watershed | collected 2017-08-16 | reverse complement strand
AAGTCTCACTGACTGTCTCAGTCTGAAGGAATTTCAAAGAAGTGATTTGTGAGACGAATGACGGGTAAGACGGCGAAGAAGCAGCTGAAGATCGGCCAGAAGCTGAGCGCCGGCGATGATATCCACAACAAACGATTCACTAATGGACATAAAGCGTTTACTGCTGCTGAAGCAAGAGCAATAACAGAATGTCAACAAGCAGAAAGACGAACAATGGAGAATTTTGCGATGAATATGCATAGTATGTACCGTGATCGAGACCCATTGATAGGTGAAGCGACGCCTAGATGGGATGCTCCTGGTAGGGAGCTTATACAACCTGGACTGCCTCAATATTCACCTAAAGAACAACTTTTGGTTACTGGTAAGATTGGAGTTCCAGAATACGGACGAGATGGTATTCCTCAACATGCTCCAGATACCAAAATCAAATCGCTGCGATACTTACAGGATAATATCGCTGGGGAATTAGAGTTTTTAAAGAATAAACTTGCAAGTCACAATAATTTATTGAAATACAACGCAATTAAGAATAAATCAACAACATTACAACGAATCCAAAATCGCGACCCATAAAAAGCTCTAAGTGAGTTAGTACATGAGTAAATGAATGAGTCGTGATCCATGACTCAGATGATATATAATATACACTACACTGTTAACAATTGTGAATAATTAATTTTAAGTGACAACTAATGATCTAGTCTCCCATTCTGGTTTCTTCGCCCATACTTCGTTCAGACTGGCTATTACATCTTGCATTACTGCCTCGACTTCTTCGTTGGTGGGATTATCCTTTTGGGTAACTTTAACTACACGTCCAGAGACCATTTTTATCGGTCTTCGAAATGGAATAGATAGGAAAAATCTTCCCGTGAACAGCACCAAAGATGCCTTTAATTTTCTCGAGATTCGCTCTATAAACGTGGGCAACTGCACCACGTTGAATATGTTGGAGTTACCGAAAAATACCGCAGGTATTATGTGTGCCCCGTTTATAATAGCATTTTTTACCGTATTGTGCCTAGTCTTCAAAAATATCTTTTCTGTTTTGTTGTTTACTAGAAACATTTCTGCTATTCCACCGGGTATGATTGCACAACGTTTGTATTTATCTAAAACTTTTTTAATATTTTTACTCGAGACTGGATGAGTTCCAAGCCATGCCATCACATGTCGCATGATTGGGAAACGGAATACTACATCTGCAGCGGTACCACAAATCATACCAACTCCAATTTCATCAATTATTGATGCAGAAATAAACTGTCCCATCGGGAAAATACCATGTGGAAATTCAAAAAACATATATTTTTCATTAACGTCAAGAAGATTCTTTCCTGTAATTGATGAGCAATCCCAGGTGAAATTAAAGTATTCACGCCACAGCGCGAAGATATCAGAGTACATGAATGCTGTCCAAGGCTCATGTTTGATCGGAATCAACGTTATGAGCACTAAAAATCCTAAAATACTCGATGCAACCATTGAATGGTAGTATACTATTGAGACTATAAGAGCAGGTATGAGCAACAGTAAAAAATAATACCAGCCGCAAAGTAGCCCCAGTGTGCACATAGCAACCAGCTCTCTGAACAACGACATATTCTTCATCTTCGTCGCCATCTCACTCTTTTTTAAATTTAAGACTGCCGTGGTTCTTTTTTCTAAAAATTTTGCACCGGTACTTTGGATAATCCACACCCTCTATTAAACACACAAACTTGACTTTTTAAAGTGATTTTTACTGGTGATCGACGAGGTGGAAGTAGCTGTTTAGTGAGTTTCTGTCGCCGAATCAAATAGTTCAAAACAGTTTTTTGAATTTTCAAAAATGGTTCGATTTTGAAAGTGTAACGAAGTGACAAAAGAAGTGAAGTGAAAAAGTGAAGTAAAAGTGAAAGAAGTGACAGAAGAAGTGATCCAATAAAAAAAAAGTAGCAAAAAAAGTATAAATTATCCGTTTCAATAACGCAAAGAAGACAGAAATGAGCAACCAAAATCAACTAGTAGGAGGCAATTGGAATCAGCGCAATGACGAATTGTTCGATAATCAACTGAGTAATTGGATTATGCCCGGCGAAATGTCGAACAACAGAGCAAATCAACTCATGCGATCAACAAAACAAGAGCTGACTCCGTTTGCGCCAATTTTAAACGCTGATTTAGTCGAAACACCTAATGAATTTCATGTTCAAAGTGATTTACCCGGTGTGCTTGCTGAAGATTTGGATGTTTCTATTTATGGACGAAATTTGATAATTAAAGCCGAGAGACAACATGCATTTAACGTAGATAACGATTATTACCATCGCCGAGAGCGAACATTTGGTAAAGTGCAACGAACTATTCCCATTCCCGTTAATGCTGACACAGATAAAGCATCTGTTAATTTTAAGAATGGGGTATTGAACATCGCATTTCCAAAAGGAGACAAAGGTTCTTATCAACGAAAGTTAAATATTACCAATAACTAATAATATGGTAACAGTGCTATTCGAAGCTATATAATCAAATTATTGCTCTTGTTCTTGTAATCGTAATGAAATAATATCTATATTAACATTTTTACTACAATACAGAATAAAAGAGAACACTATAGTAATAGTACAGCCGCGTTTATAGTACTTCAGCTGCGTTTTGGTGGCGATTTATCTCTTCCTGGTGACTTGTCCCTTCCTTGTGATTTATTATTATTTATTTTTCTCGCACCCAATGCGATGTTGCTATTATATATAGCCTCGGTGCTGGTCACACTGGCATTCTCACTAGCTGTCACCTTGGAGATAGTTGTCTTGCCTTGTGCGTAAATTCCTTCCTTTTCAACACGTTTTTTCCATTTCATTAAGTCACTTTTTGCTCTTTTTTGTCTTTCTCTCATTAATTTCGATTGTTTTGCCACAGATAAAACTGGCTGCTCCTTGATCATTATGTATTTATTATGCTTTGCTATTCGTTCAATAAAATCTTTGGACCAAAGAGTTGAATGTCCAATACTATGTATTTTTGTGTCACTGTATCGTTGTGCGCGTTTCTTAAAATAACTCCAAGTTCTGAAATCAGTTATATTAGTAGAGTTATCGTTACATGGATAATCCAACTCTTCAGAACTCTGCAAGTAGAAGTCCAAATCACCTTCATCGAATGCTTTAAGTGTTTTTTCTTCTAATTTTAATATTTCTGTAGAATTCTTGGGTTTGTTATAATTAGGCTTAATTCCACCTTTGTTATACGCCTTCGACTCATCAATAGTGCTTCGGGGAGACAACAATGTCTTCGTCTTGGACAATTTATTGTTTAACGCCTCTATTTTCTCCATTTTATTCTATTATTTTGTATTTTTTATCTGTTTTTTTTCGTTCCATTTTACCGGTACGAATGGGTGTGGAGTCTGAATAAATAATGTCATTTTTTTTTCTAGTTGAATACCACATTACAGTGGTAAATACAAGACGATGTCCCGATTTTTCGGCGCCAGTCTATATATCTTATGCCTCGCTAGTATGATCTTGCTCCTGCAGGGCTACTTGCATCGGGCGGTGCGAAGTAATACTGCAAAGATCGTCAAGTCATCATCGCATACGACGCTATTTCATAGTAAAAAAACGAGTTCATCCAATGACAAGATACGCATTCGCCTGATCGCAGACTATAAGGAAATAGGTAAAAAGGGGGAAATTTCAATGGTATCGAAGGCTTTATTTACTAATGTATTGGAGCCAAAGAAAATAGCGGAGAAAGTAACTGATGATGAAATGGCCTCCATCACACAGGCTGCTAGTGCCAAGGAACAAGCCAGTATAGCTTTAGCAGAAGAATTGTCGAATAAATTAATCACTAATTCAGTGATTAAACGCATGAAAATTGGTGCTAATGGACAGTTATTTGGTTCAATTAGTACTAAAGTAATAGTTGAAACAATTAAAGAAGGATATCCTATGTACGGTGATGTTTTGAGCGGTAAAGCAGTTGCTGTTACCAAGCTGTCGGGTTCAGAAGGTCCAGTTGGGAATAATGAAATACGAAAGGCTGGAGTATATCAAGTTGAAATAAAATTACATCCAAAAGTTATTTGCACGTTTAATTTCAATGTCGTATCGGATACTCAAAAGTAGTGATACTAGTATGCTTAACCATCAACACGCCAAACCACGCATAGACAACGCTCCTTATTATGTCAATATTATACGATATTATTCACTTATCTCTAATTAAATAATTTAGAAATAACTTCAAAATTACCATGACGAAATTTTGCTACTTCCAAGTCACCTGCTAGTAACAAATCCTTTTGGCTCACATTGATACTATCTTTACTATCTCTCATCGCTGCTTCTGCACATGCTCGCGCGATAGCAGCCCTTATTGATCCCGCATTTAATTCAAATCTTCTGCCTAATTCAGCAAAATTAATATCTTTGGCTAAAGGTGCACGAGGAGGTAGAAGACGCGCCCATAGCCTCGCACGAATATCATGTGGTGGAGTAACAAAGCGTAAAAAGCAAAATAATTGAGCAGCAAAATCCCTTTGCAATGTGATGTTTTGAGGCGCATCCATGTGACAAATGAGTATAACACAACCGGGAAATGCATGTAGTACGGATAACAAGCGAGACAAAATTAGTTGCAACTTATTTGTAGATCCACCGCCATCCACACCGTCGGCAAATATATGTTCAAACCCATCAATGACTACGATTGCATCAGCCAGTCTTGCATCCTGGATCAATAACTGGATCGAATGTATCGTTTCTGCGGTATTCTCTGTCAATAACTCTGCTAAGTGAACCAATTTGATTGTTCTTCCTAAGTCGAAGGCCAGCGCTTTCATAAACGTTCTTTTGCCGCTACCCACTGGACCTGCGAGGGTTACAATACATGCTTTTTGCTGCGAATTACGCAGTAAATCTTGTCCCGATGGGATGGAGGACGACAAGATGTCATTGCCCCAACTGCCATAAATTATAGATCTGCTTTTTTCAAAGCGTAGTATGGTATCCGCTGCATCTTTTAGCGTGTTGGACAGCTCTAAGTCATCAATACTACATAATGGCAACACTTTATCCCCTTCGAATGCTCGTTGCGATAATACCCCACGCATCTGTAACTTACACCCTGCTATGAGGTCCGCTTGAGTCACAACCGGGTTGGCTTTATCCCTGGATATCGCCGATAATACACTGGAAATAACCGCATTCTTGATAAAACCGCCGGTAAGCTCAAACTTGGCAGCTATCGAGGCGATATTCACATCAGAAGCTAATGCAATACCTTTTTTTAATAAATTTTCCCATATTTGACGTCGCATTAAGTGATCAGGAGAGCGATACTCTAGCACACAAGTGATCCTCCTATGCATCGCCTCGTCTAACTCATATGGTCTGTTTGTAGCTAAGAATACAATTCCTTCATGACGTTCAATCTCGGTAAGTAAAGAATTTAATAATCGATCACCACCTTGATTTCTATTCTTGAACACCGCTTCGCATTCATCAAAGAATAAAACGGCATTAGACATTTGTGCCTCACGAAATAATCCACGTAAATCAGCTTCCATATCATTTCCTTCACTTCTTTTCCCGGATAATGAGGCAAAATCAACGAGTAATACCTTCTTCCCTAACTCTTTGGCGATGGCGTTAACGGTCATGGTCTTGCCAGTGCCGCTCTTGCCACATAATAAAACAACTAAACTGTTTCCATAAGTGAGAATTTCATCTAAACCAGTATCAGTCCGGTATTTCTTGAAGACGTCATAGCAAAGGCACTGATTCATCAACATTTCTATGTATCCAGGCGGTAAAACCACCTGCGAAAGGTTCACTTTGGGCTCATACAAGTCAGATCCTTCAACTAACTCATTGATTTCCGAATCTAATCCAACCGCCCAATCGAGCACTCGGCGATCTAATGTAATTCTATTGTCCGTTAAATCGCCGTTACCCTGGTGCCATCGTGCTCGGTTCAAGGATATTATACCGTTGGTCATGAGGCGACCAGAGCGATAGAAATATTTACGATTTGCTACTTGCATTTGGAAATCTTGGCATAATATTCCAAGGGCTTGACCTACCGTAACTGTATCGTCGGTGTAACGAGGTGTGTTCTCAAGAGTATCCATTAATGTCTTCACTACCGGAGAGACCGTCTTGCCGATTAATAATATAACAATCTTTTTCTCAAAGGAATCTAGTCCCAATCGCTCGGCTATCAGCTCCAGACGTGGTAGTGGACAACCAGCATCGCGTGTGACATTTACTCGACGTTCAACTCTACTTTCATGTAATTTCAATTTAGCCTGCAACTCTCGGCGGCCATGCTTGACATCACCGCCACTATCCCAATGGTTCATGCGGGTCCCTTCTTTCTTCATATCATCTTTCATGCGAGCGGCATTACCACGGACCATTAATTGAACGATTTGGAAGCATTCCTCTAAATATTCTAACTGGTTATCAACGGGATAAGGCTTGACATTGTCATCATCTAGCAATGCAGTTGACGATAAATCCGTTTCCATTGTCGTATCAACGTCCGCACTATTCACCGGTTGCCTTGATGGAGAGTTATACTCATTTAACATGTCCTCATCTTCATTTGAATCATAATCATCACCCTCATCATAGTCATCCATCGCCCCAGTCCCGCTCAACAAGGACTCCAACGCTTCGTATTGACCAGGTTTCAACGCCCTGTTATTCAACAAGGCATTCAAGCCTTGTGATAAACCACTAAAATTACCTCTTTCGCGAATAGCCGCACGAGGACTGTTGCTACCACCACGTGGTGAGATATTGCCACGACGACGTTGAATGCTATTAACTCTGACCAGAGACGGTCCGCTTACTAAGCCATCATCAGATTTGGAAATTTTATCCACTTGAGATGAATCTTTCTCATTTGGTGCCATTTTATTGTGAGATCGTTTCTTACTTGATTGTTTTGATACTTTTTTATCAACGGCTTCATTACTAAGAATATCCTCGACAGCAGTCTGTGCAATTTTGAGTAAATCATCTGATTTTACAGGTCTCCCATACATTAATTGCACAACCGTACGAGGAGTCCTCAGATTGAAGTGAGTCCCATTATCTTCTTCTACTAACACTATCCCCTCCTTGATATGACAACGATCAGGATCACAAAATATCTCTATTCCTACTTCACTAATCCCACAAATACGCTGAAATCCCGTGATTCTCTTCAAATAGTCTTCTTCTAGCAAAGTGTTAAGTACATGATGATTGACCGAGCCTTGAACTGTCACCATTAGATGAAATATATCAGTTTCCGCTTCATTAAATTGATATTTTTCACACAAGCGAATAATGCGCGGTACGAATTTCCCAGAGTCCAGCTTTGTTGCATCAACCCTCGCTGTGCACAAAGTTTTTAACTCATTAATTTTTATTAAAACATCCTTTTTTCTTTCTATTAAATTTTTACGATCAATAATGTTTTTATTCACGACATTATTAGTTTTTTTATCGCTTTTCTCAGTTTTCTCTTCTATTGTCATTGCATCGGACCGTGAATACGACTGATATAGCTGTTGATCTATCAATTCATGAATATTCATAAGTAAAAATTTCAATTCTGTTAAACTCATGTACTCTTCATCGCTGCTCAACGGAGATGCGGCTGCGACTGCCAGCACGGGTGCATATGACGCGTACAAGTCACTAACCAAGTCACCGATTCCCGCCATCCACGGATTTTTATATTGCGCGTGCGCTTTTATTTGCAATTTGGAATCGCATTTTCCATTTTTGCCCAAATATCCAAGGGATTAGGGATTAGCAACAAAAAAAATACCAAAATTTTTTTTTAAAAAAGGTTTTGGAACAAACCAAGTCAAACTTTCAACAAAGTAATTTGTCAAAGTTTAAGAAACTTTGCAACAAAGTGACTGTGTCTTATTACAAAGACTTGTTACAACGTGGTAAAAAGGCAGTTCGCGGATGCCCGTCGAGCTCACAACCTTCAGCTCGCAGCAGCCCAGCGAAGCATCTGAGGTCACTCAATCACACTCATTTACTTTAACATTGACCCTATATTCTTGCTCATTGTATGCTTTACAACTCACTTATATGCGCTTATACTATTAGGTTGATACTATTGTGGAAGTGGAAGATGAGGAAAAAGTCGAACGAGGCATTTGTTGGTTCTATGCTCCAAATCTCGTCTACACATTTAGCTATTTTCTGGACCTCGTTGGTGCAGAAAATTTACATGTTTACATTTGGGCTGCAAAGGATTTGTCGTGGATGACGGGATACTTTTATTCAGGTGTTATATTTGGAGGTTTAGCCATCATATGGTCACTTTATATTGTGATTTATCATGCTATGATCAGAACATTTAACTCTTGGGAAATAATATGCGGTATAACACAAGCGCTGTGGTTGATTGGTAACTATATTTGGATGATTGGCGAGTTGCATGACATCGAATGGCCTAATGAAGAGCCACTCTACGGCTTATACACCATAAAAGCGGGTTATGTATTGAAGACAGCGCTAGTGTTATCTGGAGTATTTGTATTGATTATCAAACCTCTAGACATACTGCGACCCAGTGAAGAAGCATTGGAATACTTCAATGAACGAGCTCATAGAAAGGCTATCCTTCCACCTTTTGTTCATACTTGGAGGGACTATGAAAATACGCATATATTTTTTTGGTTGGGTAAAGATACCGCATGGAACAGCTCAATCCGCTCTATGTGGGTTATATTCGTCATTCCCACATTACTTATTGCAGGGGACTTTGTAATATCCACATTTTATGTCAAAACAGCCATCGTGGATCACGCTCATTACGTAGCGGTTATGCTGTGGGTACTAGGCAATATTGTGTGGGCAGCTGGTGAGACATTCGAGTTGGATGCCGATACGCCTTATACACTGTTTCCATCCAGTGGTAATGCAGTGCACATTTGCCGCTTCTGGGCGTCTTGGTTACTGCTGTCAACCTACATACCCATCTGTATGCTGTACATACAATACTTTCGCAAATCTGGTACAGTTGGTAGTGTAAAATGTTGTAAAGAGGATATCATTAAAGAAGAGGTAGAGAACCCCATAGGAAATAAAACGGCTACGTGAACGGGTGAAAATATTTTATATACAATGTGACAGAAAACCATATATATCTAATCATACATCAATTATTTGATCTGTATCGTCAGACGCACTTTTGTTATGACTGCTGGTACGCGTAGTCGCAGGGGACTTGTTATTATTTTGTAACTGTAAATTAATCATGTCAAATTTTTTTTGTAATTTGCTATTTGCTTCTGCTTCTGCTAGTAATTCGTTTCTTTTATTCTGCAAGACGGACCTAGCCTCCGCGATGTCGAACATCTCCATGGCGTTACCGCTATCATATATTTGGTCTAATTCGTTCCTTAGATACACCGGGAAGTCGTCCATAAATGGCATGAGGAAGAAGCAGTTGAACTTCATCGCTACGGTGCGTGCAAAGTGCTCTCGCCAACTTCGAATGATATATTGCACCAAGGCAGCGACCACCGTGGATGTGCGATTAGCGTTACGTCCAGCTAGCATCTCTTCTGTTAATTGTAATAAATCATAGTAATCAGCTAGCTGTCCTTCGGCATTGTCATCATATCCAGATTTCACAACGGCATTGCTGTCACTACTTGTACCTTTTTGTGCTTGAGTATCCACGGCAACCGAATAGATTTCAACCATCCTGTTGGGTGTGGGTAAGGAGCGGTATAATGCGGATGATCCGCCTTTACCATCCACATCCCATGTAACAAACTTAGTCATCCCTTTCAGATCGTCTTTGCATTTCTTGAGGCACTCCTCCATGTACGAGTCAATGAATTTGTCGTAAATATTACGAATCAACGCTGAGAGGTGTGGATTGATGCCATCATTACCTAACGTACCACTTTTACGAATGGCGTTTTCGACAACTGGGAACAATCTACGCATGATGTGAATAGTGCGGTGCTTGAGGGCCTCGATTAACGGCTCGAATGAATTTTGTGCTTTCTCAACTGCAATAACGCATGCCGCACGCATAAAATTAACACCATCATGAACATCACCCATACCGGCAGCATTTGCTATTTCATCTTCGGTTATCACTGGACTGCGCATGTGTCTGGCAGCAACAGTAAACTCACGTATAGCACGATGATATTGAGCACCACCATACAGTTTATGCTTACCGTTACCGACTTCTAATTCAATCAATCGTTGCCAAGAGTCCGTCTGTAATTGGTCCTGGTCTAAAAATGAACCACCTCGTAATTGCTCTGATTCCAATGTTTCACCATACTCCTCCGGCGAGGACTTGATCGAACCATGGATGGCGTTAGCTAACTCTTTAGAGAACATTTCCCTGTACATGTTGGCTCTGTGCTTCAATCTCTCCGTGCTTAATGCAGCTAACTCGGTCTCAATGGCTGCCAATTTATTCTCGGTATGATGAAGTTCACCTTGTAACAACGGTACAATTTTGGCAACATTACGACGATACGTTTCCTCGACTCTCGTCTCGAGGAAGGATCGTAACCGAGTCACACCCACATTAACGAGTGATGCTCTTGATTGTACGTGTCCCATTTTAGTTGTTATTAATTTACGATCATCGTTTTCACATAATTTCAACGATTGAACAAAATCTTCATTATCGTTCAAGTCTTTACCAACACGACCGCATGGTACAGTAGTAAAGTATGGACCACCCAATATGTGTGGAAATATCTTCTTCACCAATGGTGCGCGTAAAAAGTCTTCTAAATCTTCTGCCTCAGAAAATTGAGGTAACTTAGTATCTAGTTTAGTAGTAACTAAAACAGTTCTAGTCAGTTCGGGATCAGCTTGCATAACCACATTGCGGGTTGTCGCATGCTTCCAATCAGTAGTATCCTCAACACAAAGAATAATATAATCTTGGCATTTAATTTTTGATAAAACTAATGCTTCTGCTTCACGTGCTGCTTGCTGTAATGCTCGTTGTTGTGGAGTTAATTGCTTTCCTTTAGGTGGATGCAACATGCCTTATAATTTAATAGATGAGTAAGTGAGTAAGGTGTGAATAAGTGAAAGTAATACCAGGGGTGTCAATAACTATCATATTGGGGCAATATCTATATTCCATACGAATATTAATCTCCCTACTGTCAAAGCATCGAGTAGGGTCACGCTCTAATCTTTTATTTTCCGCTTCAATATAGGACTGTATATCAGTCAATGACCTTTGCTCTTCTTTACCATTTTCTAATGTCAAATAACACGATGGTGTCGAGCATTTAGGATTATATTGCATCCTTAACGCAATTGGTCGACGGGTTTTAGTTCCACCTCCAACTTGATTGAATTGAAAGCCCATTAATGCTTCAATTAATGCACTTTTACCAGATGTTTGATGACCAACGACGATTACAGCAGGTGCATCAAATGGTTTATGGAAGTCTTGTGCCAATGAGTGTAACATATTATATGCTTCATATAACTGCTCTTTCTCCTTTCTGCTTTTGGGTGGCAACTTAGATATTCCTATTTCCTCAACATCTAATTTATCACTATCAATTCCATTTAAACGTGAATCAACTGAAAAATTAAAAAAATTAATAATTGAAATTGAACGAGTACTGAGTGTGTTCACCTGCGTGGGGTTGACCACTCTTCGCGTGCACTAAGCATAGAACCAGCAGCACGCACAGCAGCCTCAGAAAGTGCATCTTCATCGACTCTCTCTGTGTTTCCGACTATTTAAAATTTATTCAAACGACTAGAAATCTACAGATTCAATACCGGACACGGCCTTTGAAAAAAGGAAAGAAAATAGTTAAAATTGGTCGTTGATAGAGTGACTGTTCGTAGAAATTATAACGGATACATAAATTGAACACGATTTGGTATATACCATGAACCACCAAGATGGAATCTAGAAAATCTAGAACCACGGCTACCCTTACACCTCCCTTATCCCTAAGCCCTCTCTATTTTTCATATAATCCGCGAGACCTAATGATTTTCTATCTGTTTTCAATATATTTCAGCTTTCTCTCCCTCTTTCTCCTCCTCAAAGAGGCATCCATGATACTATTATCATGATACTTTGCATTCGTCACGGGATCAGCAGCAATTCCAAATTGTGCCATAAAGTTTTTGATTACCCTAAAAAATTT
>JACCDO012305250.1_pt1 | contig 12174 bp, 4 predicted proteins | sample 7446101 | NCBI WGS metagenome assembly JACCDO01 (sample SAMN15323440, study PRJNA562643) | freshwater metagenome | isolation source: river surface water | place: USA:Blue River Watershed | collected 2017-08-16 | reverse complement strand
CGTATGTAAACAGTGCTGAAGAATTTTATCCACCATCGTGGACCATCCAGTAGGAAGACGAACTGTCAAACATCGTCCTTCTAAAGGATAGAGCATACCAATGGAATGCACCGCAATGCCTTGTTTCTGAGCAAATCCTGCAGTAATGGCAAGCAACAAGAGTTTGGTGGAACTAATACGTTCTTTTTCTTCCCCACCCAATCGCCAAAAGACACCACCTCCCACCAAATCAATGGTCTCAGGCTGTGTCCATTCGGAAGGAATTTCCAAACCCACTTGCCAGTCCTCCACTTGTTCCATCCATTTCTCTAGAGAGGCTTCCAAGGTATGAAGATATTCCTCCAGTTCCATTTCATCCAAATACGGTGTCATGGTATGAACGCGATACAACGGTGCATTTCGTCCTTCTGCAACTAAAGCTAGGGTAGAAATCCGCCAGAGGTCCGATAACAGTTGCGTATTTGGAATTTGCAGATTGGTCACGTGTCGCCAACTTCGTAGAATCTCCCCTCGTAGTTCCGTGGGAACGGAAAAGCGACAGGGAGCAATCGTGAATTCATTCAAATCGTAGTGTTCAAAGCGAAGAGGACGAAGTTGTCCACGGATTTTTGCGACTAAACTGGTTGCAGCGAGAATTTGTTGAGGAGTCCAATGCAATTTCATCGTTTGACACCATTCCATCATGGTTGCGTAGTCCACAGGAGGAGGAACTCGTGCCGCTTCGTCTCCACGAAAGGTTGTATACAGGAATTGAAGCAATTCGTCTCGCCATTGTTCCCAAAACTCACGATCTTCGGAGAAAATGCGAAGGGTAAACAACAGGCGTTCCGCGACAGGGTCACGATAGACTTTTTCAGAGGACTGTTTGGCGACAAAGCGTTTGACAAAGGTCCGAATGAAACGTAGGAAATCTTTAGCAATATCGGGTTTGGAGGCCCATCGTGGAAGAGTCCAAAGCTCACCAGGAGGAAAAATATTCTCTTCACGAATATGTTTCAAATCCAACCAACTGAGAAGACCTTGATCTCGCATCGCTTTGTAATCATTGCCATCCAGCGAACTGACTAAACTCTCTAAGGTGGGAATACCTTCTTGCAATTCCGCTTCACTCAGACAATACCGAGCTAAACCATGATATTGTAAAAGACGACTGGGAATTTCTCGTATGAAGCGAGATAAATCACGTTCGTTCCGATTATACGTCAAAAACAGATGTTTGCGAGCTCGTGTCACCGCGACATAAAACAATCGCCGTTCACAAATAATGTCTTCTTTGCGTTTGGACGATGGAAACACATCGTCATTACAGTGAATCATAAAGACAACATCCCACTCTAATCCTTTGCTAGCGTGAAGTGTGACCAAATCAACAGAGTTTCCTTCTGTGGATTCTTCTTCTTCTTTCCCACAATCGCGAAGTCTATAGGGAATATTTTGCGACAAAAACTCTTCTTCACAACGAAACAAATCTAAATTGGTGCGACTCAAGACAGCTAAGCTAAGTTTTGAGTTTTGGTTCCGAATTTCACGAATTGTTTGCACAATCCACCGTGTTTCATCGGACATTCGCCAAAAAAAATGAATATCAGGTTTTCGTCCTGTCCATACTCCAGAGCCTAACATGGATTTTTTCCAAGGAAGAGTTGGAATGTATTTCATAATGGAATTGGCCGCTGCTATAATGCTTTCTGAACTCCTGTAGTTCACACGCAATTGGTCGTCAACTAATCCTGGAACCTTTTTCTCCAAATCCAAGATGAATTTGACGTCACTCCCTCTCCACGTATAAATATTTTGAGCATCATCTCCTACCACAAGAAGTTTCGCTCCTGGATGCAACATTCGCTCGACCATTTTCCATTGGGCTGCATTGATATCTTGGAATTCATCCACGACAATATAGCGGAGTTTCCCTACCCAGGCTCGTCCTTTGGGTTTGACTAGCCAACTTGTGCCCATTCCAATGAGTTCATCCACAAAATACAACGTTCCTAGTGTGCTCGGATCATAGGTTGACAAGAGATTCCGGGCCAATCCATGAAAAGTTCCTGCCCAGACTTTGGTAGGCCCAATCAGTTGTTCAATCCGTTGGAGCATTTGCTGAGCGGCATTTCGTGAAAACGTCATAAGAACAATGCTTTCAGGTTTGACCTTGTGTTGTGTAATAAGCCATGCAATCCGAGCGGTCAAGGTTGTTGTCTTTCCACTGCCAGCAGACGCTATAATACGTTGATGCACGCAAGGATCTCGTGTAACTGCTTGAGCTTGTTCTTCATTTAAGCGAAGCGTGTAATATGGAAAGAGAAATTCCATATCCCTGGGTATGGAGGTCGGTAAGACTTTAGGATACTCAAAATGGACACGACGTATCAAGGGAAGACGAGCCATCACACCCATGAGGTCCAAACATAAGTGCCAGATTAAAAAAACTCGGGGTCACAAAGTAGAAAAGAGACCTCATGTTCCATTATTCAAGCACACAGGTTCACTCCACGATGGTGAACGGGAAGAAGAAGACCAAAGTCAACTCGGTGAACATTCGCAACGGCAAGGGAACCAAGACAGTAACGATAAAGGAGGGAAAGAAGACACGAAAAAGCACACACAAGTTGAGCAAGTCAGAAATACGGAAAATTCAGAAAAATCAATTCATCCCGGGCCTGTTCAAACCGTGCCTCACATGTCTGAATCAGGCACCCTCGCTGCGGACGACGAGACGTATGACAAGACGGAGATAGAAGCAGAGGAGCTCCAGTAGAGCCATGGTATTAGAACTCATATTTATCGTTGCTGTGTTATTTGCAGTCTTTATCTTATTTTATAGACAAGCGATTGAACAATACAATATTTTACAGATAGAATCCAATCAACTTGGTGAACTCCCCAAGTTGTTGAGTGACCGAACTCCCCTTGTTTTGCATGATATTGGACAACCCAAATTGTTTACTCCTGAGACATTAAAGAGTAATGCTCGTCTCCAACAGTTTCCCATTGGAGCAAAAGAGACATTCGGTCAGTATTTACAACGACCAAGCTCACAAGTTTCCTTAACAAAGAAGGCCTCATTGCTTTTAGCAAAAGAATCAGGATTAGCCACCTGGGGTGAACATACATGGTTTCCGAAACTGTTTCAGTATCCTTTCTTGCAACACGTCCATAGTTTCACTACAGAAGCCCTCTTAGGAGAACAAGGCCTTCGCAAGACAACAGGAATCGTTACGATTCTCTATCCCACATCAGGACTTCTAGAAGTCACTTTAATGACAGAGCATCAGGAGAAATGTCTGCCTCCAGCATGGCGTGGTCGTTTTCCTGAAGTCTTTACACTTCAGGATACTCCTCTTGCTGGTGAGCTCAAATATATCACAATTAAGCTTCGTCCAGGAAATATGTTATGTGTGCCGACACACTGGTATACAAGTGTGCGTGTTGTAGAGAAAGACAAACCTGCCTGTTGGGCAAAATATACATTAGATAATCCTATCAGTTGGGTTGCATCTACCATGGAAGGCTCACTCGATACCTAAATTTGATTTTAGAAGAAGACATAGAAGAGTGTATGGACGAGACAGAAACTGAAACAGATACCATTTCTCTTGAGAGCACTCTTCAGAATCTCAAGCGAAATGCCTATGCAGTAGAGATTCATCTTCAACAAAGTATTCAAGATGTAAAAAAGCTCCAAAAACATATTGTTGAAGAATCCAAAGATATATCACAGCATGCTCTTCTACCAAGAACACGTATGATGAAATGGCTCACGGATAGAGGATTGCCTGTAGAAAGTAGTTTTACAGACTTCTTTGAAGTCTTTCTTGCGGAACATAAAAAAGACCATCGGTTAGATGTGTCCAAACGGACAATATGTCTCAATGCAGATGCATGTATCTTATTTGGTTATAAATCGAAACAAGTGGAACTGCATATTTACGATTTCATGGAAAAGTTACCTGTTCTCTATGAATGAGGGTTCAAAAATTGAGTTGTTTTTTTGTCAGACAGAAGGCACAAATGAGTTTGCTTGACCAATTAACGGAGGAACAACGGAAAGCCTATGATTTAGTGGAGCAAGGAAAGTCTATTTTCTTGACAGGTCCTGGTGGAACTGGCAAGAGTTTTCTCTTGAAAACAATGTATGAGATGATTCCTGATAGGCGAGACAAACATGTGGCTGTCACTGCTCTAACAGGGTGTGCAGCTCTTCTGATTGGACGGTTTGCAAAGACTCTGCATGCGTGGGCAGGGATTGGCTTGGGTCGTGAGTCTGCTGCTGTCTTAGCAGCAACCATTAGTCGTACGGGCAAAGCCTTGCGTCGTTGGCTGGGCACGGATATCTTAATCATTGATGAAGTCAGTATGATGACTCCTGAATTGTTAGAGAAACTGGATTTGGTTGCAAAGACACTTCGTCGAAACTCCGCACCGATGGGAGGCATCCAGGTCGTCTTTGTAGGAGACTTTTATCAGTTGCCGCCTGTGAATAAAGACAAAGAAAAAGAAACAATGTTTGTCTTTGAAACGCCCCTTTGGCATGAAATTGTGAAAGAAACTGTTTGTCTTACAAAACTGTTACGTCAAGATGATCCTGTCTTTCATACGATTTTGGATGAGGCTCGCAAAGGTGCTTTGAGTAAGAAAAGCTTAGAGATTCTACAATCACGAACAAATCAGCCTTGGCAACAATTAGCCATTCGTCCAACGCTTCTCTTTACAAGACGAGCAGAAGTCGATAACATCAATGAACGGAATTTGAAGGCTCTGGGGACTGATAAACGATTGTTCAAAGCAGAAACTGTCTTTGCACCGATTGAGGCTACCAAAGGGTTAACTAAAGACTCTTCTGAAGTTAAACGGATTGTGGAAAAAATGGATAAAGATGGTCCTTATATGGGAGAACTCTTACTTGCAGTGGGGGCTCAAGTGATGTTGTTGACGAATATGGACTTTGATACAGGACTTGTGAATGGGTCACGGGGTGTAGTCACAGGCTTTGATTCATCTGGAGCACCTCTTGTGCAATTTATGAGAGGAACACCTATTGCTGTTCCAGCTTGTTCATGGGAAAGTGTAGAGATGGAGGGTATTTCACGAAAACAAATTCCTCTCAAGCTTGCCTATGCTATCACAATCCACAAAGCCCAAGGGGCTACTCTAGATTGTGCTTTAATTGATATTGGAACGTCTACCTTTGAATGCGGTCAGGCGTATGTTGCATTGTCGCGTGTAAAGAACTTAGAATCGTTGTATGTTTGGGATGTTGAGCCAACGGCTTTTCGTGTGCATCCCAAAGTGCTTGAGTTCTACAAGAATCTTTAGTGTTTGTTACGACGTGTTTTTCTAGACTTTTCGTGTGACTTTCCTCTGCGTGTGCGACGGCCACCCTTTGCAAGAGTATTATTTAATGTCTTACCGTTCTTGACAATGGCTACGTTTCCAGGCATGCGAGAATTGAGAGGAGTGATGCTGCGGACATTGGTGGAGGCATTGCGGTTTGCGGTAACATTATTCTTTTTCATATTTTTCTCATTTAATTCAGACGCCTCATGCATTTCTTTGAGTTGGTTATTTATTGCTTCTCTATTTTCTTCTACACCAACTTCACCCTGTTCTACTCCGTATTGACATTCATTCGCCATTTGAAGAGCAGCACCTAACGCATTTGCAGATTGTTCATCGATGGCCAAAACAGGAGTTACAGGCAAGAAATCAGAAGCTAACTCATTGAAGAAACCATTTGCTGCTGCTAATTGTGATGTAGGTTGGCTGACAAACACTACACTTCCAGGTTCATCATCGTCTGTAATTCCATCCCCTGTAGTTCCTACTGGAGAAGCTTGACCAGGAGAGCCTGGTGTAGTTACTTGACCACCTGTAAGGATATTTCCTATTTCAGATTTTGTGATACTAATTTGTTTTGATTCTGCTTCTTGTCTAGCTTGTTCATAGAGTTTAGTGAGTTCACCTAACGTTTTAGGATAACCATCAACGGGTGGTTTTCCTTGCTTTACAAGAACAATACTTTTATAAATATCTTTTACCTTTTGTTTTATTTGTTCCGTCTCTTCATCACTCATTGCTCTATATGTTGATTCTTCAAGTGCAGAAACTGTTTTCATTAATGTAGTAGCATATGTGTATTTTTTGAAATTTACAAGGTAGGAGAAAATATTGTGAATACCACCAGGAGTATTAGCACAATTTTCATCTTGGAATAGAGGAGCACGGATTAAATCAAAGAGAATTAAATCATTACCACCCGCTCCCCAAATAGCTGTATCTCCCAATGTTGATAAACCTTGTTCTTTTGTAAGAGTTGCATCATACATTAAAGTTCCAACTATATTTGTGCGGAAATCAATAATAGGAAGAGGTTGTTGACGACTGATTCCACCAAGAGGACCACCCTGTTTCACCATATCAGCTGTAAAAGAAATTATCTTCTTACCCATCGTTTTGTAGTAGGAATATTTAGCAAGTGGAAGATTTTCTTCATGTAGAGTTAAGATTTTACCTGAATGGAAATAAGAGTTCATCAATTTACCGATAGGGTCATAAGGATTGGAAATGTTAATCAAATGGACATCGTGACGGAATGAATTAAATAACTCGAGTTGTTTGTCTTGACCTAATTCATTATATCTAGCAACGCGATCATATTCAATATTTTTAGATGATTGGAATTTTTCCATTGTCATTTCTGCATACTTGGCTTTGACTAGATTAGTGGTGATTTTTGTTGCACCTTCAGCCTTGAGTTTTTGATAAGCCTGTAATAATTCTGGTTGGTTTTTGTATACTTTTTCCCATGATGAAAGCTTCGCTGTATACGCATCCGCCACCGCCGCGGCCGCTGCTGTTTGTTTGGCTTTTTCTAACATCGTCACTTTTACTCTTTCTTTTGCATCATCAATTGCATTGTTCACCAATGTGAGTTTGTCAATTCCAGATCTATCAGGTAGCACCAAGTTTCGTAAGAAATCAACTAAGATACTTGCTCTCAATGTCATCGCACGAGGAGGAGCATACGCGTGACAATCTGTGCGTGAAACAAGGCGGATAAAATCTGCTAATAAGTCGTCACCTGTATTCACAAGACAATAGAAGAGATAATAGTAGAAAGACGATATTGTGCCTCCACCCATAGAGTGACCGGTCATGAAGAATTTAAATCCTGAGTATGTTTCTACCGTTTTATCACTCTCACCTACAGCATCATTGGCTATACTCAAAATATTATTCACGTATAAGATACTTTTCAATTGACCTTTTAATTTTTGTGTAATAGGGTCAGGAGCCATCTTAAATTTATCTCCTACAGTTTCTTTGTTAAAGACACCATAGATGAAACTTTCTGCTACTTGGATAGCCATTTTCACATATTGTTCTGTGCATCCAATAATTTTGTCTAAATTTTTAACGTGGGGTTCAAGTATATCATAAATTTGCTTTTCTTCAGAATCCTTAGCAGCATCACCACTTATTACTATGGGATCAGGTAAGAGGAATTTTTCTGCTGCTGATTTGTCTGTAGAACTTCCTACACCTGGAATTCCAGTTTTTCGTTGAGTTTCACCCTCTAATATATCCTTGAACTTCCCAATGATAGCATTATCTGCCATACCTGATTCTAAAAATTCAACTTTGATTTTATTACCTTCTTTTGTGATGCGGATTTTACTTTGAGCAAAATTATATCCCTTCACACGAGGAGCAGAATTTTCTAAGAAGTATTGAACAACTCTATAATAATCAGGGTGGTAAGGATAGCTACTATAATATCTGTTTCTGACTTCATTTGCATCATCTTCATTTTGGAAAAGACCTGAATTGTTATTGTTATTATTATTATTGTTATTGTTTTTGTTTTTGACATTTTTACTGTCACTTTTAGGTTTCATAGCATATACCATAGTAGGTTTAAAGAAGATTGATTCAAGTGAATTGCTTAACGCGGCTACGTTTTGTGCTTTTGATAGACCTACAACTCTTTCATAATATTTATCAAAAATAGTCATGATTGTATTTTCATCTAGTTGAACATTTTTGCTTGCATCCGTTTGAACACCAGCTAGATAGGCCAACTTTTGAAGATTTTTTCGGATGTAAGAAAATTCAGAAACTCCATTGGAAATTGTTTCTGTTTTTGTCACTAAAGCACTTATATTTTTAAAACATGCTTTCAGTTCATCATCGTTGATGCGACAATAGGGATAATCCTTACCCAAGTTGGCAATAGAATCGTGACATTCTTCTACAGTTCCTTGGAATGCAACAACAAGGCGTTTCATATTGGGGTCGACATAATACCAGAATTTATCATTAATATATTGTTTCCAGGGCATGGATTTCATAAAAGCCAAAGGCAAATTCATGTTTGGAATACGACCCGCACGTGAAAGGGCCATACCATTACCATACACGAAAGAAGAGTAACTCTTTGTATTTCTTTGATCATATTCATTAATACGAAGGAAGTTCAAAATAGAGTTTGTGCACTGAGTTGACTCACGGGGTAAGGCTTTATCTTCTAACAAATCTAATTCACGACTGTTAGCAATGTTTAACATATAACAATCTCTTAGAATATTTGCAATCTTCTGCAATTCCGTTTCTTCAGGTGTTGTTCTGGAAGGTATAAAGTTTGTAAAGGGGAAACTGAAGTAAACATAAGGATTGTAGTTGAATTGATTCTCAATAAAATATCGAACCCCTGAAAACTTACCGTGATTGGCACGAACACCTACCAAAGTTCCAGAAAAGTTCTGCACTGCTTCGTAATAGGTTCTATTTGCTTCAATAGAAACATCTTTTGCAACAAGTCCTATGACTTTTCCAGCTTCAGTATATGTTCCATTTTCACTTGTATCATGAGTAAACGAGCCTCCTGGGGCCATAAAAAAGACTCCTTGCCCAATTAAACTGGCTGGATCATCATTCACATAGTTAGATACTCTATCTACCATACCCTTAAAATCAGTGGGAATACGATTTTTTTGATGTAGAGGAAGATCTTGATCTATTTCTCCTTTTCCAGCGTCTTCTGATACTTTATAGAAATTTGGAACAATCAGATGTTTTATTTTTTTGGAATCAAAATGTCCTCTTTCTGCATATATTGTTTCTGTTTCAGTAGCAGTGCCGAATGAACTAACTTCTAATACTTGTTCTTCATTTTTAAGTTGTGTATGTGTGTATGTCATAATATATAAGAAATAAAAGATTCGTGATACTGCATCATTCGTTATTGTAAGTTTTTGATTACCGCCGAGTTCGGTATTAAAGTCAACACCAGTAGCCTCGGAAATAAATTTATAAAGAGAATCCAATCGTTGTTCAAATGTAGTAGCATCTAAGTATGAATCAGGAATTTTATTTACTGCTCCTTTATAGATGCTTTGAACAGATATATTTATGCTAAATAGTTCCTCTTTTACTGATGCAGGATCTAATAAATATAAAATAGGCACCTTCAAATATTGAAGCAAAAATTCTTTGTAGGCATCTCTATTTTTATAGAATCCCATTTTTCCAAAGGTATACATAGGATTAAAACAGCATTTAAAAAATTCACGTCTATTGAAGCTAACAATCAGTTTTTTATAGTTTTCTTCAAATAATTCTCTTGCTTTATTTGTAACTCTTGTTACAATTGATAGTTTTTGTGTTTGCTTTTCAGTCTCCAATTTACGCTGGGTGCCTTTGGCCATGAGATTTTGCTCTTTTTTTGTTAAATATTCATCTTCTTTTTGTCTCTGTTGTAAAGTTGTTCGTATCTTACTTTCCAAATCATCAAAGACAACTTGACGAATATATCCTAATTTTTCATCTTCACGAGCTGCTTTAGGATTTTTTCCAAACCCTTTGTCTTTTGCTTTCTGTAAATATTCATCCTTTTTTGCATAATCAGCATAAATTTCTCTGACTTTTGGTTCAAGGGCCTGTTTTTGCGATTCAAACGATGCATCTTCACGAGCACGGCGTTCTTGAATGGCTTTTGTATTGGCACCAATTTTTGAAGAAACATTCTGTCTTAATTCCTCTTCTAACTCTTTATCTAATGCTGTAATTTCATCTATTTTTTTATCACGAATGGCCTTATTAATTCTTCTTTCAACACTGGCATATTTTTTGTCAAATGTTGTGAACAGAGACTCTTCAAGGGCAGGATCATTTACATAAGTCATGTCATAGAGGAAAGATTTAATCATGGCCTGTTTCATAGAATTGCTTTTTCCTGAATTGAGAACACCATGTGTGTAGGCATTGGTTAGTTCATTAAATGTTCGCACAGCTCTTTGCTCAATACCCTTTAATTCTGCAAAGTTGACCAAATACTGGTCACGGCTTTCATTTATGAATTTTACATTCCCTTGTTTAATACTTTCTTCAATAGCTGTAACTGCTTCTTTATAAACAGCAGCATCTTGACTGGCTGCTGATACAATGAATGCTGTTGATTCAAATATACTTCTAGTTCCATTTTGTAAAATATCGTCCATGCAATCAAAATTACTGATAAATTTATATTTTTCTACCGCTCGGGCAATATTTTGAAGACTTTGAAGCCGTTTTAGGACTTCATTTTTCTTGTTGCTAGGTGTATCACCTTCATTGATAGATGAATTTTCTTGGAGAAGTATATCTTGTGCATCTAAATTAAAATCATAATTTTTAATTGAATACAAAATATATTCTTGCACAGTTTGACCATCTGGCACTTCCACATCAAACAATTCAAAAAATACTTTTAACACATGGATTAGAGTGAAGATAGAAGCTTTTATCTCCGCCCATTCTACCTTTTTATCATTTAAAGACTTTACAAAGTGAAGATATAATTTTGTGGCAAATATTCCAGTGCTACTGTAGTTTGGTTTTACAATTATTTCAAATTGTTTTCCTACAAAATCATCAGATAAAGGTAAAAATTTTTCAGTAAAAGAAACTTCAGTATCTGTAGAACCAGCAATCTTTATCGTGATATTTAATGCTGAAAAAAAATCATTGAAAAAATTAAACGTATACATATTCTGCACAACAGTTATATTATTGTAGCAAACATTTGTCATTTGCACAGACATATCAAAGAAATCTTCATTTAATCCACAAAAATCGGTTATTTGTTTTATACTTTGAGCTAATTCAAAACGTTCTTTATCTTTACCATTGATATAGTCTAACATTGCAGCAGAATAATAATTTTGCTGTGTCTTTATCCAATAGTTTGTAGCCCATGCATTTAAATTTTTTAAACGAGTATCAACACCCAATAAGTCATTCTTTCTAACATACCCACTGATCACACCTATTACACAACCTATGACAATTGTTGTTGCTATTACAGGTAAACTAAGTCCAATACCGATGGTGCTAACAGCTAGTGTCCCAGCAGCAGTGACTGCAGTATTACCAAGAGCAGCTGACAAGGCCATTGTTGCAAGATGACTTTGAACTAAACCAGTAATGAAAGGACCCGCCAAATTATACACTTTTGTTCTTATACCATTTATTACCATTCCAGCAGTGGCAGGATTGTCTATCGCTTGCTGTAATTTTTCTGCTAAATCTTGAGCTAATGCATCTAATTTTCCTTGCTTACCAAGGAAATAGACAGCAGAAATAGTTTGAAGTCCAAAATAACTATTGTTTTTTGATTGATCCAAGAAATCAATTTTATCTAATTTCTTTGCTACCCAATCTTTGTTAACTGCAGCACCAACAATTGCAACGACTCCCGCTAAAGCACCAACAGCTCTTAATGTAGATTTTTTCATAAGCAATGTTTTTTTCCTTTCAGTAGCATACTTACTTGCCAAAGTGGTTCTCATTAAATCTCGCAATGATAAATTCAGTTGTTCCATTGGATTTAAGGTTACATTTTGAATACCCATACCGATTTCTTTTTCCACATTTATATAAGCTGTTTCACGATCAGCCTGTATACCTGCAAGCTCTAGTCGGTCTATGCCCATAATTTTTTCACCAACAAATTCTGGGTCCTTATCGATAGGAAACTGAAAACGATATGCAGATAATATGGATTCGCACTGAGAAGCATCATTTACAAGATTGGTCAAATTGATATAGACGTAGTAAAATAAATCAACTGCATTTCTATACTTTAGTAAATTTTCGGAAATATTGTTTTCTTTTTGTAAAATTGTAAATTTTTCT
>JACCDO011759388.1_pt1 | contig 12175 bp, 9 predicted proteins | sample 7446101 | NCBI WGS metagenome assembly JACCDO01 (sample SAMN15323440, study PRJNA562643) | freshwater metagenome | isolation source: river surface water | place: USA:Blue River Watershed | collected 2017-08-16 | reverse complement strand
TGTGCGTGTGTGCGAATGTGCGTGTGTGCGAATGTGCGTGTGTGGCTGTCTCAATCTCTCTTTCTACTTCGGAATGAATGTTTGCGTGTGTTTGAATGTGTAAGAATGCGTGTTCTGATCTTTCTCTGCTTTTCTTTCATTTTTTTTTCTCTCTCTCTCTCTCTCGTGTGTGTATGTATGTGTGTGCGCACATGTGGATTGAGAAACAGATTTGTCGACGGTTATGCACCACTGTGTGCAAACACTGGATAAAAATGTATGCTTGTTTTGTATTTAAATGCTGACTTGGAGTCAGGACGTTGTACATCGGTTGCATGTCAGTATAAATGCTCTGCACCCCTTCCAATGCCACGGGCAGGCACAGTCACACTGAACACCCAGACTGCGACGCGTCCACGCATAAATGGCACGAGTTTGGTATGTGTGTGCATTGACAAGAAGAGTTGGGCAAGCAAATCCCACGGGTGGTGACATTCAGAGCGGGGTGCTTGAGGCGCCCATGTGGGATAAGACAATGACAGAAATCGGTGTACCCGTAGATTCGGCGCGACGGATTTTGAGTCCAGTGTAAATGCATATGAAGCCCAGCACAGTTTACCGACGCCGTACGCGCACGCGGCGGCACGACAGCGGTCGAATGCCGATATTAATGCCGGGCTCAAGCCGGGAGACCCGACCGACCGACCTTGTCCCCAAGTTCACGACACGGCTGGTTTATGGGACCGATGGCCGACATACCCCCATGATGGTGCAATTGTCCTTGCATGTAGCGGGTGGGGCGAGGCGGAACCTGATAGTGTTTTCGAGTCTATGAGTGATTCGCCTCTTGGATTCGCCTGAATGAACACAATCAGTGTGGGTCGTCCCGAGAAGGTGTGTTTCTGCGTGTGTGTGTGTTTATGCGTGTGTGCGTGTGTGCATGTGTGTACATCAATGTATGAAGCCGTAGCAATGATTCACTGCCAGTAGGGGTGTAACTGTTGGACGCAGACGTTGCAGTGACAGATTTCATATTCCGACTGAGTTGGCCTGGATTGTGCTCGAATTTCTTGTTTTTGCTATTTATTCGTGTTTGTGTGAGCATGTGCTTGTGAATCCACGGTGTGAACGTGTATGTGTATCGGTGTTTGTGTTCAATCAAGCAGTGGGTTTTGTGGATGATTTATCGTGTGAACCACAGATTATCATGACAGCGCGTGTTCCTTCGCTCAAAGCAGTTTCACCGCGTTCACGTGCAAAGCTCGCACCAATGATTCATTTCAAGTTTTCACAAGGTATTTTTCAGACTCTGTCGTGTTTGGTCCACGCCGAACTTCTGAATCACATTTATGTTGTTTTGTTGTGCAGGTGGTGACGATAATCTTCTGTTGGAGCGATTGAATTCAATGAATGTGTCAGACATTAAGGCACTCTTGTCCGAACGCTCGGGTAAGAATCCGTCGTGTATGACTTTGACATTTGACAACGTGGTGTTGGAAAGCCATCAGCCGTTCGCAATTTACCGCATTACCGATCAAGCGATCGTGCATGTAATTTTGCCATTGAAATTGAAGTTGTTCATTCAAAATGCCAGAGGTGCGTCAATTGATACAATGGGAGGCTTCCCCGATTGGGGTTGGTTTTTGATGTCATCAGTGCGGGCACCAACTAATGCCTGTGTGGTGGATGCTTTGAAGAACGCTCAGGGCTGGGTCATGTTTTCGAGCCGTGTGCATCCACCGTGTCACTGTCTCCTCCCTCAAGCTTGCATCAGTTTCGAAAGATGTTGTGGGACGAACTGCAACGCGCTTGGGCGATGAACGTATCGGAAGGATTTGATCGATTCAGTGTGTTTTTGCATGTCAATGATCAAAGTGCTCTAGTTGACATGGGCGACCTGTTCAAAAGATCAACGTCGACTGTTGATGATGGATTGTGGACAGACCGTACGGGCTCTGTTCGATTAAAACATTGGATTGGACTGTGCAAAAATTTTAAAGACCAATTTTGCCGCGTTTTGTTGGTGTTAAAACCGGCACCGATGGAAGGAGAACTGCTTCTAGTGGCGCGAACATTGAGATTGGACGGTACGGGAGAAAAACAAAAATGAAGCGTACACTTGTGTGTACTTGTGTCTGCGTGTGTGTACGTGCTTGTGTGTGCTTGTGATTGTCTTTAGTGTGTATGCATGCGCGGGTGCGCGCTGAAACTTCGCTATTTTTGTTTTGTTTGCTTTCAGGTACACAAATGATGCATCATTTGTCATTGTCTGCTGAATCCACTGTCGGTCAATTGAAAGGCCGGGTCTGTCTTGTGGTTGGACTCAATAAGGAATGCATCAGGTTATTTGCCCACGGTATTCCCTTGATTGATGATGCGTCGCGATTAAGTGAGTATGGCATTGTGACTTCTCGCATGAACGAAATCAGAGTTGTTGAATCACCAAATGTTGGTTCAGTTATGTTGTTCCTTGACCACGACGACATTGTTACCCCCGTGTTTGTCGCCCCAACGGCTTCCATTGCGGAAGTGATCCAAGCCTATGAACGCAGCCGGCCTGTTAAAAATGTGAGTGGCCTAGCCTGTCGTGGCTTGGTCCTTGACATCCAGCACGGCACCGTTTCGAGCCACAACTTGCTTACTTTGGATGTATTACAAGTAACAGTGCGGGGTACATTGCCACGCAAAGTCAACATGCCGCGCAAACGTCCCGATTACACGAATCGTAAGTTGGCTGATTGTTTTCCACGAGACCTTGCTGGCATGGTAATCGATCCGCCCGGGGATGGCCGTTGCGGGTATTGGAGTTTATTGTGCGGGATGCTCAAGGTTGTGTCTGATCACGATGCTGACAAAATACCACTGGCACACTTGTTGGCATTCAAAAGCGCGTTGGTCACGCGCATTTCGGCCATTTCGTTAGATTTGACGGATGAAGCTCACAACATGGATGGTAATTTGGTTCGTAGCGGGCTCCCTTGGTCGCATCTTCTCTGTAGTGTAGTGTTTTGGTACATCGAATCCGGTACTGCTCTTGAGAGCATGTGTTCCTATGATCCGGTGTGGAAGAAACTGTATGAGCAAGTGCGTCATCTGAGGAACGTTGCTGCCGCTAAACATGGCCAAGATCCATCGCACTGGATCGAAAAGCCTGTCATTAAAGAGCTGGTGCGGGTCTGTATGCAAGGTATTGCGCATGCATTGTTGGAAGTCGATTGTGGATTTGCTGTTGATGACAATATGTTAGAACATGCGCAGTTTGGTCAAGGTCTTCTTCCTCTCGTGGCCTTGTGTGGCTGTTTTCAATCCGTCGCGGTTGTACCATGCGTTCATCGGTTTGATACGGAACATCTGTCGATTGGGTATACGTTCAGTGAACCTCACGATTTCCGGTGTTCCAGTGTTAGTACCAGATTGCCATCGTGTGTGCTGTTCCACATAGAGCAGAAACACCCCACACACATCGCTGGCCGACATTATTTGGTTGTTTCCCCGGATGCGATAAGTCGGATTGACCACGGCAGAACTGTCGCGCATTTAGATTGGTCAGGTTTGCAATCATATTTTGAATCGCATTCCCTGACAGTTCGTAGGTGGGACGCTGCTCATAATCCGGGTCGTGCGGACGCGTCAAGTTCTGAACCGCAGCATGAGGACGATTTACAGGCAGCAATTCGACTGTCTTTGAAGGATATGGCCGCCACTTCAACTCTTTCAGCAATTGCCCCTGCTTGTGATGAGATTTTGTTGTCTTCCAATGCCACCGGCAGTCAGAGCAGTCATAGTGTTGTGTCTTCCCTGTCAACGGGCGCGCCCGCTGTGGTGTCTCATGTTGGACAGATCATGGTTGACGATTCAGTATCAACGAACCCACGCCAATCACAAACGTACGTTCGACACTGATACGAAATATTGGCGTGACGGTGCGATGCTATACTAAAGCACATTGACAGGGATGTCGGAGTATGATTTCCATACACGTGATGAAGACGTGTTCGAATGCAGGGAGCCCGCAATTTCATCGCAGGCAGCAGGCACGGCATCTGTCGGGTCGGTCGTTGATGCCTCTGTCGCGCAGCAGCAAGAGTTGATGAATGTTGATCAGGGCGAAAGCGGTGGCGTCCATGACTCTGTAGATCACTCATCGGAGCACGACTTGCCTGATGAATCGAAAAACACAAGGTGTGTTGGTTTTGCGCGCGTCGTTCGATCAGTGTGGCATTGTGTTTGAAAAGTTTGTATGTGTGCGTACTTGTGTGCATGTGCAGCAGCCCTGCGCTGTGGCAGCGATTGGCTGCATTAATGTGTCCGCCCCTGGATGGCCCTGGAGAAGCCAAACAGGATGGGTCGCGAGTGGTTGATGAAATTGATGTCGAATCACACCAACGTGCCGTTGATCATGCACGATTGGATGTTCATGACACCATACGAAAATATGCACGTGATAATTTCAGAGCGGGTTGGCCTATATTCGTATTGTGGCGCGTGCCCGAGTCTGACAGTTTGGTGCTCATGTTGTTTGCGGAAGGCAGAGATTACCAGTGGGTCAAGTTTTCAGATTTACAACAACCTGGTGTCATTTTGGCCGCACGTCGCGCTTTGTCCAACGTGAGGTCAGTGAAACAAAGCAAACAGACGCATTTCGGCGATCGTGATTTCCAAGCGTTCTTCTCTTCGGGAGCAGATACGATCGATCTCGTTACTTATTTTGAATTTCGGGCATCAACTGACCGGAAATCACGCAACAAGGGCGCTGATCGCAAGAGCAACCTGCAGCGGGTGAAGTCAGTCTGTGAGAGGACAGATATGATTGTGCAGCAGTCTATATTTGTGGGTCTTGAAAAACGCAAAGGTGGGACATCGGATCGGTTTTTGTGGAACATGAATTTTCTGTGGTTCAAATCTGATGGATCAATTTATTTAGCCAAAGTGTTGCACAACGCCTTCATGCCGACCACTGCTTGGTCCCCAACGAACGGTGAATTGGGATTTCACACGTCGCAATTTTCAAAGAAGTATGTTGTGTGTGTTTGCGTGTGCGGTTGTGTGTGTGTGTCTATGTTTGTGTATTTGTGCATGTGGCAGAAGTTTATCTTTCATCGTTGTGACCTTCCTATGGTGCCTGATTACGATGATTATCTGTTGTATTTTTTTGTACTGCATTAACAGAGTTGATAGCTTTAGACTCAATCACGTTAAAACAGGACAAATGTTGGTAACTGGAAAAGACAAAGGCACTGGCGTTCATGCATTATGGATGGTACCCGATTACAATTTAGTGTGTTCTCCGCCTCCGGTCCCGACCAGTGGTGTCGGTCCTCTCGCTGTGGAATTTTTTTTCTCTCGCAATGACTTTCAACCATATTTTTACGTGAGGGCTTGCATCCAGATGTTGTTGTTTCGATTGCGGAATTGTCCAAGCTTGCTTGCTGCGCGCCGTCACGCTCAGCGACAGGCGCGCGCACATTACGTTGGTCATCAGTCTATTGCAGGACCCAGTGGTACACATGAAGGAGGCGTGGATAGCTTGATGCATGCCGCTAATCCGGATGCCCCAAGTACTCTGGCAGAAGTGTTGGTCAGTGCAATTGTGACTGCCCCGTTCCTTGAGCGAAAGCTGCAGGCTATTTCAGATATATACAAACTCCCGACTGTTGAGGATTTGCGAACTCAGTTCCGACTAGAGCCTGACAAGTTTCGGAAACGAATGTTGGAATTGCGGCCGGTGTATCCGGCCATAGTACAGACCGCGTCATTCTTGAATACCCATGTGACCAGCCGGTTACCAGCTTTGTTCGAGTGGCGTTTGCGTTGTCTGGCAGCTGAAGACTTTCAGTATGCAAAAGGCAACTCTATTTCTTCCGTGAATGATCTCATGGCGCTCAATGCCCAGACGTCGACAGACACACCCGATGCTATTTTTACTGGGCGCATGGGTGAGCTCAATCGGGCGTTACCGGACCTTTCTCCCAGTCAAGTCGTGCAGTTGGGCCAAGCTTTGGGACCAGCGGCTGTGTTTTTTGGCGCTAATTACCGTTTGTCACAACCAAAGGCTGATATTGCTCGTTTGAATACCACGTCATCGATTGATATGTTTGGTGTTGTGATCAAAGACATCGGTGCTCAAATTGAAGAACCACACGATGGCGCATGGTTTGGATTGAGTCAAGCTCGTGGGATGTCTGGTGACGGCTGGGCGTATTTGAATTCGTGTCCTTTGAATGCCCAGTTGTGGAACATGACGCTTGAAAATGCACACGTGCTGCGCCCAGGGACCGACTTCAAGTCCGAAAAGGCCCTGCAGCTGAATTTTCCTCGACAATGTTACAGTTCGCTGTACACTAGTCAACGGTGTGTGGTGCGAATCGGCAAGTTGGATGTGAATGTATTACCCGATGGTAGCAGTGCCACCAGTGTCGTGCTGGGTGTCACTCACTGGAGCGGCACGCAAAATCAGTTTGTTGAAGCGGTGCAGCAAATGATGTTGGTCGTTCAAGCTGAGACGGCATTTTTGCAACACACGGATGCCGGTAGTGCGTATCACAAATGGACCCATAGTATGACATCGCAGTCCTTGGATGAGGCTGTCCCACTGCACAGGACATCGGATTCGGCGATGACGCTTCAGGGCACCTCGTGTGAGGCTTCGCCAGTTGCACACGCCTTGCGGCAAGGCAGCGGCTTTCAAAAATCGTTGACCAAAGGTGGGTTGTCTTGGTTGATGCAACGCTTGGCCGTACATTGTCGAGCCAGGCCTGAATTTCAAACTATGTTTATGATCTTGTCAGCGTGGAATATCAAAAGCTTTTCGTTTTTTGCAGCACCGCCGCAAGATTATGACGTTCCACTCCGCGACACCTCTTTGCGTCCACAGGTTGAAGAGTACGCCCGCAGGGTGTTTCAATTCTTTGACGACTGTCGCGGCGCTGTGTACCGCATCATGCAATTATCACGTAGACCCACCGTGTGTGTAGGCGAGAGCAATACGTTTTTGGCGTTTGATTCCACGGGCGCGCCTCTCAATGCACATCCGCGCGCGCATGCGATCTCGGGCCAGTTTTCGTATCAAGGTCATCCAGGACTGCTTCCAGGAACAAATCCGTCAAGTGTTACCGTTTCTGGTCCACGTTTGTTTACAGCAGATGGGGAAGAAATGTTGAAATACGATGCAGTGGGGTGTCAGTGTTCCGAATTGCAATTATACAGCTTACACTGCAAGTGGCACTTGTACCTGCAAATGCGGGAGCGAAAGTCGAATCTCGCTTTTTGGGAGAAGCATGGTTCAACAACACAGGGTCAGCGCGAACGTGATAAATACAACAGGCTTGTGCAGAGCTTGATGTTCAACTCAGCCGATGATTTGGCAACATTTGCCACCAGACGTGTTGAAGTGACCATTGAATTATTGAGTGAAACCGATGAGTTTTCGGAACGGTCAGATGACACCAGTGTTTCTGATGCGGACACACATGCTCTGATCAGGTGGCAGAACATCATTTTGTTGGGTATCCGGTCGTGTATGCCGCATGTGGAGTTTGCGGATGACGGAATGGAGCAGGCGCGCCCGTCATTGTATGACTATTTTGGTGAATGCAAATCAATGTTCCAATTGACGGCGCTCAAGCATCAGTTTTTGAATATTTGGTTGCATGTGATTTTGAGAACGAACAAGGCCAAAACTTTTCGCAACTTGAACTGTTGGGACAGTAACCGCCGACAACGATCTGCAGCAAGTGTGTACACTTTGATCCGAGCCATGCTGTACGGATATGTGATGGTAGCCAACCGGCGGGGGCCAGACAGTCACAGGATCAATCAACATGCGCAAAATGCATTGTCCGCTGGATTGGCTTTGGGACGAGGCAGCATGTTCTTTACGGTCGGGGAAGGAAATGGCGTGTTGGACATGATGAGTCCATTGGAAGCATCGAAAATCGTCGACATTTTAAATCAAGAGCATTTGGATCGGAAGTCCACGCTTTGGGGTGAGATGGAATTTTCTCAAGGTGTGGATTCATATTTTTTTCCTGTATTGACAGGGCAACCATTGAGCTTCGCGCAACTTCAGGAAGTGCAATCCAGCTTTGTGGACGTATTTTCACCTGACCTGCGCGGTGTTGCCCAAGAAAATGCGCACTTGGATGGTGCAGGCGGGAATCAATGTGATGAAGATGCCAAATCGCCGTCCGGCCCCGATACCGCCAACCTCAATGACGAGGATGATAGCGACTCTGATTTTGTACCCACTGGTTGTGACGATTCAAGCGTTGAGGGTGATCCAGACTACGATTGCATCAATTTTTTGAATGATATAGGTCCGTTGTATGTAGCGAATACCAAAGATATTGATGAATCGATTTCACCAGATCTGATGGCCTCGCAGCAAAATGAAGCTTTGCCACGGCTCAAATTGAGTGAAAAGCTTTTGCAGGGCGCTGGACATCCCATCCTCCCTGTTTTGGTCAGTGTACCGGACAAAGTTGTGGTTGTACCAGCACCGTTTCCTGAACCAGTTCATGCGAGCCAATTGAAAAGTGGGGATGCATTGTTGGCGCACATGCGTGCCAGTGCTGAGTCCATTCGTTCAGCCAAAACACCTGTCATCACTGTCAAATCGGCATTGACAGGCACAGGTTTGCATCATGTGTGGCACACGCGTGTGTGTAAGTCATGTGATTGTGCCCTTCGATGTCATGGCTGATGCTGTGTATTTGTGTGTGTGTGTGTGTGTGTGGCTCAGATTATGGAATTTCATTCGGTGGCGGAAGCAGTAGCACAACCACTCAGCGTCCTGCGACACGCACATTCACACGAATGCAACAACAGATTGTTGCATCATGCGCGAATGTTGAATTTGATGATCACGAAATGCCAGATTTCGATCCGCCTCGGTCGGGAACGACTGCCCCTGTGATGGCCTCTGTCCCGCCTCATCGTTCTGCTGTTCGTTCCGATGCCAAAATGGGGATGAATGGTGATGATGATGATGAAGATGATGATGGTGATGATGATGATGACGACGACTTCACTCATCGTGATCGCAGAGCACACGAACCTCCTCTCACATTTCGTGCAAACCTGCAGTCGTTGATGGAACGAAAGGTGCCAGCGTGTTATAGGCAATCACCATTGGATATATTGCAACGGATCACAATTACATCAGATGAACGTGCGACTGCGACTCGGTTGTTGACCGCTCCCCCTACCGACACGCTGGTTTTTGATAAGTTCGAACGCATCAATGTGACGCAACGAGATCTGTCTTGTCTTGCGGAAAAATCATGGATCAGCGGGACAGTACTTCGGCTGTACTTAAATTTGCTGTTAGAGCGCCACCACTTTTACCATGTGCATAATTTGCATGGACGTTCGGTACGACTGCGTTGCTTTACTGTTTGCATCGACTTGTTTTGCGCGCACATTGTCGTCAAGTGCATTTGCTTTTGAGTGTGTGTGGGTGTGGATTAGCGATTTTGCAGTTCCCTCACGAGACTTGTCACGTGTTTGACCCGGATTGGTATAGCCTTCAAGCTGGTAGTCGGCAGCGATTGGCTGATGACAAGTTCCTCTTGTTTGCAACCATTTTTGAGTACAGTCAATTATTTTTTCCTATCCATTGTGGTTTGAATGATCAACGCAATCATTGGACATTAGTGCGTGTTGAGTTTTCATCAAAAACCGTCAGCTATTTCGATTCTCTCATTTCACATCGCACCTATGGCCCATTGTATCGGAACGTCGGGAATACGGTAATGACGGATGTGCTGACGTTTTTGGAAGCAGAAGCCGAAAAGAAACGCGTTCCATTTGATCGGTCGACGTGGAATTTGGTCATTCAGTGGCAAACTCCGCAGCAAGAGGGGTTTAATGATTGTGGTATTTACGTGGGTTTGTTGGTTAACGTTTTGCTTGATAATTTGCCATTGCCTGATTCGAAATTTGTTCGAACGAATGTGGGCGACTTTCGACAAAGAATTCTGTTGGAAATCGTTTCCGGAAATCTCTTTCCGGCTGGCGTTCGATCACATCCTGGCGGCCTGGTTAAGGTGTATTCCTCTGATTATTTAAAAGATGTAGAAGATGGCTTGGTGTCTGACGTGTACGTTGTGTGTTCGGCTGTCGAACGGACATATGCTCAACAGGTCGCGCCTTTTGAATTTTTTAGTGACGTTACTTCGAACGCCGTTGTTCCACGAGCCATGGAGCCGTCTGAGTGTTTACCTCCGAATCCCATGATGTTGTTTAGTCAATTGAAAGTTGCTGAACGTCAATCGTCGGTGACGCTCGTCGGTGACACCCCGTGTTCAACTCAGTCAGTTAAGATGTTACACCCTCAGTATCAATTCATTTCATGCGACACACCCGGTGCAGAACGTGTTGGTTTTGCTCGTCAGATGTCACCTTTGACACCACCAAGTGAGCACGCCGAATTGACGCAGACGGTGAAGTACGATGTAAGCGATGTGTTGGATGACGAAGAGGACGAGGAGGACGAGGAGGACGAGGAAGACGAGAAGGAAGAGGAGGACGATCAGGAAGATGAGGAGGAGGAGGAGGAGGAGGAGGAGGAGGAGGAGGAAGAGGAGCGGGGTTGCGCGAGCACGGTCGATGAAACGGTCGATGAAACGGTCGATGATGACGAGCTGGAGGAGGAAGATGACATCGATGAGGATGAGGCAGACGCGTCGCAACTTACGCTTGGTGACCCAGTTGATCAAGGTCATAATGGATCAGTCGGAACACCAGTCGATTCCAGACGAACCGTTCTGAATTTTGCAGAGTCAATGAAATTACCTCCAGTCACGGAACTGACAGCGCCCAAGCAGATTACTCGCCTGACAACTGCTGTGAGCGGCATCGCAAGTCCATCGAATATACCATCGTCACATGCAGTTGATCAAGCGACGCATTCAGCGACAGAAAGCAATTATAATTGGTGGTTGAATTGTTCGCCTGCCAATTCTATTGGTGCAAGTGTGATGACCCTTGCAACTGCACACGTGAAAATCGCAGTGGAGCGAGCTCTTGTTATGGACAGCACTAATCCATTTGATATCGGCAAATCAGATACCCCGGAACGGTCAACCTTTGTTTCACAACAGTCGAGCGACCGCAAACGGGGTTTGTTGACCGAGCCTCGGGCCGAAAGTTCGAGTGTTGAAAACAGACTGTCGAAGAAGAGCAAGACGGCGTCACCTTCCACGACTGCGCCCGCGCTGGACGATGCCCGTGATTATGATCTTCCACCGATTTCATTGGACGGGGTCATCGGGGATGAAAATCCAATGTTGCTTGAAAACGTCGGAGCGTTTCAATGTCTGTTGTGTCACAATTCATTTGCACAACGATGTGCACTCACTCGCCACCTAAGATTTTCATGCAAGCGCTCAACTCGCAACGTCGGGCCCCAGCACCACATAGGCGCGAAAGATATAGGCAAAAACAGTTTTTCGGAGCCTGAAATGACAAAAACTCGAACAACAATTGATATGAATGCAGACGATCATGTGCAAAAGGTACATGCATGTGTGCTAATTGACGAGAAAGGTCGGTCGATCACATTCACTTGTGGGAAATGCAACAAAAAGTACACAAACGAACGAACATTGATCGATCATCAGAAAAAAAAGAGGCACTTCGAATGACTGAATGATGCATATGATGAACTGTAAATAAAGTAATGCTGAATTCAAGTTCAAACAGTGTATAATCTCAAATGTGGGTGAAACCGAAAAGTGCAACTGGGTCGGTCGGGTGGGTGGATGGTGGTGAGCCGGGTGCGCCTAGGCGTGAAAACACGCATTCGTGAGTGGGACGCGCGGAACATGCCGGTGTAACGGGCGACCGGTGGGGGCTGCGGACCCGTCCGTGCTGCGTTAAGCATATGTGCCGACATGCATCGTTCGGATAGTGCCACTGGATCGGCCGGGTGGGTGGATGGTGGTGAGCCGGGTGCGCCTAGGCGTGTCGGGGGGTGGATGGTGGTGAGCCGGGTGCGCCTAGGCGTGACAATCAAGCCCTCGGGAGCGGAAATCGCGGAACCTGACGGTATAACGGGCGACCGGTGTGGGCTGCGGACCCGTCCGTGCTGCGTTAAGCATGTGTGCCGACATGCATCGTTCGGATAGTGCCACTGGGTCGGTCAGGTGGGTGGATGGTGGTGAGCCGGGTGCGCCTAGGCGTGAAAACACGCCCT
>JACCDO011836725.1_pt1 | contig 12177 bp, 7 predicted proteins | sample 7446101 | NCBI WGS metagenome assembly JACCDO01 (sample SAMN15323440, study PRJNA562643) | freshwater metagenome | isolation source: river surface water | place: USA:Blue River Watershed | collected 2017-08-16 | reverse complement strand
AGGTGATGATGATGCCATCGCCGTACTACATGCGCTGGTGACCGCAGTATGGGCATCACGACCAGCTGATGCCACTGCACAACTCAAGAGCGCAATCGATGAATGGGTCAACGATCACAATGCTGTTGTGGCATGGTCGCATGATATGTATGCGGTGCCGCCCCACACGGAATTGCTGATTCCTGTGATTGATGGCATCCGCCAGCAGGTCAGCTGGTATGTGCATGCACCACGTGCACGTCGCGCACAGCCAATTGGCGACATGCGGATTGCCGAGATTCGTGCAGCATCGCTCTCCATGCTTCGCACACGCGTGGCACGGGCGCGCGACGATGATGATGGCCACATGCGTCACATTTTTTTCCATGATCGCTAACGAGTGCAACAATGAGGCCAGCTGGTACGTCTATCTCATCATACGGGGATGCCCTGGTGTTGACGGGGTCGGGTATGGACGAGTAGCGATAAGTGCCTTTAATGCCACGTGAAACTCTGTCACCTTGAGTGGTGCGCCCGGTTCTGGACGGCGGTTCGAATCCGCCCATCTCCACCACACTACCCCCACAGCCATGCTGTGGGGGTTCATGTTACAATATGCGCAACAATTCGGTCGAAAGTGGGTGCCATGATGCGCGTGCGCCTCAACGAAGTTTTGACTGCTGCCCTGCTTGTGCAACACGAGCAGCATATCCGTGACTTTTTGGCGATGGAAGGCATCACGCCTGCAGCTGATCTCGGTGAAACAATCCTCAGCGAGCGCCAAATCAAAGAACTCCTCGAAGAACTGGCCAGCATGTGATATTCCCCCCGTGTCATTCGCTGACACGGGGGGAATTCGCCATAAGATCCTAGTAGCCACTCTCTGCCAATAGTTGTGTCCCCAACAGTCCCAGCAAGACTTCGTACTGCGTACCGATGTGCTCGGGGTGCCACTCAAAGCGGGCGCGCTCAAAGTACTGCACCACGTATGTCTCGCCATCCACAGGATTCACCTCATAAAACTCCTCGCTGATGGGGTAGCCGTACTGCGCCAGCCCACCCGTGCTTAGCCAGTGGCGCTTGAATGCATTGCGCAGGGTGTGCCCCGTCTCAGCGAAGTACATCTGGCCCGGCTCCGTGTTGCCGCTTTGGCGCGCAAAGGGTCCCGGTTGTTGCTGTTGGGCGATGGCACCGTAGTGGACACCGATCAAGCCAAGCTGAACCTCGTAATTGGTGCCAGCATTTTCGGGGTGATACTCGAAACGATTGCGCTCGAAGTACTGCACGAGCATGCGTTTCCCTTCGGGAGTCACCGTGTAAAACGGCTCACTGATGGGGTATCCGTATTGGGCTAGCCCACCGTTTTGGTGCCAATAGCGCAGAAAACGGGGCTCGATGGTGTGCTTCGTGGCACGTTCAAAGGGTACGGCCAAGGGCGTGGTAATGGTGACCTGCTGCGAGATTGCCTTTGTAGGAGTGACCTGCATGTACTGCATGGTGGTGCAGTCGAGCGTCGGATATTGTCCGTACATGGGAGATGGTGTGCAACGCTGTCGCACAATCGTCAACGGCAGCGTATCACTTACTGCAATCAGGCGTGCATACGGGTTATCGGCACTGATTTGGCGCCACTGCCAGGCGCCGATATCGAAGTAGGCGATGCCGTCCGCGTTTTTGCAGACCTGTACCAGTGGCATGCTGGTAATGGTGATTCGTTTGTTACCATCCCGTGTATTTGTGTCTTGGCACATGGCAACCAGACTCCTACTCAACGGATGCCAGCTCATGTTGTCGCTGGTTTCCATGGCCGGGGCACGGTTGATGCTGGTATCGACGATATCGGTGACCCCGCCACGGGTGGAATTCAGGTGCTGCGTCATATATGCACTGAAAAATATGCGTGAAGGCGTGTAGATGAGCTCGGGCATCGGGCGATACATGGTTTCAGGGTAGCTACTATCGTTGTAAAAACTGCGATACCCGTCTGTGCTCGTCCCTTGAATGTGTTGTACATCCTGCCATGTACGACCACTATCTGCCGAAAAGAACGTCTTGCCTGCGAGTAAGTTGTTTTGGATGTAGGTTATTTTGAAAGCGAGCGCCGCCGGGCTGGTGTATCGCGTGGGGGTATCGATGAATGACAGATGCAGTTGTATAGACGCGCATGTCTGCGGATCTGTTGATGGTAGAAGGTAATCTGGGTAGTTGCCCACATTGCCCATGTGCGGATAGACCGTAATCGTGCATGGTTTGGGCAAGGAAATTTGTGTCTGTTTCTGCCAACGTTGCCCCGCGTTGCTCGTTTTCCAGATCGTCAACTGCGAAACCGTACGATTGCGTGGCAACGTTTCATTTTCTGTGAATGCTGTTCTTGGCATAGTCATTACATACACGTGCGATACATCGTGTGTGGCAATGTGTATATCGACTATAGTGTCGCTGAAGGTGGAGATTCGGTTGCGCCATGATATACCATCCGTGCTTTGTAACACGTTTATCTGTTGATTATTTTTGGTAATCAGACTCGTGTTGCCGGTGCTGTCTGTGTGATGCGTGGTGATATCGTTTGCCAGAGTTGTGACAAGCACTGGCGCGTGTGTTAGCGAACGACGAAGCAATTTGAAGTCCGTATAGGCGTACGATGAGGTCGTCGCATCGTAGACGGTGGTCATCTCCGTGTTGTAAAACCAGCCATCATCACTGCACCATGTTGTACTTGAGATGCGATTATCGGGAAGCACATAATTGGTAAGCTTAGTGCTGGTTTTCCATAGATAGGCATTCCCGTCATTGGCCCAGATGACTTCGGCATTTACCCCATCAAAACATGCCATGCGGTCGAACACATTGTTGGGTACGTCTTGCCATGTTGGCGGAGCTGCGTTTGCTGGCGTGGTGCGAAAGAAGAGTGCCAATACCCCAATTAGTGCAAACCGGAGCACCCATGAGTGAAGCGATTTCATCCGTGATCTCCTTGTGTATCAGTAAATACGTGCAACTGGTATATTGACGCTCGGCATTCATCATATGGAGGAGATAGTTCGCTGATATGGCTGTTTTTGGGGGCTGATACAGATGATATGAAGATGAAAATTTGGGTACTGCGATGAAATGAGTGGGTACTCTTGGGTTTGTGATGAAATCGGGAGTCTCAATACGACATGCGCGATGTACTGAGACTCCCAGACTGCGTGTGATTGTGTGTCGTGCGTGGTATTACCGCACCAACTGCGTCACAATGGCGTCATCCCAGGCCTGTGGTAGGGCCACGCGTGTGCCAGCGCTCGCTGCCGCATAGCAGCCAAACATCACATCCTGGTTGCGGGCGGCCACCGCAATACGGGTGGGGAAGGTGCGCCAGTCGCCGCCGCCCACCAGCACCTGTTGCAGATGGCGAAAGAGTGCGGTTTGTGCCAGCCCGTCGTCGTGTGGCCAGCCGGTCTGACCCGGGTGCATGCCCTGTGCATCCCACAGGCACCAGCCTTGGTTGAGCGAAACCCAGATGCGCCCGGCGCTGCCCACAATGTCGACTTGCTGTTGGTAGTAGAGCCCGGTTTCGTGGGGCACCTCGGGTGCCGAACTACCGGCGTTGAGCCAGATGCGCCCGTCACCCATGCCAATGATGGCACTGGTGTCGGCGGGGACGGGGGTGCTGCCAAAGTACTCGGTACCTGCACACGTCGCTTGCACCCACTGCGGTGCGGGCCAGCCACTACAATCGGCGGCAGTGAGTGCCAAATCGAGGATGTGTGGGCCCTGCTCGAGGATATTGACACGCGTACTGGCCCGGATGGCGTGCACATCGCCAATGTGCTTGGTACGCAATAACTCCCAAATGCGTTGCCAATGGGGCATCCACTGATACTGGGTATTGACGGCGATGAGTCGTTGCTCGCCGAGTGCGGTCAATGCGCGACTTTCGGATGGCGTGAGCGCAATGGGCTTTTCGATCAGAATAGCCCGCGCGCCTGCATCCACGGCCTGTTGCACGATGCTCAGGCGGATCTGTGGTGGTGTGACGATGTCGACGAGGTCGGGTTGGGTGACCACAATCGCCTGTGCCATATTGCTGTAGCGGGCGGTGATGCCGAACGTGTCCGCAGTGGTCGCCAAGCGTGTGGAGTCAAGTTCACATAATCCGACAATCTCAACAGCGCCACAGGCCTGCATGGCGGCGAGATGACTCTGGGCGCGGGCACCGGCGCCAATCTGCAACACACGGAGCGGTGGAGTCATGATGGCATCCTTTGTATGTGGAAGTGTATGTGCATATTTTACCGTATAACACACACTTGATATACTTGGGCCATGTCAGTACAGAGGAGAGGCACATCGATGCACACGGATGAACGAGATATACGTGTTGGGGAGTCATTATATGGCGCGCCGATGTGAAGGCGGCATACCACGACATGCCGATGTAATGTGTGTTGCCCGATCTTCAAAAGCGCACATCCATGGTGACAACCATGGATGTGCGCTTGTAGCAGTAGTAAGCGCTCAGTTGTAGATAGGATGATCCTACGGTTGCACGACTAGCACCGGTGTGGAGCGATTGGTGGTGGTATTGTCACCGACTTGACCAGACGAATTATCGCCCCAACAATATGTTTTGGTTGCAGACGTGACGGCACAGGTGTGTTCCCACCCTGTAGTAATCCGTACCAATATGTCGCTTACCACATTGGGTACCTGGACTCGTACGGGAACATTGCTGTGCGATGTCGTACCGTTGCCGAGTTGTCCTTTTGTGTTTTCGCCCCAACAATATGTGCCATGGACTGACGTGACACATGTATATTTATCGCCTAGCGAGATACTGTCTACGTCCCAGCTTGCAGACCCTAGTGTACTTGGTATATTCACCGCAACAGGAGTCAAGCTGTTCGTGGTGGTACCATTTCCGAGCTGTCCAAAGTTGTTGAGCCCCCAGCAGTAGACTGCCTGTTGGTCGGTGGTTGTCGCACAGGTATGCGAGCGACCCGAGCTGATATCTCTGAAATGTACGCCAGCTGGCATGATGACAGGGTCTGGGGTATTAACGGAATTTGTGTTGCCATTGCCAGTCTGACCATAATTATTTATCCCCCAACAATATGCATCGCCAGCTGCATCAAGTGCACACACTGTCAAATCGGTGATATTTGTACTCAACGAAGAAAACCGTACGCTACTATAGCTGGGGTTGACTTGCAATGTTGGTATATTGGTGTATGCATCGCCCCAGCAGTACATTTCGCCTGCGATTGATAATGCACAGGTTAATTCGCTCGCAGTCACAATATCTTTGAAGGTAATGCCAGCTGGCATGGTGACCGGGGTCGGGACGTTGCTATCTACACCAGTCCCATCCCCAACCATTGTGCCCCACCCCCAGCAATAGGCGATGCCGGTTGTCGAGAGCGCACAGGTGTGAAGCGCTGATGAGCTAATTTTGCTAAACAAGACGCCAGTGGGCATAATAACAGCCACAGGTTTGCTACTTTTTGTGCTTGTGCCGTTGGTGCCGTTGCCGAGTTGACCGAAATAATTTCCCCCCCAGCAATAGGCATTACCTGGACTGACAAGGGCACAGGTGTTTGCTCCACCAGATTCTACTCCGTTGTAGACGAGGAGCGGTGCTGGCGACGGTGTAATCGTGCTTGTCGCTGTATGCGTACGTGTAGCAGTGGCGGTATTGGTGGCGGTGCGTGTATCTGTTGCTGTACGTGTGACTGTTGCTGTACGTGTGGCAGTGGCGGTATTGGTAGCGGTGCGTGTAAAGGTATTGGTGCGTGTGCCAGTAGCGGTGCGTGTAAAGGTATTGGTGCGTGTGCCAGTGGCGGTGCCGGTAGCGGTGCGTGTAAAGGTATTGGTGCGTGTAAAGGTGGCGGTGTGCGTACTAGTTTGTGTGCGCGTGCTGGTGGCAGTGCGCGTGCTACTGCGTGTCATCGTACCGGTATGGGTGCGTGTACTGCTCCGAGTTGCGGTATTGGTACGGGTGATGGTTGAAGTGTTGGTAGGAGTAGCCGTCGGCATAATTGGCATTACCACCAAGACGGGAGCATTACGATTGGTGGTCGTGCCATCACCGAGTTGTCCTTGGTTGTTACGCCCCCAGCAGTACGCATCATTGGCAGTGGTAATGGCACAGGTATGCTCGCCACCAGCACTGATACTGCTAAAAAGAATGCCACTTGGCAATGTGGATGCAATGGGAATATTGCTATTCACCTGTGTGCCATTTCCGAGCTGCCCAGAAGAATTGAGTCCCCAACAGTAGGCAGTGTTAGCAGGAGTAGTGGCACATCCGTGTTGCCCACCGGCACTCAGCTGACTAAAGGTGATACTGGCTGGCATGGTCACTGCAGTGGGTGCGTTTTGTGCAATACTAGAGCCAATTCCAAGTTGGCCGACAACGTTGAACCCCCAGCAGTAGGCATTCCCAGCAGAAGTATTGGCACAACTAAATGCTCCACCTGCACTGACCTCGGTAAACGTTATACCAATAGGCATGGTGACTGCCACGGGAACAACGCTACTCGTGGTCGTGCCATCACCGAGGCGTCCATAGATGTTTTCGCCCCAGCAGTAGGCACGATTAGTGGTGGTGCGGGCACAGGTGTGATACTGACCACCACTGATATGCGCAAACGATACCCCAGACGGCTTGAGCACCAATGCAGGGGACGTACGTTGCAATTTGGAGCCTGTACCGAGATTACCGTAGTCGTTGATCCCCCAACAGTATGCGCCACCAGAACCAGTCAAACCACAGGTATGTGCATACCCCACATAAACATCTGCAAACGTGACTCCGGTGGGGGCAAGCACGGCAGTTGGCAGGTTTTTGTTGGTGGTTGATCCGATACCGAGTTGCCCTGATGCGTTGTTGCCCCAACAGTAGAGTGCGTTTGTGGTGCTTTTAGCACAAGTGTGGTTGCCATTGGCTTGGACTCTATTGAACGTCACACCGGGAGGGTTTTTGACAAGCACGGGCAGCGCACTCGAGATATTATTGCCTGCGCCTAATTGTCCAGCACTATTTAATCCCCAGCAAAAGATACTCCCAACGCTGGTGAGTGCACAACTATGGAACAGTCCCGTGGTAATACTTGTAAAGGCATAGGTGGTCAGAGGGCGCGTAGCTGCTGGTGAAGTGGTACGCGTAGCGAGGACGGATGCACTGACCGATGCAAATGAAATGCCGACAATTGCGCAGATTACCAATATCACCACCACAAGAGGGACACGTTGCGACATAGTTACTCTAGCCTCCTACGCATTACTTCATGCTCGTCATATAACATGTATACCAGTGGTGACATGCCACAATTCGAATATGATTGCAATTCATTTGTAATGGAAAAGCATTAAAGCATAAATATAGCAGAATTTAAAATATTAGTCAATTATTAATCTAAATTATGAAAATTAAATACAAATACAATAACGTGTTTGTTATGGATAAAGAGTGCCACTATGGAGGATTTGTATCATATGTGTCGTCCTTTGAGCACACGCGCATGGTAGCAGTGTGAATGACTGCCATGGTATAGTGCAAACAACAACACAGAAAAGGTGCCCCATGCACACTGCATCACCACACGACGAACTTGCACTGTTTCGCCACGACCCCTACCCGTGGTATGCGCAGCTGCGTGACACGCAGCCATTGTACTGGACGACACTCGCCAACGGTGCGCCTGTGCTGCTGGTGACACGCTATGCGGATGTGCTGGCACTGCTCAAGGATGCACGCTTGGGCAAAGATGTCTTTAATGCGCGGCAGATGCCGTGGTGGCAGCGTGCGTTGTTTGGGCGTATTAATGCCAGTAACATGCTCAAAAGTGACCCGCCCACGCATACACGCATACGCCGTTTGGCGAGTGATATGTTTCAGCCGCGCCAGATTGCCCAGCTGCGCCCGCATATTACGCAGATTGCGCATCAGCTGATCGATCGGGTAGCGGCACGGGGTGAGATGGACTTTATCCGTGATTTTGCCTTGCCGTTGCCCATCACGGTGATTACCGACATGTTGGGGGTGCCTAGCCGTGATCATGCCCGCTTCCACCATTGGTCGAATGCGATCATTCGTTCGGGAATTTTGAGTGGCGAGCGCATGTTTGCGGGCTGGGATGTGGTGCAACTCAGCATCTATATGCGCCGCCTGATTGCACAGCGCCGGCGCCACCCGGGTGATGATGTGGTGAGTCAACTGGTGCGCGCCGAGTATGATGGGACACGCCTGAGCCAGCTCGAGCTGGTTACCACCACGATTTTGCTGTTGATTGCCGGGCACGAAACCACCGTCAATCTGCTGGGCAATGGTCTGTTGGCACTGCTCCAGGCTCCGGAGCAACTGGCACGTCTGCGTGCCCAACCAGCGCTGATCCCAGCGGCGGTCGAGGAGTTGTTGCGCTATGCCAACCCGGTGCAGTTGGTGAATCGTTACGCTCGTGAAGATATGGAGTACGCCGGTGTGACGATTACCAAGGGCACGCAGATTCAGCTGGTACTGGCAGCGGCCAATCACGATGGGGCGGTATTTGCGCAGGGCGAGGAATTGGCGATTGACCGCGATACACGCCGGCATCTGGCGTTTAGTCATGGAATTCACTACTGCTTGGGGGCGCCGCTGGCCCGCCTCGAGGGCGAGGTGGCGCTAACAGTGCTGGTGCAACGCCTGCACGACATCCAACTGGTGGGATCGGTGGATGCATTGCGCTGGCGCCCCACCCGAGAGTTGCGTGGAGTGGAATCATTGCCCATTCGTTTTATTTTGAACAAATAACTGCTAGGGTGCGTCTTTTCCTGTAAGATATAGACACGACAGAAGAAAGGAATATACGCATGCAACGACGAAAATTCCTGCAGCTGATGGCGGCTGGAGTCATAATGAGTGGCTGTGGCGCCGATGAGCGTGAAACTGCCGCGCCTGCACAACTCAAAGGTGCGACCACGTCGACCATTGATGTGATTGTGATTGGCGCAGGGATTGCCGGACTCGCTGCTGCCAAAGACCTGCAGGCGGCGGGTAAGCGGGTGCAGGTGCTCGAAGCGCGCCAGCGTGTGGGTGGGCGTATCTGGAGCTGGCGCGAATGGGGTGAACCCATCGAGCTGGGCGCCAACTGGATCCACAATACCAAGGGGAATCCGCTGGTGGGCTTGGCGCAACAAGCAGGTGCGGAGACGACCACCGACCCCGAAGAAGATGGTGACGAGTTGATGATCGATTTGACCACCAACAAGAAAACCACGGGTGATTCATTGGAAGCCATGTATGACCGCTACGAGGCGATTATTGACGATGCGGTGGATAGTGCCGACGATTATAGCAAAGACGTCTCGTTGCGCACGGCGATTACCAATATGCCGGCCTATAAAAAATTATCGGCTGCCGAAAAACGCCAACTCGAAGTGGTTATGGCGCAGGTCATCGATGACGATATTGCCATCGAAGCCGAAAAACTCTCACTTAAGGCATTTGATGAGGGTGAAGATGCCTATAGTGGTGGTGACAAATTTGTGGTGGGTGGCTACGACAATATCCCGACCCTACTCGCAAATGGGTTAGCCATTGAGTATGGCGTGGCGGTCAACAAAATCACCTGGGGGAATAGTGGCGTGACGGTCAGCGCTGGTACCAAGTCATGGTCGGCGCGGGCGGTGATTGTAACGATTCCGTTGGGGGTACTCAAGGCGGGCAAAGTGACCTTTAGCCCGGCGCTACCCGCCAAATACACGCAAGCGCTGAGTCAACTGGCCATGGGCGTGCTGGATCGGTGCGTATTGCGGTTTTCGGCGCCCTTTTGGGGGAGCGACTACTCCACCTTTACGCTGGCGGGGAGTGACCCACACCTGTGGTATCAGTTTATTCCGCTCAACGAGCCGCTCGGTATCCCTGCCTTGGTGGCGTTCAATGCGGGCAGCAAGGCGCTGGCACTCGAAGCCAAGACAGATGCGCAAATCGTGGCCGAGATGACGCAGGTGGTGCAAAAAGCCTTTGGTACGAAAGCCACCAGCACTGGCGCCATGGTGACACGCTGGGGCAAAGATCCGTATGCGCTGGGAGCGTATTCGTATGTGCCGCTGGGTGGATCATTTGGCGCACGCAAAGTGATGGCCACGCCAGTCAGCAATCAGCTGTACTTTGCGGGTGAAGCCTATACGACCACGGATGTGGCGACCGTGCATGGGGCCTACAACAGTGGCAAAAAATCTGCGGCAGCGCTGTTGTCACGCCTGGGGTAAATGCATGATGCACGCCGCATGGGAGCATGCTCCCATGCGGCGTGTGGTATTTAGCCGCGCTGGAGTTGGTCGAGGCGGATGCCGCGGTCTTGGGCGGCGGAGAGGTTGGCGGCTTCGACGATGGCGCTCAAATCCAGCGCCAGGGCAGTGTTGTCGCTATCGCGGGTGCCCTGGTGCACATGGCCAACCCACTGCGAAAAGGCGCTGGGCGGGTCGATGCCCATGGGGATTTCTTTGACCATCCAGCCTTGGGTGGCGCCGTCGAGGCGGGTGCTGCGGACGCGAATTTTGCGGTGCAGGCCAAACAGGCGTTGGGCGGGGTCAACGGCCATACCGGCGTCGATGAGTTTGCGTTCTTCGCCTAGATCGTTGCCGCTACTCTGGTTGTACATCAGCGAGCCTTCGGTGCCGTGGGCTTCGATGGTAAAGGGCGCATAGCGCGTGGTGAAGCTGGTTTCGGCAATGCCGATGGCACCGTTGTCGTAGCGATAGCTGAGGGCAGCGTTGTCTTCGACGGCGCGCTGGGTATGCCAGCCGTAGCTGGCGCTGACGCTGGTGGGGCGCCCCAGCAAGAAGCGCGTCAGGTAGACGGGATGACACAGGTCGGTGAGCACACCACCTTGGGCTTCGATGGGGTCAAAAAAGCGCTCGACCAGCCAGCCGTTGGGGGCCTCAGGGGTGCGCAGGGCGCCGTTGTGTGAGTCGCGCACGCGCAGGAGCGTGACGTGCCCGAGCGCGCCGCTGTCGATGATCTCTTTGATGGCGAGGGTCGAGGCATGGTAGCGGCGGAACATGTTGACGATAAAGGCAATACCGGCGCGCTGGGTGGCGGCCACAATCTGTTCGGCCTCGCGCAGGGTGGCAGCGATGACTTTTTCGGTGAAAATGTGTTTGCCCGCCTGACTGGCAGCCAACATGATGTCGCGGTGCATGGCGGTGGGGGTGGTCACAATCACACCGTCGATCGTTTTGTCGGCCCAGATGCTGTCGAGGCTGGCGATAAACGGCACGTTGTACTGCTGGGCGGCGGCTTGACCACGGGCCACATCGTTGTCCCAGATGCCGGCGAGCTCGACGTCGGGGTGGTTGATGGCCTCGGCGGTGTAATCTTTGGCATGCACATGCCAGAAACTCAACACAACGACACGAATCATGGAGGGCGTCCTTTCTGCTGACGCAACGACAATTGTCGAATAGCGCTATGATACGTGAAAAGGAGCGGGCTGTCATGTGGAGGACTGTGATGCGCATTGGTATCTTTGCCAAATCAATCCCACGTCCGACACTGGTGGAAACGTGTATGGCCGTGCGTGCGCTGGGGTGCGATACCGTGCAGTTCAATCTGAGTTGTGTCGGATTACCAACCCTGCCTATCGCACTCGATACCGCCATGTGTGACCAGATTCGCACGGCACATCACCACGCCGGTGTAACTATGGCAGCCCTGTCGGCAACGGGCAACATCATCCACCCTGATGCGACGCAGCGCCAACAGGTGCATGATGGTATCCATACATTGATAGCCGCCGCCCCCCTGCTGGGGTGCCGGGTGCTGACGATCTCGACGGGCACGTGCCATCCTCACGACATGTGGCAGGCGCACCCCGACAATGCCACACCAGCGAGCTGGCAACGGTTGCTGGATGCGCTGACGCGGCTCTTGCCGTGGGCAGAGGCGCATGGGGTCATAGTGGCGTTTGAGCCCGAGCAGGGCAACGTGGTGCGCACGGCGGCACAGGCGCGGGTCTTGCTCGATACCGTGGCATCGCCAGCACTGGGCGTGGTGCTGGACGTGGCCAATCTGTTGAATGCTGACACGATATCCCGTCAGCACGCCATTATCGACGAAGCGATGACGCTGTTGGCAGGGGATATTGCGTTGGTGCACGCCAAAGAATTGCCTGCGCCGCCATACACGGGGGCATGTGCGCCGGGGCAGGGAGTGGTGGATTTCGCCTACCT
>JACCDO012291902.1_pt1 | contig 12178 bp, 9 predicted proteins | sample 7446101 | NCBI WGS metagenome assembly JACCDO01 (sample SAMN15323440, study PRJNA562643) | freshwater metagenome | isolation source: river surface water | place: USA:Blue River Watershed | collected 2017-08-16 | reverse complement strand
GGAAAGAGTTGCCAAACCCCAGGCTGAGCAGTGGCTTCGGCTCGATTGATCGCCAATCCCAACAAATTGTGGAGCAGGTCGCAATAACAAAGACCGTCGCCATTTTTCACCACGGTGGTGGGGTCATCGCACACCAAGACCACATGGTCTTTGGCAAGCTGTTGAACCCAACCGAGTGGCTGGCCCGGATTTTTGGGGCTGTCAAAAGCGCCAATGTCGATTTGCCGCCCGCTCACAAAATAGTCAGTGAATTCGCGATTGAAATTTTGCAGGGGGTCAGGCTTGAAGCTGTAGGTGCAGTGGCCGTGCGAGCTGGCGGCAAGTTCAGGGCGCTCTTCAAGGATTTGGTCAAACAGTTGACGGTAATGGGCGGTGATGTTTTTCACATAGCCCATATCTTTATAACGCCCCTCGATCTTGAAGCTGCGAATCCCAGCATCGATCAAAGCCCTGAGGTTGTCCGACTGGTTGTTGTCCTTCATCGAGAGGACATGTTTGTCGTGAGCGACGATCCTGCCCTGTTCGTCCCTGACCTCGTAAGGCAATCTGCAAGCTTGAGAGCAATCGCCCCGGTTGGCGCTGCGGCCGGTGTGGGCATGGCTGATGTAACACTGGCCACTGTAGGCCACGCAAAGGGCGCCGTGGATGAAAAATTCAGGCACGCAGCGTTCGGGGTCCAAGGCCTGAGCCACTTGGGCAATTTGCGGCAAGGTCAATTCACGGGCCAGCACCAACTTGGACAAGCCCACATCTTGGAGGAAGCGGGCTTTCTCTGGCGTACGGATGTCGGTTTGGGTAGATGCATGAAGTTGAATCGGAGGCAAGTCCAATTCAAGCAAGCCCATGTCCTGAATGATCAGGGCGTCAACCCCAATGCGATGGCAAGACCAGGCGAGGGCTTGCGCCGCTTCGAGTTCGTCGTCGCGCAAGATGGTGTTGAGCGTGACAAAAATGCGCGCGTGAAAGCGTTGGGCATGCTCCACGAGCCGCGAAATGTCATCCAGGGTGTTGTCGGCAGTCGCCCGTGCGCCAAAGGATGGGCCGCCGATGTAGACCGCATCGGCCCCATGCCGGATGGCCTCAATCCCAATCTCGGCCGTGCGAGCAGGAGAAAGCAATTCCAGGGTTTGCGCACTCATGATGGATGACTCGCCCCGGCCATAGCCGCTCAGTTCACCTTGGCCTTGGCCCTGGTGGTTTCTTGGTAATTGGCCAAGCGGCGCTGAATCATTTGTTCAGCGATTTGCGCTTTGACTTCTTCAAACTTGGGGATCTCGATGGGACGGGTGTCATCGAGGCGGATGATGTGGAAACCAAACTGGGTTTGCACCGCAGAAGAGGTCACTTCACCCTTTTTCAGGGCGACCATGGCGTCTGAAAAAGGCTTGACGAAGGTGGCGGGGGTGGCCCAATCGAGGTCGCCACCGTTGGCGCCTGAGCCAGGATCTTTGGAAAGCTTTTTGGCAAGTTCTTCAAACTTGGCGCCTTTGCCCAGTTGCGCGATCACCTCTTTGGCCTGGGCTTCGGTTTCAACCAGGATATGGCTGGCGCGGTATTCGTTGCCCTTGTTTTCGTTGGCCAATTTGTCGTATTCGGCCTTGATGTCGGCGTCACTGGGCTTGAGCAGTTCTTGTTGCTTGGTGAACAACTGGCGAATCAGCACCGATTGACGGGCAATTTCCATTTGTTGCTTGTACTCGTCGCTTTTTTGGAGGCCCAGCTTAATGGCTTCTTGCGTGAAGATTTCGCGAGCAATGACTTCCTCGCGCAACTGGCTGAGGGCTTCAGGAGAGACCGGACGGCCAGCGCGGGCCATTTGCTCAGACAAGGCCGTCAATCTGGATTTGGGAACAGCCACGCCATTGACGATGGCCAAGTTTTGGGCCCACAAGGGCATGCTGAGTGAAAGGCTGAGGGCCAACAAACCCTGGCGGAAGGTGGAAGAAGATGTCATGAGAGCTCGCAAGAGGTAAAAACCGGGTCAACAAACCCGCAATTGAGGGCGTCAGGCTGCGGGCGGTGAAGCCAGCCATTCGATGGCCACAGCGTGGAGTCCACGGGCTAAGCATTCACTCAGGGCATCATACACAAGGCGATGTCGCTGAACGCGGCTCAGCCCCACCCATTCGGCCTTGACGATGCGAATTCGGATGTGGGTGGCACCTGCAGGCTCATCTCCATGCTGGACGGGCGATTCAAGGTGACCCGCATGGGCCGCGCTTTCATCCATCACGTCCAGCCATTCTGGATGAAAGGCTTCTTGCAAGCGCACTCGGATGTCAGAGACGGAGCAAAGGCTCATGGCCTAGGGTCCGGATCGGTGGACGCAGGCGGCTCCATCATGTGACGGCTCATGTAGAGGGTCTGAAGCACAACGAACACCAGCATCAGACCCAAACCACCAAACACCTTGAAATACACCCAGGTGTTCATGCCCTCCTCAGAGTTTCCTAAGGTGTAGGCCAGCCAGAGGTTGATCACACCCAAAACGCTGAGGAAGAGGGCCCAAGCCCACAGCAGTTGGTTCCAGATGCGATCGGGCACGTGAATTTGAGCCCCCAAGAGAACGCGGATGCCATTGCGCTTGAACACCAAATGCCCCACCACAAGGGCCACGGCCATCAGCCAATACAGCACCGTGGGTTTCCACTTGATGAAGATGGGGTCCTCAGACCAAAGGGTGGCGCCACCAAACACCACGATGATGATCAGGCTGGCCCAATGCATGGGCTCGACTTTGCCGTGTTTTCGCCAGACATAAAGCAGTTGCAACACCGTGGCTGCAATGGCCACAGCCGTAGCGACGAATATGCCTTTGAGCTTGAAGGCCACGAAAAACAAAATCAGAGGGAAAAAATCGACCAGCAGTTTCATGATTCAGGATCGAAGTCCAGGGCTGCGGAATTCATGCAATAGCGAAGCCCGGTGGGTTGGGGACCATCCGGAAAGACGTGTCCCAGATGCGCGCCACAATTGGAACACAGTGTCTCTACTCGAACCATGCCGTGGCTGAGGTCGCGCTTTTCGGTGATCGCTTCGGGATCAAGCGCCTGGTAAAAACTTGGCCAACCGCAACCGGCATCGAATTTGGTTTGCGATTCAAAGAGCCTCTGGCCACAACACACACAGGCGTAATGGCCTTTTTCCCAGTGTTGGTTGAACTTTCCGGTGTAGGGGCGCTCGGTGGCCGCATGGCGTGTCACTTCAAAGGCAAGGGGTTCGGCCTTTTTTTCGGCCAACCATTGGCGCCATTGGGTTTCATCAAATTTCGAAAAGTCAGTTGGATTCATGAGGAGCAGCTGATGTGAAGTTCTGAGGCCCATTGCGGGGGAAGCTCTGCATATTGTGCCCATTGAGGGTCATCGGTGTAGGGATTGACCAAAGCGGCCTGCAAGCGCTGGACTTCGCTGTGGTCCCCGGCGCTGGCTTGGCGAATTGCGATTTCAGCGAGGTGATTGCGCAAAACCCGAGCTGGGTTGAAGGCCAGCATGGTTTGGGCCGCACCGCTCAGGCTTTGCTGGTTCACATTGAGCCATTCCCGGTGGCGCCCCAGCCAATCCAACCAGCTGGGGTCGGTCACCAGGCCCCAAGACAAATGCAAGCGGCTAAGGCTTTGTAAGGAATCAGTATGTTCTTCCAAGCCATGGTCATGCCGTTGCGCGCACAAATGAGACAAGCCACGCCAGCTGAGGGTGAAGTCGGCGCGATGCGAAGCCATCATTCCCAGCCAGTCCTGAACCAAGGGCCATACCGACTCCAAGGCCTTTGGGGTTTGAAGCGTTGGCGCTAGGCCCAGCTTGTGGGCCCAGATGGAAGCCATTCGATGTTGAAACCTCGGGGCATAAAGACCCAACGCATCTTGCAAGCCCTCTGAGGATTGAATCAGTGGGTGCAAGGCATGAGCCAGCGCCAGCAAGTTCCAGTGCGCCACGCTGGGTTGCTGGGCATAGGCGTAGCGCCCATGGGCATCGGTGTGGTTGCAAATGTGAGAAGGGTTGTAGGCGTCCATGAACTGAAAAGGGCCGTAATCCAGGGTCAGGCCCAACACGCTCATGTTGTCGGTGTTCATCACGCCGTGGCAAAACCCCACCGATTGCCATTGGGCCATGAGGTCTGCCGTGCGCAGCACGACTTCTTTGAACATGGCCAGGGCTTCTTCGCCAGGGGATAGAGGCGGGTCGACCGCCAACTTGTCGCCTGGCGCCATGTGATGCGTCCAGACGTGGTGTACCAGACTGGTCAGTGCATCGTGTTGACCCGTGGATGAGAAATGTTCAAAGTGACCAAAACGAATGAAGCTGGGCGAGACCCGGCACACAACGGCGGCAGTTTCTAGGGTTTCGCGCATCACCGGATCGTCTGAGCTGACCAAGCACAAAGCTTGGGTGCTTGGAATGCCAAGGCCTTGCATGGCCAAACTGCAGAGGTATTCACGAATGCTGGACCTCAACACCGCACGGCCATCTCCAAAACGAGAGTAGGGCGTTCGACCCGTGCCTTTGAGTTGAAGCTCCAACACCACAGATCCGGTGTCGATTTCGCCCAAGCTCATGGCTCGTCCATCACCCAGTTGGCCTGCCCACGCTCCAAACTGATGACCACTGTACACACTGGCCCAATGGGGACCAAAAGGTGAAGGGGCATTGCCAGCCATGCAGGCCAAAGCCCTGGGAGATTGCCACCAGTCGGATGACAAGCCCATGGCTTGCGCCAAATCGGGGTGCGTAGCGACCCATCGGGGTGAACCCAAAGGCGTGGGTTGAACCGGGGTCATGAATGGGGCTCCCATGCCTGTCCAGCATGACGCGCCTTTTAAATCGTCAAGGCTTGACATGAACGCATTCTCGATGAGGCCATTGGGGTTTGTCCGAGTTCATGCCTTCAACCCCACGCCGTGAAAGGATGAATTCGGGATGCACAATGCTTGAGTCATTTTCTTTCGATCAATTTGAGTCACGGAGTCTGTGCATGCTTGGCCTGATGCAATCTCACCCACTGTCCATTTCATCCTTGATTGAATTCGCCGCTGAAAAGCATGGGGACACTGAAATCGTTTCTCGCCGCGTTGAGGGTGATGTTCATCGCAGCAACTGGGCCACGATAGCCCGCCGAGCCCGACAAGTGGCCAACGCGTTGAGCAAAGAATCCTTGTCCTTCAGTGACCGTGTCGCGACCTTGGCCTGGAATGGTCATCGGCACTTGGAGCTTTATTTCGGGGTGAGTGGCAGTGGGCATGTGTTGCACACCATCAACCCCCGCTTGCACCCCGATCAAATCGCTTGGATTGCAAACCATGCCGAAGACCAAATCCTGTGCTTTGACATGACGTTCTTGCCCATCATTCAAGCCGTTCATGCGCGTTGCCCCCAGGTCAAAAAATGGGTGGCCTTGTGTGAAACGAACGCCTTGCCCAAGGATTCCGGCATCCCCAACCTGGTGAGCTACGAGGCTTGGATCTCTTCTGCCAGCGATGTCTACGAATGGCCTGTGTTCGACGAAAACAGCGCCTCCAGCATGTGCTACACCAGTGGCACAACAGGCAATCCCAAGGCCGCGCTCTACAGCCACCGTTCCACCATCTTGCACGCCTATGCGGCGGCCATGCCCGATGTGATGAACCTTTCTGCCCGCGACAGCGTATTGCCTGTGGTGCCCATGTTCCACGTCAACGCCTGGGGCATCCCTTACAGCGCTGCTGCAACGGGGGCCAAATTGGTGTTCCCCGGCCCTGCGCTGGATGGCAAATCCATTTATGAATTGCTGGAAGCCGAAGGCGTGACTTTTGCCGCTGGTGTGCCCACGGTGTGGCAAATGCTTTTGAGCCACATGAAGCCTCAAGGGCTGAAATTTTCAACCCTCAATCGCACCGTGATTGGAGGCTCAGCGTGTCCGCCCGCCATGATGGACACCTTCATGAACGATTACGGGGTCAAGGTCCTGCATGCCTGGGGCATGACCGAGCTTTCACCCTTGGGCACATTGGGCACCCTCAAGTTCAAGCACCAGGGCTTGCCCCACGAGGCCCAGCGCCAGATCCTGCTCAAGCAAGGCCGCGGCATTTACGGCATCGACATGAAAATCGTTGACGACGAAGGTCGTGTGCAACCCCATGATGGAAAAGCATTTGGCAATCTCCTGGTCAAAGGCCCTTGGGTGGTGCGCGACTATTACAAAGCCGAGGGTCCAAGCCCTCTGGTCGATGGTTGGTTTCCCACGGGTGATGTGGCCACCATTGATCCCGACGGCTACATGCAAATCACTGACCGCTCCAAAGACGTGATCAAGTCGGGTGGCGAGTGGATTTCTTCCATCGACATTGAAAACATTGCCATGGCCCATGAAGCCGTGGCCATGGCCGCTTGTGTGGGCATGGCTCATCCCAAGTGGGACGAGCGCCCCATCGTGGTGGTGGTCAAAAAGCCGGGAGCAGAGGTGAGCCGTGAACAACTTCTGGCTTTTTACGAAGGCAAGATTGCCAAATGGCAAATTCCGGACGATGTGGTGTTTGTGGATGCCATTCCTTTGGGCGCGACCGGCAAGATGCTCAAAACCAGGCTGCGTGAACAGCTGTCTCATTACAAATTACCAGGGCTTTGACCGAAACCCCGCAAATAGTCCCTAGAATAAATCGAACGACCGTTCGCCATGAACGGTTTCATCCAAGGAGAAGGCATGACAGCACATTACGACGTTCACGGCGACGTGGCCGTGATCACCCTGGACAACCCCCCCGTGAACGGGTTGGGTTTGTCGACCCGCCAAGGCATTGCCGATGGTCTGCAAAAGGCACAGGCCGATGCCAAGATCAAAGCCATTGTGCTGACTGGTGCGGGCAAAGCATTCTCTGGCGGGGCCGACATTCGTGAATTCGACACCCCTAAAGCCATTCAGGACCCCAATCTTTTGGCCTTGATCGCAGCGCTGGACCACTGCAGCAAGCCCGTGGTGGCCGCTTTGCACACCGTGGCCATGGGTGGTGGTTTGGAGTTGTCACTGGGTTGCCACTACCGGATTGCCGCTCCCGACACCTCGATTGCACTGCCCGAAGTCAAACTGGGCCTCATTCCTGGCGCAGGCGGCACTCAGCGCCTGCCCAGGGTTCTTGGCGTTGAAGTGGCGCTCAACTTCATGGTTTCAGGTGATCCCCAGCCGGCCTCCCGTTTGGCCATGGTTCCCGGTCAAAAGCTGTTTGATCGCCTCAGTGCCAGCAAAGATTCCTTGCTTGACGAGGCCTTGGCCTTGGCCCGAGAAAAAGCCGATGTGCGCCCCTTGCCCAGGGTTCGCGATCTGCCTTGCAAACACCCCTTGGGCGATGGCTATTTCCAGTTTGCCCGCAACATGATCAAAGGGGGCTTCAAGCATTACCCAGCTCCGGCCAAATGCGTGGATGCGGTGGAAGCGGCCACGCAAAAACGATTTGATGACGGCATGACGTTTGAGCGTGAGATTTTCATGAACCTCATGTTCACGCCAGAGTGCCGCGCCCTCAGGCATTTGTTCTTGGCTCAGCGTGCGGCCTCCAAGATTCCCGATGTGCCCAGCGATACCCCTCAGCGCAAGATCGCTTCGGTGGGCGTCATTGGTGCGGGCACCATGGGTGGCGGCATTTCCATGAACTTCCTGAACGCAGGCGTTCCCGTCACGCTGGTGGAAACCAACCAAGAGGCCTTGGATCGCGGCTTGGCCACCATCCGCAAAAACTACGAGGCCCAGGTCAAAAAAGGCAAGCTCAAACAAGAGAAGCTGGATCAGCGCATGGCTTTGCTTACCCCCAGCCTCAAGATGGAGGATTTGTCCAAAGCCGACCTCATCATCGAAGCTGTTTTTGAGGAAATGGGCGTCAAAGAAAAAGTCTTCAAGGCGATAGACGCGGTGGCCAAACCCGGCGCGATTTTGGCAACCAACACCTCGACTCTGGACGTGAACAAGATTGCCCAGTTCACCCAGCGCCCCCAAGACGTGGTGGGCCTGCACTTTTTCAGCCCTGCCAATGTGATGAAGCTGCTCGAAGTGGTTCGTGGTGCGGCCACTGCCAAAGACGTCATGGCCACGGTCATGTCGGTGGCCAAAACCATTCGCAAGACGGCTGTGGTTTCTGGCGTTTGCGATGGTTTCATTGGCAACCGCATGATCGAGCAATACGCACGCCAGGCCGGCTTCTTGCTCGACGAGGGATGCACGCCCCAGCAAGTGGATCGCGCCATCGAGAAATTTGGTTTTGCCATGGGTCCCTTCCGCATGGGCGATTTGGCGGGCAACGACATCGGCTGGGCCATTCGCAAGCGGCGCTATGCCGAATACCCCAATATGCGTTACAGCAAGACGGCCGACTTGCTCTGCGAAATGGGCCGATTCGGACAGAAGGTCGGCAAAGGTTGGTACGACTACGCACCGGGCAAGCGCGATGCCATGCCCAATGCAGAGGTGGAGGCCATGATCGTCAAGCACCGCGAAACCCTGGGCATCAAAGCCCGCAAGGTGACCGATGAAGAAATTGTTCAGCGTTTGGTGTTTGCGCTGGTCAACGAAGCGGCTCGATTGCTCGAAGAGGGCATTGCAGCTCGAGCCAGCGACATCGACATGGTCTACATCACGGGTTATGGCTTCCCGCCCTACCGCGGTGGCCCCATGCACTATGCCAACCAGTTTGGCCTCTTCAACATGGTGGGTGCCATGCAGCGCTTTGCGCTCAACCCCAACGATGACGCATCGTTCTGGCAACCTGCTCCGCTCATTCAGCGCTTGGTCGCTGACGGCAAATCTTTCCAGTGAGGTGACCCCATGACTCAAGCATTGATTGTTTCGACTGCCCGCACGGCCCTCGCCAAAAGCTGGAAAGGTGCCTTCAACATGACCCACGGTGCAACCCTGGGCGGCCACGTGGTCAAGCACGCCGTTGAGCGTGCTGGCATTGACGCCGCCGAGGTGGAAGACGTCATCATGGGCTGCGCCAACCCAGAAGGCGCAACGGGCTGGAACATTGCCCGCCAGTGCGCCTTGGCCGCTGGCTTGCCGGTTTCTGTGAGTGGCATGACGGTCAACCGGTTTTGCTCTTCAGGTTTACAAACCATCGCACTCGCCGCTCAGCGCGTGCTCACAGGCGAGGGCAACGTGTATGTGGCCGGTGGCGTAGAAAGCATCTCCTGTGTTCAGCAGGAGATGAACACCCACATGTTCAAGGACCCTAATCTCGAAAGCCTCAAGCCCGAGATTTACTGGAACATGCTTCAAACCGCTGAACAAGTCGCCAAGCGTTATGGCATTTCGCGCGATGTGATGGACGAATTTGGAGCGGCCAGCCAGCAAAAAGCCTGCGCCGCTTGGGAGGCGGGCAAGTTCAAAGATGAGATGGTGCCCATCAAAGTCAAGACTGGTGTGATGGACCCCACCTTTGGCCTGATCACCAAAGAAATCACGGTTGATAAAGACGAAGGCATCCGTGCGGGAACCACGGCTGAAGGCATTTCGGGCATCAAACCCGCAGTCCCCGGAGGTGTGATCTCGGCAGGCAATGCCAGCCAGTTCTCTGACGGTGCTGGCGCTTGCGTGGTCATGCACGAAGACGAGGTGAGCCGTCGCAACCTCAAACCCTTGGGCCGTTTCCTGGGTTTTGCAGTGGCCGGGTGTGAGCCCGATGAAATGGGCATTGGCCCCGTCTTTGCCGTGCCCAAAGTCTTGTCTCGCTTGGGCCTGAAGGTCAGCGACATCGACTTGTGGGAACTCAACGAGGCGTTTGCGGTTCAGGTTTTGTATTGCCGCGACAAACTGGGCATTCCCAATGACCGCTTGAACGTCAACGGTGGCGCGATTGCCTTGGGTCACCCCTACGGCATGAGCGGTCAGCGACTGACTGGACACGCCCTGATCGAAGGCAAACGTCGTGGCGCCAAACGCGTGGCAGTGACCATGTGCATCGGCGGCGGCATGGGCGCAGCAGGCATTTTTGAAGTCCTCTGATTGTTGAGCGCAGGGGGGTGTTGCAACCCCTGCTCCCTACAACCCCATGCCATTTCGTTCAACCCTGGACTTCATCCTCTACGATTGGTTGAGGGTGGAGGACCTGACTGGTCGTGATCGCCATTCGGATCACAACCGTCAAACCTTTGATGCCGTGCTCGACACCTGCGAGCGTTTAGCGCGCGACAAATACGCCCCATTCAACCGTTTGGTGGACACCGAAGAGCCCAAAGCGGTGATGGGTGACGATGGGGCATTGCGTGTGATCTTGCCTCAGGCCACGCACGAGGCGCATCAGGCCTATGCCCAAAGCGGCATGCTCAGCGCGGCGCAAGATGTGGACATGGGGGGCATGCAATTGCCCTATGTCATGGAGTCTGCTGCCAATTCTTTTTTTGCCATGGCTTCGGTCAGCATGGGCACCGGACTGCTGACGGTAGGCAATGCCAATTTGCTCATGGCTCACGGCAGCGACAGACAAATCGATGTCTTTGCCCGCAAAGCGTTTTCAGGCGAGTGGAGCGGCACCATGTGCCTCTCTGAGCCCCAAGCCGGTTCTTCTTTGGCCGACATCACCACCCGAGCTGTTCCAGACGGCGATGACTTTGAAAGCGACCCCCTGGGGCCACGCTATCGAATTCGGGGCCACAAGATGTGGATCTCAGCCGGTGAGCACGATTTGAGCGAGAACATCGTTCACCTGGTCTTGGCCAAAACCGTGGATGACCAAGGGCAGACCCTGCCCGGCGTCAAAGGCATTTCTCTTTTCATCGTGCCCAAGCGTTTGGTCGATGAACAAGGCCAACTCACGGGTGAGCGCAACGACGTGGTGCTGGCCGGCCTCAACCACAAATGCGGTTGGCGTGGCACCACCAACACCTTGCTGAACTTTGGCGAAGGGGTGTTCAAGCCCAATGGCCAAGCTGGGGCGCTGGCCTACCGTGTGGGCGGCGAGGGTGAAGGCCTGGCTTGCATGTTCCACATGATGAACGAGGCACGGATTGGCATTGGCATGGCGGCAGCCATGTTGGGCATGGCTGGCTATGAAGCCAGCCTCGCGTACGCTCGTCAGCGTCCCCAGGGCCGACCATTGGGTCCACAGGGCAAAGACCCCAGCCAGCCTCAAATCCCCATCATTGAGCACGCCGATGTCAAACGCATGTTGCTGGCTCAAAAAGCCTATTCTGAGGGCGCATTGGCCTTGTTGCTGCATTGCGCGCGTTTGGTGGACGAGCAACGAACAGGTTCAGCTGAATCAGCGGCTCAGGCCAAAGAATGGTTGGAGTTGCTCACTCCCATTGCCAAGAGCTGGCCCAGCGAATGGTGCTTGGAGGCCAACAGCTTGGCCATCCAGGTTTTGGGTGGTTATGGCTACACCCGTGATTTTCCTGTGGAGCAATATTGGCGCGACAACCGGCTCAACATGATTCATGAGGGCACGCATGGCATTCAGGCCATCGATTTATTGGGTCGCAAATTGCGACTCGACGGTGGCAAGGCTTTTTCACGCTTGCTTGAGCACCTGCGTAAAACCGCCGACAAAGCCATGGCACATGCCGAATGGCGAGACTGCGGTGAGGCTTTGTCAAAAGCTCTGGACGAATGGTCCAAGGCGGTTGATCGAGCGTGGCAGGGGAGCAATCCGCAGGCCAGCCTCGCCAATGCTGTGCCGCATTTGCAAGCGGCGGGCCACGTGGTCTTGGCCTGGATCTGGTTGGATATGGTCTTGACCCAAGCCCAGCCTGGGTTGAATTCAGCCGCTCAAGCTGCAGCTGACCCCGCTTTAATGGGTCGGGTGTCTTGCGCGCGATATTTCTTCCGCTACGAACTCCCCAAAATCCATGCTTGGCTGTCGGTGGTGAGCGATCGCGACACCACGTGCATGGACATGCCCGTTGACGCCTTTTAACGGGGTCATCCGACCTCATCCTTTTTTGGTGAAACATGAATCCAAGACGCATCCAGCAGTTGTTTGACATGACCGGCAAAACCGCCTTGATCACTGGGGGCTCCCGGGGCTTGGGCCTGCAAATGGCACATGCATTGGGCGAAGCCGGTGCTCGGGTGCTCATCAGTTCTCGCAAGGCCAGCGACTTGCAACAGGCCACCGATGAACTCAAAGCAGCGGGCATCGATGCGAGCTGGATCGCTGCCGATGGCCAAAGCGACTCAGATACGCAGCGTCTGGCCGATGAGGCGATTGAGCAATTGGGCCGAATCG
>JACCDO011563170.1_pt1 | contig 12178 bp, 12 predicted proteins | sample 7446101 | NCBI WGS metagenome assembly JACCDO01 (sample SAMN15323440, study PRJNA562643) | freshwater metagenome | isolation source: river surface water | place: USA:Blue River Watershed | collected 2017-08-16 | reverse complement strand
GCGTCGATGGCGCGCTGGGCCTCGGCGGCGGCGGCCTCGCGTGTGGCTTGCAGGGCGCCGGTGGCGCGCACCACCGCCACAATGGGCTGCAACTGCTCGGTCGATCCGGTTTCGATGGCCTCGCGCACCATCGCGCACTGGGCCGCGTCGCCGCGTTGCATGGCCAGGATCAGCGGCAGCGTCGCCTTGCCCTCGCGCAGATCGTCGCCCAGGTTTTTGCCCATCTCGGCCACATCGCCGTCGTAATCGAGCACATCGTCGATGACCTGGAAGGCCGTGCCCAGGGCCTGGCCATAGTCGGCACAGGCCTGCTCGATGACCGCCGGGCTGCCGGCCAGGACCGCGCCCAGGCGCGCGCTCGCTTCAAAAAGCTTGGCGGTCTTGGAGCGGATCACGCGCAGATAGCCCTCTTCGTCGAGCGAGGCGTCGTGCATGTTCATGAGCTGCAGCACCTCGCCCTCGGCGATCACATTGGTGGCGTCGGCCAGGATCTGCATGATGCGCATGCTTTGCGCGTCCACCATCATCTGGAAGGCGCGCGAATACAGAAAGTCACCCACCAGCACGCTGGCGGGGTTGCCAAAGGATTCGTTGGCGGTGGGGCGGCCGCGGCGCAGCGTCGACTCGTCCACCACGTCGTCGTGCAGCAAGGTGGCGGTGTGGATGAACTCGACCACCGCCGCCAGGTTGTGCCGCTGCGCGCCGGTGTGGCCCAGGGCGCCGCTGGTGAGCAGCAACAGCACCGGGCGCAGGCGCTTGCCACCGGCCGAGATGATGTAGCGCGCCACCTCGCCCACCAGGGGCACCCCCGAATCCAGCCGCTGCGCGATCACCTGATCGACCTCGGCCATGTCGCGCCGGACCAGGGACTGCCAGGCCGGGGTGGTGGAGGGGAGGGCGTTCAAGGGCGGCTTTCGGGTGGACAACAAATTGCCTCAAATTATAGGCGCCCGGTCCTGCGTTTCTGGGCGGGATTGGCAAGATCCCCCTGGCGTGCTAGAATACGGGGTTCCTCAGGATGGGCCTGGGGATCCTAGACAAGAGGTCAAACATGTACGCGGTCATAAAAACCGGTGGCAAGCAATATCGCGTTGCGGCCGGCGACAAAATCAAAGTAGAACAGATTGCTGCGGACGTTGGCCAGGAAATCGTGATCGACCAGGTTCTGGCCGTCGGCAACGGCGCTGAACTGAAGGTGGGCACGCCCCTGGTGTCCGGTGCGACTGTCAAAGCCACCATCGTGGCGCACGGCAAGCACGACAAAGTGCGCATTTTCAAGATGCGCCGTCGCAAGCACTACCAAAAGCGCCAGGGTCATCGTCAGCAGTTCACCGAACTGCAGATTGCGGCGATTTCCGCTTAAGGAGAACAGGTCATGGCACAGAAAAAAGGCGGCGGCTCCACGCGCAACGGTCGTGATTCCAAGCCCAAGATGCTGGGCGTCAAGGCCTTCGGCGGCGAACTCATCAGCGCCGGCTCGATCATCGTTCGTCAGCGTGGCACCAAGTTCCACGCCGGCACCAATGTGGGCGTGGGCAAAGACCACACCCTGTTTGCGCTCGTCGACGGGCATGTGAGTTTCGCTGTCAAGGGCGAGATGAACAAGCACACCGTGAACGTGACCCCGGCCGCCTGACGCAAGCGTCAGCTCCGGAGCACCGGCCCCGCTTGCGGGGCTTTTTTTTCTGGTGCCCGCCGCCCCCATTGGGCGCCTGGGCAGCAGGTGACAGGAACGATCATGAAATTTGTGGATGAAGCCTATATCGACATTGCCGCTGGCGATGGCGGCAACGGCTGCGTGTCGTTCCGTCACGAGAAATACAAAGAGTTTGGCGGGCCCAACGGCGGCGACGGTGGTCGCGGCGGCCATGTGTTTGCGCTCGCCGACCCCAATCTGAACACCTTGGTGGACTACCGCTACTCGCGCCGGCACGAGGCCAAGCGCGGTCAGCACGGCATGGGCTCGGACATGTTCGGCGCCGCCGGCGACGACATCACCCTGAAGATGCCGGTGGGCACCATCATCACCGACGCCGACACCGGTCAGGTGCTCTACGAGCTCCTGACCCCGGGCGAGGTGATCATGATCGCCAAGGGCGGCGACGGCGGCTTTGGCAACATGCGCTTCAAGAGCGCCATCAACCGCGCCCCGCGGCAAAAAACCCCGGGCCATCCTGGCGAGCGGAAAAACCTCAAGCTCGAGCTGAAGGTGCTGGCCGATGTGGGCCTGCTGGGCATGCCCAATGCGGGCAAGTCCACCTTCATTGCGGCGGTCTCGAACGCCCGCCCCAAGATTGCCGACTATCCCTTCACCACCTTGCACCCCAATCTGGGGGTGGTGCGTGTGGGCCCCGAGCAAAGCTTTGTGGTGGCCGATGTGCCGGGCCTGATCGAAGGCGCCTCCGAGGGCGCTGGCCTGGGCCATCAGTTCCTGCGCCATCTGCAGCGCACGCGGCTGCTCCTGCATGTGGTGGATGTGGCGCCTTTTGACGAGGGCGTCGATCCGGTGGCGCAGGCTCGCGCCATCGTGGCCGAGCTCAAGAAGTTCGACAAGACGCTCCACGAGAAGCCGGGCTGGCTGGTCTTCAACAAGCTCGACGTGGTGCCGGCCGAAGAGCGCGAGCAGCGGGTGCGCGACCTGGTTCGCCGTCTGCGCTGGCGCGGCCCGGTCTACGAAATCTCGGCCCTCACCCGTGAAGGCTGCGAAACCCTGATTCAGGACATCCACCGCCATCTGCACAAGCAGCGCGAGGAATCGCTCGCACCGGTGGATGTCGATCCCCGTTTCAAGCACATCGATCCCGCATGAGCGACTCGGCGTCTTCCCTGCTTCGCGGCGCGCGCCGCATTGTCGTCAAGGTCGGCTCCAGCCTGGTGACCAACGAAGGCCGTGGCCTGGACGAGCAGGCGATTGGCCAGTGGTGCCGCCAGATGGCGCAGCTGGTGCAGGAGGGGCGCGAGGTGGTGATGGTCTCGAGCGGGGCGATTGCCGAAGGCATGAAGCGCCTGGGCTGGCGCCAGCGCCCGAGCGAGCTGCACGAGTTGCAGGCCGCGGCCGCTGTGGGCCAGATGGGCCTGGCGCAAATGTACGAGACCTCGCTGCGCGCCAACGGTCTGGGCAGCGCGCAGGTGCTGCTCACGCATGCCGACCTGGCCGACCGCGAGCGCTACCTCAATGCCCGCTCGACCCTGCTGACCTTGCTCAGCCACCGGGTGCTGCCGGTCATCAACGAGAACGACACGGTGGTCAACGACGAGATCAAGTTTGGCGACAACGACACCCTGGGGGCCTTGGTGGCCAACCTGGTCGAAGCCGACTTGCTGGTCATCCTGACCGACCAGAAGGGCCTGTTCAGCGCCGATCCGCGCAAGGACCCGCAAGCGCGCTTCATTGACGAGGCCCGGGCCGGCGATCCGCAGCTCGAACAGATGGCGGGCGGCGCCGGCAGCAGCATTGGCAAGGGCGGCATGATCACCAAGATCCTGGCGGCCAAGCGGGCGGCGGGTTCAGGGGCCAGCACCGTGATCGCCTGGGGCCGCGAGACCGACGCGCTGCTGCGCCTGGCGCAGGGCGAGAACATCGGCACCCTGCTGGTGGCGCAAACCGCCAAGCAACAGGCGCGCAAGCAATGGATGGCCGACCACCTGCAGCTGCGTGGCGCGGTGCGTGTGGACGAGGGCGCGGTGCGCAAGCTGCGCGACGAGGGCAAGAGCCTGCTGCCCATTGGCATGACCTCGGTGGAGGGCGATTTCTCGCGCGGGGATGTGATCGCCATTTGCGACCCGTCCGGGCTGGAAGTGGCACGCGGCCTGGCCAATTACGCGGCCGCCGAAGCGCGCCGCCTGTGCCGCCGACCGTCCAATGAGTTTGAACAGCTGCTCGGCTACGCCGCCGAGCCCGAGATGGTGCACCGCGACAACCTGGTGCTCAGCAGCGCCGGCTAAACCCTTCGCGCGCGCCGGCTGGCCCGGCTTGCAGCGGCCCGCGCGCTCCCCAATATCTGAATGGAATAGGCCCCTGGCCAGGGGCCAGGCGCGCTTGCGCCGCCGGGTTCAGGCCTGCGGATCGGGGTCGAAGCTGGCCCCGGGCGGAAGCTCCATCTGGCTGGGCGGCACGGCCCCATGGCCGGCCGGGTTGCCCCGTGGACCCCGCCCGTGCTGGCGCATGAAGCGGTTGCCGCCCCGGTCATTGCGCGGCAAAAAGCGCGAGAGCTCGGTCAGGGCCATTTCGTACACGCCCCGCTTGAACTCGACCACCACGTCCAGCGGCACCCAGTAGTCGTTCCAGCGCCAGGCGTCGAACTCGGGGTGGTCGGTGGCGCGCAGGTTCAGGTGGTGGTCAGAGGCCACCAGTTGCAACAGGTACCAGATCTGTTTCTGGCCCTTGTAGAAGCCGCGTGCATCGCGGCGGATATAGCGATCCGGCACCTCGTAACGCAACCAGTCACGTGTTCGGGCCACGATGCGCACATGCTCCGGCAGGAGCCCCACTTCTTCCTGCAGTTCCCGGAACATGGCCTGTTCGGGACTTTCGCCGCGGTCGATGCCGCCTTGCGGAAACTGCCAGCTGTGGGTGCGGATGCGTTTGCCCCAGAACACCTGATTTTTCTGGTTGAGCAGGATGATGCCGACATTGGGCCGAAAGCCCTCGCGGTCAAGCATAATCAACCCCAATTTTCAAATTGTGGTCATTATGCACGCCTGTATGGCCCACTGCCAATCGGGAAGCCCCCGACAGAACCCATGAAAGCCAGCCAGTTCCTGATCTCCACCCTCAAAGAAGCCCCGGCCGACGCCGAAGTCGTGAGCCATCAGCTGATGATGCGCGCCGGGTTCATCAAACGCCTGGGCGCGGGCATTTACAACTACATGCCCATGGGCTTGCGGGTGATCCGCAAGGTCGAGGCCATTGTGCGCGAAGAGATGAACCGCGCCGGCGCCATCGAGATGACGATGCCGGTGGTGCAACCGGCCGAGCTTTGGCAAGAAACCGGCCGCTTCGAGAAGATGGGCCCCGAGCTCTTGCGCATCCAGGACCGCCACGGGCGCGACTTTGTGGTGCAGCCGACCAGCGAGGAGGTGGTGACCGATGTGGCGCGCCTGGAGTTCCGCAGCTACAAGCAGCTGCCCAAAAACCTGTACCAGATCCAGACCAAGTTCCGCGACGAGCGCCGGCCGCGCTTTGGCCTGATGCGCGGGCGCGAGTTCATCATGAAGGACGCCTACAGCTTTGACCGCGACGCCGAGAGCGCCAAGGCAAGCTACCAGGTGATGGCCGGCGCCTACCGGCGCATTTTTGACCGCTTTGGCCTGCGCTACCGCGCGGTCGCGGCCGACAGCGGCGCCATTGGTGGGGATCTGTCCGAAGAGTTCCAGGTGATTGCCGCGACCGGCGAGGACGCCATCGTCTACTGCCCCAACAGCGATTACGCGGCCAATATGGAGAAGGCTCAGGCGCTGGCGCCGCAGGGCCCGCGCGGCCCGGCCACGCAGCCCCTGACCCGCACCCCCACCCCCGGGCGCAGCACCTGCGCGCAGGTGGCCGAGCTGCTGGGCGTGCCGCTGGCGACCACGGTCAAGTCGCTGGTGCTGGCCACCGACGAGCTGGACGAGCAGGGCCAGGTGCTGCGCAGCACCGTGTGGCTGCTGCTCTTGCGCGGCGATCACGACATGAACGAGGTCAAGGTGGGCAAGCTGCCGGGCTTTGAAAAGGGTTTCCGCTTTGCCACCCTGGCCGAGATCGACGCCCACTTTGGCTGCAAGCCCGGTTACCTGGGCCCGCTGCAGCTGCGCCAGCCGCTCAAGGTGGTGGCCGACCCGGAAGTGGCGGTGCTGAGCGACTGGATTTGCGGCGCGAATGCCGAGGACTTCCACATGACCGGGGTCAACTGGGGCCGCGACCTGCCCGAGCCCGACCTGGTGGCCGATCTGCGCAATGTGGTGGCCGGCGATCCCTCGCCCGACGGCAAGGGCCCCCTGGCCATTGAGCGCGGCATCGAGATCGGCCATGTGTTCTACCTGGGCACCAAGTATTCCAAGGCCATGAACGCCACCTTTCTGGACGAGTCGGGCAAGCCGCAGTTCATGGAGATGGGCTGTTATGGCATTGGCATCACCCGCCTGCCGGCGGCGGCCATCGAGCAAAACCACGACGCGCGCGGCATCATCTGGCCCGATGCACTGGCCCCCTTCACGGTGGTGATCTGCCCGATCGGCATGGACCGCAGCGAGGCGGTGCGCGCCGAGGCCGAGCGCCTGTATGCCGACTTGCTGGCCGGCGGGGTGGACGTGATCCTGGACGACCGGGGCGAGCGCCCTGGGGCCATGTTTGCCGACTGGGAACTGATCGGGGTGCCCCACCGCATCACGGTGGGCGACAAGGGCCTCAAGGAAGGTGTGGTCGAGTACCAGCACCGGCGCGAGGCGCAGGCCGAGCGCATTGCCACCGACCAGATCCTGGCCCATGTGCGGGCTCGCTTGACGGTCTGAGCCCCGCCGCGGCGGGCGCACAAAAAAGCCACCCTGCGGGGTGGCTTTTGTTTGCGGACCTGCGGCCCGGGGCGGGCGGGATCAGCCCTTGCTGTTGATCACCTGTTGCAGCTCGCCCGACTCGTACATGTCCATCATGATGTCGGAGCCGCCGATGAACTCGCCGCGCACAAACAGCTGCGGAATGGTCGGCCAGTTGCTGTATTCCTTGATGCCCTGGCGGATCTCGGCGTCGTCGAGCACGTTCACGGTCTTGAGCGCCTTGGGATCGACACCGCAGGCCTTGAGGATTTGCACCGCACGGCCCGAGAAGCCGCACATGGGGAAGCTGGCGCTGCCCTTCATGAAGAGCAGGATGTCGTTCTGTTTGACGAGGTCGTCGATGCGTTGCTGGGTGTCGCTCATGGTGAAACTCGGTGGGTGATGGGGCCAGCTGGCCGATGCCCGATTATCGCCTGTGTCCAGACCGCTCGCCAGCCCAAGGTGGGCCAACCCTCATGCCAGCGCGGTCGTCAGGCCGCAGGGGCGCCGCCGCCTGGCCGCCATTGGCCACCGCTGCAGCGCTCGATGCCGGCCAGGTCGCGGCGCGACTGCACCGCCTCAAAGCCTGCCGCCAGCAACAATGCGCGCACCTGGGCGGCCTGGTCGTGCCCATGCTCGAGCAGCAGCCAGCCACCGGGCCGCAGCCGCGCCGGCGCTTGCGCGATGATCAGGCGCAGGTCGCGCAGGCCGTCGGGGCCGCTGGCCAGGGCCTGGCGCGGTTCGTGGCGCAGGGCCGGCAGGTGCGGGTCGTCGTCGCGGATGTAGGGCGGGTTCGAGACGATCAGGTCGAAGCGGTCCTCGATGCCCGCCAGCCACTGGCCGTGCGCAAACCGCAGCGGCAGGCCCAGCCGCTGGGCGTTGGCCTGGGCCACCGCCAGCGCGTCGGCGCTGGCGTCCAGGGCCAGCACCTCGGCCTGGGGTCGCTGCTGCTGCAAGGCCAGGGCGATCGCCCCGCTGCCCGTGCCCAGGTCAATGACCCGCAGGCCCGGGGTGTCGGGCAGGCTGTCCAGCGCCCAGTCCACCAGGGTTTCGGTGTCGGCCCGCGGATCCAGCACGCGCGCGTCCACCCGCAGCGCCAGGCCGTAAAACTCGCGCTCGCCGGTCAGGTAGGCCAGTGGCTCGCCGTCGGCACGGCGGCGCAGCAAGGCCTGCAATGGCTGCTGCTGCGCGGGCGTCAGCACCTGCTCGTCGTGCGCCAGCAGCCAGGCACGGTCGTGCAGGGGGCGGCCCAGCACCCACAGGTGCAGCAGCTGCGCGTCCAGGCGCGCCACACCCAGGGCCTGGGCCTGGCGCAGGCTCTCGGCCAGCGTCATGCGCCGCTCCCGGTTTCCAGCTCGGCCAGTTGCTCGGCCTCGCGCTGGGCCTGCAGGGCGTCGAGCACCTCTTGCAGATCGCCCTCCATGATGGCGGGCAGGCGGTAGAGCGTCAGGTTCAGGCGGTGATCGGTCATGCGCCCCTGCGGGAAGTTGTAGGTGCGGATGCGGTCGCTGCGGTCGCCGCTGCCGATCAGGCCCCGGCGCAGCGCCGCGTCGCGCTCGGCCTGCTCGCGCCGGCTCTTTTCTTCCAGCCGCGCCGCCAGCACCTGCAGCGCGCGCGCCTTGTTGCGGTGCTGGCTGCGGTCGTCCTGGCATTCGGCGGTGATGCCGGTGGGCAGGTGGGTGATGCGCACCGCCGAATCGGTTTTGTTGATGTGCTGCCCCCCCGCACCGCTGGCGCGGAAGGTGTCGATGCGCAGCTCGGCAGGGTTGAGTTGCACCGCCTGGGCCTCGTCGGGCTCGGCCAATACCGCCACCGTGCAGGCGCTGGTGTGAATTCGGCCCTGTGTTTCGGTGGCTGGCTCGCGCTGCACGCGGTGACCGCCCGATTCAAAGCGCAGGGTGCCAAACACCTTGTCGCCTTCGATGCGAACGACCACCTCTTTGTAGCCGCCCAGCTCACTGGCTGACTCCGACATGATTTCGGCACGCCAGCCTTTGCGTTCACAAAACTTGGTGTACATGCGCAGCAAATCGCCCGCAAAAAGAGCGGACTCGTCTCCGCCTGTGCCAGCCCTAATCTCCACGTAGGCAGGGCGGGCATCGTCGGGATCTTTGGGCAGCAGCATGCGCTGCAACTCAGTTTCCAGCTCTGCCATTTCTTGTGAGGCACTTTGAATTTCTTCGTCTGCCATGGCTTTCATGTCGAGGTCGTCTGCACTTGTTTCGAGCATGGCTTGGGCGGCCTCTAAATCGCTGAGGCGCTCTTGAAAGCGGACATAGCGTTTGGCCACGGCACTCACATCGGCGTGTTCGCGTGAGAGCTTTAAAAATTGATTCATGTCGGCCATGATGTCTTCACGCGACAGCAAAAAGTCCAGCTCTTCCAGACGCTGTGCATATCGCTCAAGCTGATCACGTAAAAAGGGTTTCATGAATCGTTTCGAAAAAATGGTGGAGCAATGAGGTTGGCTCAATGCAGCGCAAATGAAGCCCAGATCGAGGGCAATGGAAAAGCTCGCTAGCGCTCTTTGCGCAAAAAGATGCGTTGAACCGCATGTGTGGCTTGAGCCACGTGTTCGGGGTCTGCTTCTCGCAGTTCGGCCATTGCGCCGTGCAACATTTTTTGGGTCAAGCCCCGCGACAGTGCTTCGAGTACTTTTTCGGGGTCTTCACCCTTGGCCAGCATTTTGCGGGCACGGGCCATTTCAGCTTCTCGCCACTCATCTGCCTGGGCATTCAATTGCTGAATGAGCGGTACGCTGCCGCGCTGAACCATCCAGTGCATGAAGCTTTGAACTCCTGCATCAATGATCACTTCCGCTTCGGCCACAGCCGCTTGGCGGTGGGCTTGGCCCGTTTGAATGACGCTGGCCAAATCGTCGACGGTGTAGAGGTAAACGTCTTCTAAGTTTTTAACTTCGGGCTCAATGTCGCGCGGCACGGCCAAGTCGACCATGAACATGGGGCGGTTGCGGCGCTTTTTGAGGGCGCGCTCTACAGCGCCTAGGCCAATCAAGGGCAAGGTGCTGGCCGTACAACTGATGATGGCATCAAACTCATGCAAGCGATCGGGCAGTTCGGCCAGTCGCATCACCTCTGCACCAAACTGGGCGGCCAATTTTTCGCCGCGGTCCATGCTGCGATTGGCAATGGCCATGCTGCGCGGGTTTTTGGCGGCAAAGTGCGTCACTACCAGCTCAATCATCTCGCCGGCACCCACAAACAACACTTTGATTTTGGACAGGTCTTCAAACAGCTGACTGGCCAGACGCACAGCCGCCGCAGACATGCTGATGGAGTGCGCGCCAATCTCGGTGGTGGACCGCACTTCCTTGGCCACGGCAAAACTGCGCTGAAACAATTGATTGAGCGTACTGCCCAGCGCGCCGGCCTCTTCGGCTGCGCGAACGGCGTCTTTGAGTTGACCCAAAATTTGCGCTTCGCCCAAAACCATGGAGTCCAGCCCGCTGGCCACCCTGAATGCGTGCCGGGCCACATGGCCTTCTTCTAACAAGTAGGTGTGCGCACGCAGTTCTTGGGCCGAAACGCCGCCTGTTTGGGCCAACCAGTTCAAAGTGCCTTCTACGGCCAGCTGATCTGCGGCACAATAAATCTCTGTGCGGTTGCAGGTGGAGAGAATGGCGGCTTCGGGTTCACGCGCGGTGAAAGTGGCCAGGTTGCCACGGAGCTGATGCAGGGTGGGGGGCAATTGGTCCAAGGCAAACGCAAACCGCCCGCGCAAATCGAGCGGAGCTGTTGTGTGGTTTAACCCCAATGCCCAGACTGCCATGGGCCGAATTATAAAACTTTGTGTTGCGAGTGAAGGAAATAGATGAGTTGGGACGATGTCTTATGGCATGTGTTGAATTTTGTGATGCCTGCGCTGGTGTTGTCCCTTGGCATCACGGCTTGGGGGGCATTTCAGTTTCGACGCCAAGCCCAGATGCCTTGGCTCTACAGATGGGTGTTGAACGCCTTAGGCGGCCTGGCTGTCTTGGTGGCAGGCCTAGTGATGACTGGCAATGACGGCAAAATGGCCACTTATGGTGCACTGGTGCTGGTGTGCGCCACCATTGAGTGGGCCCTGCAGGTGCTGATCAAGCGGCGGGGCTGAAAAAATCGACGCGGTCGGTGATGATGCCGTCGGTGCCCAACTCAAGCAGGTATTGCGCCGCCCAATCGTCGTTCACGGTGTAACTCAGGCATTTCATGCCCGCCTCGTGCACAGCCTTGACGGTTTCGGGGGTCCAAAGTGAATACAAGCAAACCACGGCACTGCACTGCAAGCTCTGGGCTGTTGCCAGCCATCCTGGCGTGAGACTGTTGAGGAGCAAGCCTCTGGGCAGATGAGGTGCCGTTTTGAGGGCACCCTTCAAAGAATCCTCTTGGAATGAGGTTAGCAAAGGCGGTACGGATTCGTGCTGCCAAAGTTGCGCTGCCGACAAAGCCACCAACTCCCCCGTTTTGAACTCAGCACCTGGCGTAGGTTTGATTTCGATGTTGAGAAAGTAGTGGTTGCGAATGCAATACCGGGCCAGATTGGCCAAGGTGGGCAAGGGTTCGCCACTGAAATGTCTCGAGTGCCATTGGCCAGCATCGAGTTGTGACAATTGGTGCCAGGTGTGATCGCCGCCAATGCCTTGGCCATTGGTGGTTCTGTGCAGGGTGGCATCGTGCATCAAAAACACCACATCATCGGCACTGAGTTTGGCATCGCATTCAAACATTCGGTAGCCATACTCAGCACCTTTGCGGAAAGCCGCCAAGGTGTTTTCAGGGGCCAATGTGCCCGCGCCGCGGTGCGCAATCCAACGGGGATAGGGCCAAGCCTTAGTGCTGAATTCTGAGCGGTTGAGGGTCACAAACGTTTTCCTGTTTCGGCATGGAAGTGGTGCAAGCAACCCTCTTTAGGTGTCGCGTAAAAAGTTTCACCAGCCTTGGGGGCTTGCAAGCTGGCATCTAAACGCAGCGTGAGAGTTTCACTGCCCAAGTGCGCATGCACTAAGCGCTCGGCGCCCAACAATTCCACGGTGTCGACTTTCAAGGTCCAACCCGAGTTGCTGAGTTCTAAATGCTCAGGCCGGATGCCCAAAATTTGACCGGCGGGCAGGCCAGGCGCTTGCTTGAGCAAGTTCATAGGCGGCGAGCCAATGAAGCTGGCGACAAAGGTGCTGGCAGGGCGGTTGTAGACCTCTTCGGGCGTGCCAAATTGCTCCATCACACCGCCGTTCATCACAATCATGCGCTGCGCCAAGGTCATGGCTTCTACTTGATCGTGCGTGACGAACAAGGAGGTGATGCCCAATTCGCGGTGCAACTTCTGAATTTCCAAACGCGTTTGCGCGCGCAACTTGGCATCCAAGTTAGACAAAGGCTCGTCAAACAAAAACACTTGCGGCTGACGCACGATGGCGCGGCCCATGGACACACGCTGGCGTTGACCGCCCGACAATTCGCGCGGGTTGCGTTGCAACAAGTGGTTCAACTCCAAAATGCCGGCGGCTTTGTCGACGCGTGTTTTGATCTCGTCCATGGGCACTTTGGCAATCTTCAAGCCGTAGGCCATGTTGTCAAAGACGCTCATGTGAGGGTACAGCGCATAGTTTTGAAACACCATGGCAATGTCGCGCTCTGCAGGCTCGAGGTCGTTGACGACGCGGTCACCAATG
>JACCDO010797867.1_pt1 | contig 12178 bp, 10 predicted proteins | sample 7446101 | NCBI WGS metagenome assembly JACCDO01 (sample SAMN15323440, study PRJNA562643) | freshwater metagenome | isolation source: river surface water | place: USA:Blue River Watershed | collected 2017-08-16 | reverse complement strand
TATTGCTCTGTTTAAGGCCTTTGGAAAAACCTATCTTCTTTATTGACAAATACGACCCTAGACAAGGCATATTCGTCAATAAAGAAGATAGGTTTTTCCAAAAGCCTTAAACAGAGCAATATAGCTATATCTTGTTACTGGAAAAAGTTAGTTACAAGTTATTTGGAGATTCAAATGATTTTAAGATCGTTTTGGACGCGCGAAAATTCCTCCATAGTTGGAGTCATAGTTACGGAGGGAAAGCACTTTGAATTATTTGAAGATGCCGTCAGGTAATGGAGCAAAAGCTGCTATGAAGCGCGAGAAAAACGCTGCCAAAAACGATGGAGCAAAGAATGCAGGCGGCGGAAAGGCGGGTATGGAGGTAAGAAAGGGTGGCGACATGAAGGCCGAAATGGAGAAAGCTGCTGCTGAACGAGCAGCGATCAAAGCAAAGAGAGAAGAGAAAGAAAAGGCCAAAGCCGGTAAATAGATTTCTCAATGTTTTCATTTGAGCGTAAGATTTTCCGAGCACGTGCTTTGGCGCCATGGTAGCTAGCAGAAGTATCAGCTGAGAGGGAGCGCGCCTTTCTGCCAGGTTAATTCGCATTCCGAAATCGCGTTTAAGTACGTGTTTTTTGCATCTTAAGCTGATTTCCCCCAATTATGTGTGTATATAACTTGACGTTTGCAACGTTTACTCGACATTTCATTTCTACAAAACTTACATTTTTTAATAAATACAATGACAAAAAGATCTCAATCATTTTGCAAAATTTGACTGCTTGTTCACCAATACATAGACATGAAGCATATAACATAAATGCTCAATATGTTCAGGATGCACTTTAGATATGTTCAGGATGCACTTTAGATACCTTATCAATTCAATTTCAGAATGATCACATAAGGAAGGGATGCGTTTAAGATATTTGGCAGCTATATCCACTACGAACTTGAATAGGGGGGAGCTCTCCATTGCTAATATCTTCGTCGTGACGTTTGTGGTTGACAATAACAGCAGGCAAAGGATTCACAGCAGCAAGTCCCTCCTCCGCTTTAGCATTCATTTCTACACCACTCAACTTGCCGGCTATTTTTATAAACGTCGAAGTAACCTGATCACCACTTTTAGCGCTTATCAAAAAACTATTAAATCCATTTTCTTCAGCAAAAGCATTATGCTGATCCATGCGCACAGCCGTCATATATTTTAAATCGTTCTTATTCGCAAGTAAGGCGCAGTAGGGCACTGGCTGTCCACGACTAGAAAATGCCCTATTCACAAGGCGATACCAATCTTCCAAATTAGCAAAGCTCTCGTAGTTTGTTATGTCGTAGCACAATAGAACAGCGTGAGCTCCTGCAATATAGTTGCTGAGCATTTTCGAACCAATAGACTGTCCTCCAATATCCCACAACTGCATGGTCACTTGTGCATGCGAGTTAAGCTCGATACGTTTTGTGAAGAAATCCACCCCAACGGTTTGCTTGTATTGTCCTGAAAATTGATCTTCCGCAAAGCGAATGCTTATAGAAGTTTTTCCAACAGCACCATCTCCAAGCAAGATCACTTTAAATTGAAAACTCCGTATCTCTTCCTCATCATTCAAAGAAATTTGATGGCTCATATCTTTTTTGTAGAAGATATAATTATTTCCTTACTCATACATAAGACCTCGACTTCCCATATTTCGACTTCGAATATTTTATGTAACTTTTAAGCGTCGGAAATGGGATCTTGTCATGCGGATTCTCCATAGAATTGTAGAATAAGAATCACTTTGTATATATTACTACGCAGGTTTAAGTTGTTTTAACTGAGATATTTTTGTTTTGCTATGAGAAGGACTTTTAATCCGACAAACTTGAAGCAGCAGACTCATCCACTGACCAACATGCCTATGGAGCATCCAGAGGTATTGACGTCGTATTATTATCCACATCTACCTAAATCAAACGGTCGAAAATTTCCAGTTGGGGAGCCAGTAACAGTTCTCTGCCACTTTGCAAACGAAGGAGACTATCCTTTAAACATCACAGCAATTATGGGTTCACTGAACAAGTATGATGATTTCCACTTTTATGTGCAAAACTTCACCTTCAAAGAAATCGGAGCAGTTGTAGAATCTAAAGAAGAGATCACTCTTGCCTATACTATCGATTTAGATGAGCGCATAAACTTGGTTCCGCGGTATAAACTCTCGAATACAGTATTCTATGAAGAGCTGACCAAAGGATTCGGAAATGGAGCAAGATTTTCTAGTACATTCCAAAATTCAACAGTAGAGTTATATACAAATGCACCGGATCTAGATGCAGAAACGGCGTTGCAATTGTTGTTTGCATTCGTTTTTACATCTTTAGTCACTTACATGACGTATTTGGCATGTAATCCAGTTGGCAACGGCAAGACCACCAGAGCTTTATTTACTCGTGCATTATATAAAAAGTCTTAAATCGTATTTTTGAGGTTGCTGCACCGAAGGAACTTGGAAATCGTGATTTGCTGTGCTGGTGCCGCCTTGTCTTCCCTGGATGTTTGTCCTTTGTGCTGTGTGTCTCATGTTTCGTATTCTTTATCACTGACATAGCTTTAATTATAACTTAATTATTATGAAGCAATATGTGTACATTTTTAAGACAATTTTAATCCATGCTCCAGTTGAGCGGACGCCTCTTCATGCGCTGCGAGGACAACCCCCAGTTCCCCTCGCTCGACTTCCTCAGGTTCCTGCTCCCATACATGCTCACGTTCTTGAACTTGCGAGTGTGTTTGCAACAAATGAGTGATGTTAACACTGGCAGGACGGCTACTCGAAGCTGAATTGGATGCGGAGCTAAGGCTCACCGGACTGTCACCGTCGCCGTCCACACTCTGTGGGGAATACAGTGTAAAGCGCGTCGGAGAGTCACTCTGAGAGGAAAGCCCTTGTTGCGGGTCAGAGCTCGATGAAGACTGCTCTACGCGCACAGGAGAAGTATAGCTATTCCCACTGGTGGCTAACGAGCTGCGACGGGATGTCAATCCGAATAAACCTCCGACCTTGCTTTTGATGCTTCCTAGTGTAGTATTCTCGCGTTCAATGCGTTTCTTCTCGAAGTAGTCATCCAGCGACTCATATTCTTTCGAATCTTCAACACAACGCACGAGACAAGCATCACATACGCGACTTTCGCGGGTTTTATCTACATTAGGTAAAGGATACGTGAAACTTGAACAAGCGCCACAGACAATTGATCCGCATTTTCGGCAATGATGACGAAAAGAATAGAATGAAAACTCTGTTTCACAAGATTCACAACAGTTACTGGCAGTATTGGGGGTCCACATGGGAGCAATGCCATCTGCCCCTGCACCTGAGTAAGCCGAAGCTTTTTGCTGCTGTGATTGACGATGACTGCAAACCGTCTCATACAGCACCCTGTGCCAATCTTTTGCTTCCTGTGGTGTATCTGTCCATACAATAAATGATTTCTGGGACGATTCGATCAGTAGGGCGCGGTCGCGGTGGTCACATTCCACCCGCGGTGGCGGCACCGTAGCACGACAAGCATCTAAAGATATATCTCTATGCACTAAATACGTGCCCTCTAGTCCCAGCACTTCTTCACCATAAATAAGCTTATCAGTGAATAACCAGAAGTAATAAGGTTTAACGCTCTTACGTGTTTGTCGAGCAAGCAGACCTGACTTGACCAGGTATCGTGCGGGGTCGTCCAACAAGTTGATTCTTGTTGTCCAAGTGAAACTCATCATAATGTCGATCAACGTCTCATGGTTGCGACGCGCTTCATTGGACTCTTTAATGCGCTCGTCGATGGCTGATGTCACGTCTGAGATGCGGTTTAGAGCAGCTTGAATGCTTTCCTTTAGAGTAGAGTCGTCAGATGTGTACTTCAGTAATTGCTGCAAAAGAAGTTTGTAGCGGGGGATACGCTGGATCGGTTCTTGCATCAAATCCATAAGCGTTAAGTTTTCGCATTGCTTATGTTTTCGCGCGGCGCCACAAAACTCATGAAAGTGTTTTGATTCCAGCAGTAACTGGGTCCGCAGATCGCTCGCCTTGCTGAAGTTGGCTAGATAAGGCATGTACATCTTGAAGACATGAGAATATTGGCTAAACAGTGCCCCAATCTTTTCTCCTAGTGTCCCTGCTTGCTTCTCCCGACACAAGGCGGCATAAAAGTCTTTATGGATGGCGATGAGATTCTCCCACATAAAAAACATGCAATCAATGTCTGTCGATTGGAGCGCTCCAAGTTGACGCAATGGAACGACATATACTTCCCATGTAGCGCGCAGTCGACGGTAGTAAGTCTCCTCTGTGGATAGGATTTCTTCGATGGTGAATATGCGCTTGGACTCCATTTTGGCTCTTTCGATTTCCTCAGCATCAGGTATGTAACCTAACTTACCTTTCGCTATGCTTGCGCGAGGTGTTTTTGACGGCCTGCGAGCATGCAGCACAGGGGAATTCTGCGTTGATGGTTGCGTAACATACTTTTGGTCATCATCTGAAATAGGAAGCTCACTTAGCCTTGAAGAGGTGGATGTAAGTTGCTCGTTCTCCGAAATTGATGCGTCATTGAAATGAAGAGCGTGAGCTCGCTGTGCCTCTTGTGATTTATTTGGTAACTCCGACTCGGAATCAACATTGACTGTATCCGTGCGCCCGCATTCAACTTGTTGGGCTGAACCATCCTGTGATAATCTTTTACCTTCAAGCACATCAACTCCTAAAACATTAAGCGATATAACTTCATTCTGTGCAGATTTTTCTGTCGATAAGGACGATGAAATATCTGAGCTAAAGTGTTGATCTGGGCATATTCCGCAGAACTCATCCGGTGATGTTCGTGTTTGATCTGTAGACATCAAAATTTACTAACGATTCTCAAATTATCCCGAAATCTTGGTACTCTTAAAAAATATTTATATTTTATCTTAAATTTTTAGCGCTATTGATACTGTAAGCAAACCCTTTTCCTTAAAGCCGGTTTGGCACCTTTTCATTTCTGCGACCTTTGAACCGGTCCGCATCGAATGTTGGGAAGCGAGAAGTTGATCACACGGAATCAAAATCATGAGCAACAACGAGTATCCCCCAAGCAGCCCCAAGTGCTACTTTGATATTGAAATTGGCGGTCGCCCGGCTGGCCGAATCCAATTTGTTTTACGCCCTGATATTGTGCCCAAGACTGCCGATAACTTCCTGAAGCTCTGCACCGGTGAGATGGGGATGGGTAAACAGGGAAAAGTAAGTGACAATACGAAAATAATAAATGAATTTACTTGCGCGGATAATTTTCTAACTTTCTTTGTTTATGCTCGAATTTAATAGCCTTTGCATTACCTAAAATCCTTTTTCCACCGCGTGATCCCTAATTTCATGCTTCAAGGAGGCGATTTCACTACCGGTGATGGTCGCGGCGGAGAATCTATTTATGGAGGTAAATTTGCCGATGAAGCATTTACTCTTCGTCATGATCAACCAGGCCTACTCAGCATGGCTAACGCTGGCCCAAATACCAACGGTTCTCAGTTCTTCATCACTACCGTTCCTACTCCTCATCTGGATGGAAAGCACTGCATCTTTGGAAAGGTGATCAAGGGCATGGATATTGTTCAAGCGATCGAAAAAGTTGGATCGTCTCCTTCTGGCAAGACTTCTCAACCTGTACAAATCGTTGGCTGCGGACGTTTAGAATAAATTTGTTTTAAACACTGTCTCCTAGTATAAGACATCAAATAAAATACATAACTTCAACATTATATACTTATATTATACCATACAGCTCATTAGTAGAATTTCTCCGATACCTTCCTAGAAAGACACAAGAGCCAGCCCCTGTCGCAAAGCCTGCATTTTGCGCAGATACTGTTCTCTTTCGTTAGCGCTTGGCCCAACAGGTGCTGTCGGTGACAAAGTTGCAGAACCAACAAATGTATTCACTTCTATTGGTCGAGACGCATTTTGCGCAAACAATCCGTAATTAAATCCGGGATCACGACCTGCCAGCATCGCCACCTTCTCCGCTTGTAATTCTGCTTGTTTCGTGCTAGACATTTCTTGTTTTAACGCTCTGTTATAAATAATCGATGATCCTTCAACGGGCCGAACGCGCAAATTGACAGCGTCCGAACTGTTTGTGTGCCATGGTAAGGGTCGTTGTGGTAGCTGCGACGGTGCATTCGGTGCAGATGTGGCAAGAATCATTGGTGGAGCTGTTGCGGGTAGACTTGAGGCTCCTTGTTCCTGTACACCACGTAGCCAGAGTTCCTCATCTGTTGGCGCCACAACACGAATAGGGGTAGAGCCGATTGGGGCTGAAGTCGCGGTCGTTGAAGTACGACTGACAGGTTGGTAAAGCGTAGGAGGAGGTGCCCACTGTCCGCTGCGGAACGGTGACGGAGCGCTGCTGCGACTTTTGGTGCCGCCTACTGCCGTATTCGAAGAACTGCTCCTATCAGGAGTCGCAGTTGCCAAGGCATTCTGAGTGCGGACAGACAACGGCAGAAACTTGTCTAGGCCCACCGGCGCGCCAGGGCCGTTTTCAACACCGAGGGCAGCATCCATATCATCAAGTTGTGCCATCAGACTTTTGGGTGGAATGGGTTCTCGGAGCTGAGCCGCGGTTTCACCAAAGGATATATTTGATTCTGCTGGAACTATAGGAGCATTTGAGGTGGCATTCACCAAGGGTGATGCCGGTGCTATCACTGCACCGGCACTAGTAGGAACTGCACCTTGCAAGATTGGAGCTGCTTCTGCAGCTGCACGGCTATCAGCGAGTCGGTTGACCATACCCTCCATAGCAACTGTCAGCGTAGATGCTATACTTTGACCAGCATGTGCGACTTTATCGGCTAATTGTGTCTGCATTTGAACTTGCACACGTTCGGGCAGAGCTGGTGGCGCTATATCAGCGCCCGTGCCGAAAAGGCTTTTGGGGCTATTGCTCGATGCTGCGGCGGCATGAGTGTTGGCATTATGAGCAGGGGGTAACGGTGGCCGACCCGAAGAGTTTGTCATCGAAGATGGGGCCACAGCTGCGGATGCAGCCGGAGGAATATATATACCGCTGTCTGCATCGTTCATTACTTGCGCGTGAAGAGCATCCAAGCGGCGCAAACGCTGACCTAATCCCGTTCGCAGGGCTCTCATACGATACAAAATTTCGTCAGCAGCAGTCATTTCGTTGTCAATAGCGTGTTGAATAGGTGCCAATTCACTATTAGACACTTTGGGCGCGCTTGGAACGACGTGTGGAACATGTAGTGTCCCACTTGGTGCAGTAGCTGCGAGTGTTTCTGGTCCCAAAAATACACTGAGGCCTTTTACTTCATCCAACAAGGTAGGGGGCGCATTATGGATGCTGGAAGGAGCGGGTGCTAAGGGAGATGTGCCCGGTGCGACGATGACGTGCGAGGCGCCGAACAAGCCCTTCGCGCGGGCCTCGGCCCTACCTTCCTCCCGGATGCGATCTTCACGGGCTTTTTGCTCTTTCATTGCCACATCATCTAAGCCTTGGTGCCTTTCTTCAGCAAACTTTTCAAAAGCTGCCATTTCACTGTTCAAGAAATTAGTAATGTCGGTGATGCTGTTTGCCACAAGTGAGCCGGCGACTGGACTACCAGCCCCAAAACTACCCGATGTGCGTGTATCGCCAGCTCCACCATTCCCCGTCAAGCGCTTTAGGAGATTATCCATATCTGTGTTTACGCCCTTCAGCGCATTATTCGCTTGCTCTTTGTCGCCTACGGCATCATGTGCGGCCAGTCCGGTAGATGCATTGCTGGTATTCAAATTGATATTGTATTTATCCAAAAAATTATCCAAATCATCTCCTTTATCAGATTCTGGATCAGGTTTTTGGCCATCCAATCTGAACTCTGGCATTAGAAGCGCTTTGATGCCAGTACTACCCAACGTGTCGACACTATCGCCTACGCGCCTTCGTCCGAATTGCGCGTTGTCTAGCCCTTCGATACTGTTACGAAGACTTCCCAAGCCACCAATAGAAGATCGCAAACTATCGCGCAATGTTGGGCCGCGATATTGCCCATTATTTACTCCGAAACTTGTCCCGGCGAAATCCATATTATCATTAAATTTGGCGGTACGTACATCAGCTTTGGCTTGTTGTTCGAGATCTCGAATTTCGCTTTCAATCATGGCATCTACTTCCAGTGTATCCCGCTTTCCAAAAGATCGAGCTGCAGATTGAGACATGTAATCTGAGGGCTTTTTGTGAGGGTTTAGTGCTAAATGAACAGTAATACGAATGAGAAGGAGGAAGGACAAGCGTGAGAGAACAGTGTTTTATAATACCAAGAATATTAAGAGAATCGTCGAGAAATCTTACCTTCATATTTTGCAATGCGACTCATAGGACTTATCGAGCGCGTAATTCGCTCCGGGCGTTGCAAAGTGGAGCCAATTCGTGGCTCAGAACCGTCACTCTGCTCAAGTGGATCACGTTGAGAGGCATTCATATGATATCGCGACTCATTACCATATAAAGCAATGTCCTTGTCCTTTTCATTCCCTTGACCAGCTGATCCCTTATTCGATGTTGACCACCACATTGCCTCTGGTACTCGACCTTCTGCTTTGGCTGCCTCCCGCTGATCTCGCGGCATTGGAGCGCCTTCTCGAAACCGGCGGATCATTTCTGCTGCACCTGTTGCACCGCTCATTATCGCTAAGCCTGCTTGTTGCAAATTTGCTGCTCGATTATATCAATAACAGCCTCCAAAGGGCTTTATGAATCAAATTTTGAGCCGCTATTTTGGGTCGAAAGTTCCCACCTTCGGACCGAAAAATGTATATTCGAAATAAAGCTGTTAAGTGTTTAACAGCTGAAGATATCTATAGACGAAATTATAAATTACTTTACAAACAAGTACATATTATATAAGTAACATTGAATGCCTTACCAGTCAGAATCCGGTGTAGGAGTCGCGTCAGATAGCAGCAACAATCTTGCCGGACTCGCCCCGCGACGGTTATCCGTCGATCTACCCACACGCATTTGCGTGACACTTAGTCTGGTCTTTGGGTCCCGTTTTGGTTCGCACTTTTCGCAAGAACGACGCACATCGCGACGGACTTCATAGTTTCGAATTTTGTTGACAGAAGTGGGCTTGTGAGAGCTCGCTGCTTTGGGAGGTGGTGATAATGATGCGGTTTTCGCCTGACCACTGCGTTGGCTCCCGGCCACGCTTTGGTTCGGTGTGGGAAGCGGCGTTCCATACTTTATTCGCATTGCCAGATCTGGTCGTGCACATGGCGTGAATCGTGGAAAAGGTTGTCTTGACAATTTGTCTACAAAGAAGAATGTCGGCTTCTCTGGTGCAAAGCGGTGTAAGTTTTTAGAAGCCATTTCTCGTACATGTGAAAAGTCTTTCACGGCTTCTTCGTACTTCTCGAGAATATTAAGGCACTGTCCTCGCAGCGAGTATAAAGTCATCATACCCTCTGTCTCAGGAAGCTTCCTTATCGCAAGAGTACATAAATTAATACAATCAGAGTATTGTTGCTGCTGCAGATAAACCCACGCTAAGCTACAATAGGGGGAAATGTTTTTCGGGTATTTCTCTAACCACTCTTTTGCCACACTTGCTGCTCGATGAAAGCGTTGCAAGTTGTAATAAGCTTCTACGAGTATCGAATAGATGTGTGGGCAGAGGTCCAAATGGTCGGTATCTGTGTCGTATTCTATGGTGTCTTTCGCTTCTGCGGCCATTTTACCTCTTTGGCGACTGCCGCGAGTATGGCTGCTATGACTACTTTGGCGGCTATTTTCATCTCCACACGATGATAGATGTAGATGCCGATAAAACTCTAGAGACTTTTCCAGTTGTACCACTGCATCAATATAGTTGCCTGCATTGCACATGATCTGCCCCCTATATAAGCGAACCAATCCCTCATCATTTTGCATTTGAGCAATGTCTATACCTTTCAAAAGCATTTCTTCGGTATCCCCTTCAGAGTGATGAAAACTGTAAGGGTCATGGTTGGATTTTTCATGAACTGGGGGCAAATCCAGAATATGATGATGATGTTCTGCTGGATGTGAAAATGGTATATGAGCTACAACATCATCAAACTCTGTCTGATATTCTGTTTCTAAATATTCAAACTCTTTTGCATCTGCATATAGTGCAGTATGCAATGTTTTCTGATGCGCATGTAGCTCATCCAAATCGAAATGCCCTGTAGCAGATGGATTGATCAAAACACCATCAGATGCAACGATCCCATGCACCATTTGTGATGTTTCGATGAATCCGGATGACGATATGGTATCGTCATCATTAATATCTTGCTCCATGTTTCGCCCCCTGGCATCGGCAACTTGCACTGGCATGACGTTTTGATCAGAATTTATTCGAACTACTCTAAGACGAGTGGGTAATATTTGGGATTTTTTAGTTACAACTCTGTTTACAGTTGAAAACTTTCGTGAACACTTCCTCTTTCGGGAATTTGACGGATTCAGGATTTTTTGTAGGTCTAACCTGTTAAGAAAAGAAAGAGTTCCTGTCCTGTCTTAGCTCTGCGAAGATGGCATATCATGGCACGAGGGATAACAATGGTATAGATATGGGTGGTGCCACAAATTATTCCGAATTTTTAAAGAAAGGTTTGCTATATAAACGCCGAAATGGATTTGGTAAGCACATGCCTACGGCTTGGGTTTATCGGTATTTCACTCTTTCGCGTGGGGGCATGTTGAGTTATTATGAGACACCATATGATTATAACTCTGGAGATGATATGAAACCACGCGGTCGGGTTGATTTATCTTCTGTTCCATTTGAGTTGCATCGTGAGCCTAGCATTGAGGGAGCACCAACTCCTTATGCGTTTACAATCCGATTTAATGATGAGAAATGGAAATTATGCGCTGACGTAGAATCTGATCATAAGCAGTGGTGCTTGGAGATACATAATTTTGCGGATTATATAGGGACGCGCAATGGACTACATATGATTCCTAGCGCTAATTCTCTGAGTGACCTGCAAAATGATGATATAAGCGTTGCATCCGCCGATAGCGCAGCTCGCGCTCAACCATCACCTGTTGCAAGGAAAGCTGTTGCTAATAAGTATACCGATGGTGACTTGGCGACAAATGCTGCTGGTGGGAGGTCTGGTGCACAGTTATCAAACAGGAATCTTGCTTCAAGTAACGCTCGCAATATGGACGATTCTCTACGTCTTGAAAGTAATTCTGGACAATCTGCTAGTTTGTTGTCGAAGCGCGGTGTGCCTGCTCTTCGAAAACCGGCTGGTAAACAGTTAAAACTAAATCGAAGTGCCGTCTCGGAGGGTGTCGACATCCTTGACGCCGCATCGATGGAGACTTTGCTTACGATTTGTGTCGTAAATTACAGCGCATATATGGCATATATGTATATTACCGGAGGTCATTTAGAAACTATCTTCCCGCACAATGTCTGCCCTATTATTCGGGATCTGGGCTTGCCCACCGCGGCCGTCAAGGCCTTTGCGACTTTGGGTGTGACCACCCTCCCCGCACCCGGTCGCATCGTTGCTATGGTGTATATATTGATTGGCAATGTGGTATTAATAACGACTCTCCGCTTGCGCTATGCACGCTTTGCAGCTGCCAATAGCGACAAAGCTGTGGCTCAGGCCACTTTGTCAGAACAAAACGCTTTAATTGATAGTTTGCGTTTGCAGTCAGCATATGCCCCTGAAGCTGCAACTGTTCCAGCGAGCAGCGCTGATTCGGGAGTGTCTTTTGGAGTGCCTTTTGTAAGCAATAACTCAAGGGCAAGATCCGCGAGCTCAGGGAATGGTATGGCACAGTCCGCCGCTAGCGCCATACTCAACATGGATGAGCCCACCGACGAGCCTAACGCCACTGCTTCTATATCTGCCAGCGGTAAGCCTTTTCCAGGAAACACACTGCTGCAAGTGACCACGCCACAACGAAATTCACCACCTCATTCTTGGTCTAAAATTGACCCGACAGAGTTTAATGTGCGCATTGGTCCTAATTATAGCTGGAACAAGAAGAAAGCTCCTTCTGCCGAAGCTTTGTACGAATGCTTTGCAGTAGATGTATTCAGTGCAGCTGCACGCATTGATAATGTCGGCCAACGCTTCGAAATTCCAGATATGTATACGAAGGTGAACACACGGAACGCGTTTGTCCC
>JACCDO011305419.1_pt1 | contig 12180 bp, 11 predicted proteins | sample 7446101 | NCBI WGS metagenome assembly JACCDO01 (sample SAMN15323440, study PRJNA562643) | freshwater metagenome | isolation source: river surface water | place: USA:Blue River Watershed | collected 2017-08-16 | reverse complement strand
TTGTTTTCATTGCGTCGCCCACCATCCAATTCGCGTGCACAAAATGCACCACCTTATCGGCATTCATCGCATACGTATTTTTGATGTCCTTGTATTGCTCCGGACAATTGACAAAATCGTCGCCAAAATAGAGAAGACCATTTGGAAACATAAATACACTAAAATTCGCATGTTTGATAGAACCCGGTCTCAACTTCAAGATGTGATTCACCAACAATTGGTCATTGTGCTGACTATTCTGTTGCGCGACCACATCACATATAAACTGCATTGACCGCGCGCAATTCAATATCAACATACACCCCGTGCAAGGCATATTAATGTCCGACTGAAACATGATGTCGTACAATCCGGCGTTCTTGCATTCTTCATAAATAGGTTGTAAATTTTGCAAAACCACGGTGTCTACATCCATATACCAAACATCAAAACCCTGTTTCAACAGGTGATAGATGACATGGTAACGAACATAGGACATGTTGTTGAATTCGGGCGTTCCGAAATTGGTACCCTCCTTTTTAATGTCATTGTTTTTCACTAAATACACAGGATATCCTGCGTTCTTCAACTCCTCATAAGATTCCTCGTCGGTCACAAAAGACCGATGCGAATCAATGCCCTGATTTTTGAGGGATTTTAGATGGTTTTTCGCCATCTCTATCGCGCCGTAATTGAAAACACTGATGTAGATTAGTTTCGACATGGTTGATATAGAAACAAGATGTCCTGTTTCTATATTAAAATGGCAACATTGACTTTGAGAGAATGGCAAAACACATTTATTCCAGAGGAACAATATATCGTTCAAGCGTCCACCATAGATGGTTTGGACGGAATCACAGCATCCTCTATCGGGATGTGTTATCATTTTGTGCATTTCAAAGGTGCAAATAATGTGGATCTCCAATTTGGACCAAAGTCGAGATTACTTATGTGCGCCATCAATGTGGGAACGGACCAGTGCAGGCGCGGCAATTCATCCGTGTGCCGAAAAACAATTGCCGAAACACTCTTGAAAAATGGTTTTCCAAATGTCCCGATAGAGGCGGACAAATATTTTACAGAAATAGCAAAATATCGGTTTGTGATAAGTCCTGAAGGCAACGGCATCGATTGCCATCGGCATTATGAAGCACTCATGGCAAAATGCATCCCCATAGTAGAGGACAATCCCATAATCCGAGCAAAATATGGAAATGCGCCCATATTGTATACCCGCGACTACAGCGAGATCACACAGGAATATTTGGAGAAGAAATACGAGGAGATGCTGGACCAGCAGTGGGATTTTTCCCGACTTCTTATGCAGTCGTGGTCGCCGGATGAGCAATTACTAATAATGTATCGTGGCAATTTCTGGTGTGAAATGTTGGCAAACAAACCATGGTATCCAACCAGCGCTTACACCAACACGCATCCTTTTTTAGATGCCAATAATGTGCCAAGCATGTATTCAATGCGAATTCACAAAATTCCATGGCATTAATTAATGCTCGCCACAATTTCGTCGGGGAACCCCATCTGTATTAAAATGAGTCGCGCTGCCTTTATCTTGCTAATTCCCTTAACCAGTTTGTAGGAAAATTGGATGTCGTTGTTTGTGCCGAGCGTGGCATCCATCTTGTAATTGGCAATTCGCAGACCCTCGCTCTTCTTCACCTTTTTGCATAATTTGACAAAATGTGTAGTCAATATGAAATCCACATTCTCGTGTTTCTGGAGATACTTGAGGAATCCATAGGAGGCGCTAGTTGCCTCCTCGGCGTTCGTTCCCGAAAACAGTTCGTCGAAAATACAGAAGTGTCTATACCCTGAAGACGCAGTGTCGGCATCAATCACGTCGATGATTTCCTTGCATCGGCGCGCCTCTGCTTGGAACAAACTGTCGCGCCCGCTCGTGTCCGGGATGTTCAAATAGGAGTGTATGTGCGTGTATGGCGCCAAGTCGCACGCCTGGTAGAATCCGACCCCAAATTGCTGTGTGAAAATGATATTGATTGCCGTGGTTTTCAACTGCGTAGTTTTGCCAGACGCATTGGGTCCAGTAATTATGAGATTCTTCTCCAACGACAAGTCGTTCGCCACACCCCCGCTAATTGCCGGATACACCTGTTTGACAAATCGGGTTTTCTTTGCATCCTCACAAGAAAGGAAAGTTCCATAGTTCACTGCGCCAGCAGAAACTCTATCGGCAATGTTTGACAAGGTGGCGCGATACGCCTCAAACGAAATGGCGTAACCCAATGCATCCTTGTATTCTGCGGTGTCGTGCAAACAATAATAAGACTTCAGCAAATACCCAATGTCGAAACACTTCTTCGCCACATTTAATACACCTGGGTCCAACTTGCATACGCCACTTAATTCCTGTTTCATTTCATGCAACACGACAAGACGGCGTTCCGCATCCTTGCAAAATTCCGAATATTTGGATTTGGTTTTCCCCGTTTTCAAAAAGGTTTCAATGTTGACGATAGAGGCATCCACGAATTCCTTTACATTCAGCAAATTATCATTCACTGTAGTAATATTGTTGTAAAATCGAGCACAGTGTTTGCAATTCTGATACATCTGCAATCCATACATGGCAATCGTGAAAACAACATAGATTAAATTGTTCACGGAAAAGTTCTCGAAAGATGTCAAGGTTTTTCCAATCGCATGCGATTTCGCCAAATCTTTCAGCATAGTCATGTAGGTGGAAAAACTGATGGGAATTGACTGTATTCGCAAAATCACAAAGGGCGCCAGGATGAATAAAAAAGGCAAGATTATAGAGAAAATGGGCGAAATCAAATTCATGATAGTCCAATACCCCATGAATGTAGACATGCGATTTATGAAACGGACCCTCTCAAATTCTATATATCCATATCGGTCGTGGAACGTGTTTGCTTTTACAGGCGCATCAGAACCTTCTTGGGGTTGTTCTTCATACAAATCCCTCCATATATGTAGGAGTTTTTTTGCTCCTCCATCGGTGGTCAAAGGGGTCCCGGACCCAGATGCACGGACAATTTCCTGACTTTGCTGGAGAAAGTCAACATCACTTGTATAACATTCGCCAATGCGCGGAATCAGTGCATGGTCAAACTCCGTTTTGGGTTGCAACAGGGCAGAATACATAGATGGTATTTCGGAGGAAGAGGTCACCAATTCCAAGTTTTCGGCAACCGTGGGTAATAATGGGTGCACCACGGATTCTTCTAAATATTCAATGGGCAGTTTGAACCAAATTTTGTCGGAAACGGGGTTCATACAGGTGATTTGATAATATAAATTTTGGTTAATTTATATTATTTGGTTAAACGTAAGAATCGAAGATTCCACCTATGAATCGAAGATTCCACATTTACTGTATGTCATTCGGCAACGGCGCAATCTGCATCCTGTAGTAATTCTCCAAATCCTCTTTAATGCGCATGTCATAATGCGTCAAAAAATTAATTGCCGTGCCCTTTCTGCCCCAGCGACCAGACCGCCCAATGCGGTGCAGATACGTATGTGGGTCTCGAGACAAATCGAAATTGACTACCAAATTCACCTGTTGGATATCAATGCCGCGCGCGGTAATATTCGACGAAATAAGAAACCTGCACTTGCACGTCTTGAAATCATTGAAAGCATTTTCACGCTCATGCTTATTCAAGTCGCGGTGAATGCAAACCACACTAAACCCGTCGCGAATCATCGCATCGTGCAACTGTTTGACACGGTTCACACTGTTGCAATAAATGATGCACTGGTTAATCGACATCTTGGCAAAGATTTGACGCAGAATATCGTACTTGTCCTCGTCGGTTCTCAACGAAACATAGTATTGTGCAATTCCCGCCAGAGACAATTTCTCCGCCTCCATCACAATTTTTACCGGGTCTCGCATAAACTTGGTTGTAATATCCATCACATCGCGATTAAGCGTGGCGCTGAAAATGAGTACTTGGACATCCTCGCGAAGTAGTTCAAAAATACTACGAACCTGCTCCTGGAACCCCTGCGACAACATCTCGTCTGCCTCATCAATGATGATTGTTTGAATGTGCTCGATAGAGAAAATTCGTTTTCTTAATAAGTCTAGGACGCGTCCAGGGCATCCCACTGCCACCGTAGGTGGCGTTTTCTCAACAAAGGCGATGTCGTCGCGCACGCTGGTTCCGCCCACAAAGGTCTTTGCCGTTAAATTAGGAATGTGGGCGCCCAACCCTTTAAATACAGCAGATGTTTGATTCGCAAGTTCGTGGGTCGGCGCCAAAACCAGGATTTGCGTTCCGACTATTTCTGGGTTGATGCGCGATAAAGAACCAATAGTGAAAGTTGCTGTTTTGCCCGTTCCCGATTGCGCCTGCGCGATTATCTCGCGCCCACATTTGATAGGATATATTGCCTTCTGTTGGATAGGACTTGGTTTTTCAAAACCGTATGCGTATATTCCACGCAAAAGGTCGTCGGAGAGTTCTAATTGCTCCCATGTAGTATATTCGGTGATTTCGTTTGATGATGTGTCAGACATTTTCTTTAGATGATATAATTATTGTTTCTTTGTCTAAATCATTTTGTAATATGCTTATTTGCGCGTTTTAATAAATCGGTGTGAAGAGAAAAAACAGGAACTATTCCTGAATTTTCCCCCCATTGTTTTTAGCAGATTACTTATTGCTCTTGCTCCTCCACGAGTTCTTCAGATGGAGCAATTTCGCTAGAAGACTGTTGGACAGGTGCTGCCTTCTTTGATGCTGCCTTCTTAGGTGCCTTTGGTTCCTTAACAACCTTGGCAACCTCAGCAACCTCAGCAACCTTAGGTTCTCCAACGTCAAGTTCCTCCTTGGCAACCTTAGGAACCTCAACAACCTTTGGTGCCTTTGGTTTGGTAACCTTTGCCTTGGGAGCAGGAGTCTCTGGTGCTTGCACAGTGTCTGGTGCTTGCACAGTGTCTTCGACTACAGATACAGGAGTCTCGGTGACAGGAGCAGGAGTCTCAGTGACAGGTGCTTGCACAGTGTCTTCGACTACAACAGGAGCAGCAGTCTTCTTAGACTTCTTGGTCTTCTTTGTATCAGAAGGAACTGCTGGTTCATCACCGCCTCTTACGATGGTGGGTTCGTTGGCAAGTTCTACGAGTTGCTCGGTAGTGCCTTTGGCACAGTCGGTTTCAACCTTGGTGCCTTTGGCAGAGTCAGTCGCAACCTTCTTGCTCTTTGCAACCCTAGACTTCTTGGGTTTCTTGCCTAGGTCGCGCTTGATTTGCCTGACCTCGTTTTCTAGGTCGGTGGCAGCAGCAAACACATGCTCGTCAATCTCGCTCATGACGGATTCGATGGAATCGTTCAACTGCATATGCTCGACGAACTTGTCGACATAGACATCAGGGTGCATCTTCTTGAGTAAATAAAGACTGACGCTCAAGACCTTGAGATACTTGGCGGGGAAGGACTTCTTTACAGCAACAGCAACGGTTGCGTTATTGGTGACAGTGGTTTCAGTGATAGCAGACATTTTGTTTTACGGGTTTTGTTATTTTATGCTCATGACAAATTGGCAATTGAAAGAGATCAATTTTTTGAAGTTTTTCTATGTGTTTGCCATTTTTTGAGGTTTTTCTATGTGTTCGCCATTTTCTTGCTCCAAAAATTGATTCGAAAAAAATGATTTAGATAAAAAGCAAATAGTATACACAATGGCAACTCTTGTAAATAGAAAATTCGACGAATTATCAAAGACCGGCAACAATGGTTATTCGTTGCCCGACCCAATTCTTGCTAAGATAAAGATGTTATGTTCGGAAATCGGTTATGTGGATGACCGTCAAAACACCTATGTCAATCAATATAACGCAAATGTGGTAACACATATCAAGAAGGATGTTGCTGCTGCTGGCGCTGATTCAACCAATTCTGTAAAACCACCAGGCAAGAAGATTGGCGGCGGCGACTGGAAGGCGAAACCCACATTCAATGTTACCAAATTCGCTTCATTGGACAACTCGCAAATATTAATCAACGAAATTCGCTCAGACATGAACAAGATTACCGAGAAGAATGTAGATTCCAAGTTGGAGACGATGCACGCCAATATCGACGAAATCATCGATTCCACTGACGGTGACCAAGACGACCTAAAGGAAAAGATGGACAAGTTGTTCGACGTTGTTTTCAACGCGTCCATTACAAACAAGTTGCCGGCAATTTACGCCCGCGTGTTTGAGACAATTGCGGCAAAGCAGAGCAACCTGGCAGAGGAGTTCATACAGGCGAAGTTGGACAATTATTTGAAATCGATGGACGGCATCGTGGATGTATCGGAGCGCAATTACGACGAGTTTTGCGAGTTTACCGCGAAGAATGCGGCGCGAAAGAACATATCGGCGTTGTTTTGCGAAATTGCTAAGCGTGGTTCGATTGCGGCGTTGCCGCTGGAACGCATCGACACCCTGTTTGAATCCTTGTTGTCAAAGGTAATTGCGGATATTGAAGACAAATCTAAGCAAAAGGGTGCCGACGAGATTACGGAAAACATAGTGGTAATATTTGTGAATTTAGGGAAATTGTTGGACGCCAGCAAATACATGGACCGCCTTCGAACTTTGGCAACATACAAGACTGGTGAAAAACCGGGGTTGTCTAGTCGCGCGAAATTCAAATTTGCCGACTTGGTTGGGATGTAAGGTTTCAAGGGAATAACCGCCTTCGGACTTGGGAAGACCGCGTGTTCACACGTGTTTTTTCTTTTCACCTTTTTCTATATAAGCATATAGAAAATGGTATTATCAAAAATAGACAAAACAGTGCATTATGTGGAGAATAAGAAAATCGACGAGGAGGACCGCGGATTCGCAACATCCCTTTTTGAAATAGAGATTTTGGAAAGAACCATCGTCATTGGTCTAGGCAAGGAAAAACACACATATGAAAACAAGGGCATCGTGTTTTTTCCCATCTATTTGGTTGCAAACAATGCGATAAAATCCAAAATCGGCGTCTATGAAATGAAGGCGTCGGATGTAATATTGAGTTTGGACGAAGATGGGGATATTAATATAGAAGATGCAGAACCTCTATTGTTCTCTTTTGTAAAACCGCGATTCTTGGACAAATCGGGGTCGTCGCCGGATTTTTATTACAACCAGGCAATCCAGAAAAATAAAAAGGAGTTTGAGGATAAAAAGGCAAAAGAATCAAAGGAAAAAGAGGAAAAAGAAGAGGAGGAAAAAAGAGATAATATCCGTTCTGTAAAACAGCAAATCCGGTCGGACGCACCCATTGTTAAAACCGACATTTTCGAAATCGATTCCAACAAGAATATCCCAGACATGTTGGCAGAGGAAAAAGAGTCGGATGCCGACGAATTGGTCAAACAGTATGTTGTTATGCCAGGACATAATTGGGTAAAGAAATTCATGGAAAATGCCGAATATGAAATCGTCTCCAACGAGTGCAACAGTGTGAATAGTTTATTCTGCATTGTGCGCGACGCCTATCTCCAAATCGGTCACAAGACGTCGGTTGCCACATTGCAAACCATGGTTGCCAAGGAAATCACCGACGAATTCTACGAGAAATGCCTCGACAAATACCTCATTTATTCGTCGGAAATTACGCGCATTGACAAGGAAATGCGCGACCTGAAGAAGACTGCCAGCATATACAAGACCCGCAGCGAGAAATCGACCAATAAGGAGGAACATCAGGCAATTTTGAAGTCTGCCGAGGAACTAAAAGACAAATACAAGGAACTCTCGATACAGAAGAAATTGGTGGAAGTGCACGCTGCCGAATACGCCTTTATGAAAGAGATCCGGTCCGTTGAAGACCTGCGCAAATCCAACATGTCGGCAAACGAGGTGATGCACGATTTCGCAGTCAAGACGATAGAGAAAGAACTGAACATCAAAATAATCGGTTTATTACAGGATGCGTTTGACCACGGCGATTTGAATGCGGTGGTCCATTGTTACGGCGAGGATTACGCCAATCCCAAACCGCGACATTACATCATTATGGCGCACTCGATGAAGCGCAAACAGTGCGAATTGGTCTCATACAAGAATAAGCGAATCTTTGTTTTTGCCGAATTGCCGTATCATATGAAGACGCTCATTACAAACAAGTGTGCTGAGCGGGAGGGCGGGACCTTTCCCATGGTGTCCGATTTCCGCAACTTTATGAGCAAACTGGGCGTTTCCCACACAACAGATGAAGACGATGACGTCGTCGATACCCATAAAGACATCCTTGTATTCAGTGCAAAATCGATGAATCGAGACCCTAGCAAAATGAAGGGCGATAAAGTTGCCGACGCACACCTGTTGGATTACTTGAATTTGTCAAAAGAAAAAAATTGGCGCCGGATGTTGGACGATGAATATGAAGCACCTTTTAAACTGGACAAGATGCGATGGCAAACAGTGGAGCATTATTACCAGGGGGCGAAGTTCAAGAAACGCCACCCCGATTTCTATCACATGTTTGCGTTGGATTCAGACAGTGAAATTTCGAAGGATTTGGCGAAGGCGATAGAGGCGGGAAACAAAAAAGGTAAAGGACGACCAAAAAACATCACAATTGACCCCGATTTTTATGGACTGGACGGGGGGCGCGCCAAAGAGGAGCGGCGAATGGCGTTAATGGCAAAATTCAACCAAAATGAGGACATGCGACGTATTTTGTTGAATACGCGGGATGCAGTCCTCAAAAAGCGGGTGAAAGGGGAACCACACCAAGTGGATGAACTTTTGATGGAGGTGCGAAAGGCGGTCCAATAGAGGATATTATCCAAATCCGACTTCAGACTCCTCATCACAATCATAATAAGTGCACTGGTTAAGGTTTGATTCTACAACCTGTGACTCATTTGAAGAATTATCCGATAGTATGATTCTTTCGGCAAGACCACGCAATTCACCCTGTGTCAACTCAAAATCTACAATCTCGCCCTCTTCCAACTCATAATTTCCCATGTAGTAGTCGATAACACGCGCGGCAAATCGCATTGCCAACATCTCCATTACAGGAGCGCACAATTCGTCGAGCATGATTTTTTTAGACATTTTTCCTAGTTTGTTTGTTGCTTGTTTAATTTATTTTGTTTCTTTTGTTTTGTGGAAAACAAAAGAAAAAAGGGTCAATTTTTGAAACCCCAATTTCATTATTTTTTATTTTTATTTTTTTATTTAATAAATTATTTTGCGTCCCCATTTTATTTTTCATACGTCTATTACTCAATAATTATTTTATCATATATATTCGCCCATTGTCCCAATTTTATTTAATAGCAAACACCACCGCCTTAAGACGGCAACACCTATTAAATGCATATATATTTGCCCATTTTACCCATGATATATGCCCCTCCAACACGCATATATCCGTCGCATCCCACCAATTTGTTTTTATGATGCGTCCGACATATTATCATTGTTTATTTCTCTATATCCTATTCAACTATTCAAAATATTCTACCAAATCGGGCAGACATTCGAAGAACTGTGCATAAACGCGTTTTTCTTTAAACGCGCTCACTGCTGCTAAGACCGGCGCGCACTTCTTTATTTCAGCGCGCCTATTCTTTGCATACTCGGACTCGCACACAAGGCATTCACTCCCTCTAAAACAGGGAAAATTTAAGTAATCGTGGTCGATGCATCCTCCTTTTGCACAGTATTTGTTGTCCGATTCGTGGAATTCACCATTGTGCACGGTCTTCCCACAGCAATGGCAATGCGTCTGGTACTCGAGCGCCCTTGCAACGCTGATGTCATATTTGTTTGCGTATTTTCTCAACGCATCTCGCTGGTCCTCGTTGTAATCCTCGAGCAGTTCCTCCAATTCGCAACAACTGCGGCAATATAAGAAACACCAGTCGGGCAAATAACTAACGCCATCATATTCAAACATGAATACTTTGCACGTCAAACAGTGGTATTTGCGTGTGCCATCGTCCACAAAACACTTGTCGCATAACAGGAATTCAGGGTTTACCGGTCCGCAGCATTTCCCGCAAATGCCGGTGTCTTGTTCGTTTTCCATTTTGTTGATATTATTTTTACTGGGGGGGTCCTTATTTTATATCTTCTGTTTGAACATGAAAAAAAGAATCAATTTTTGACCCTCTTTGAAATGGTTAATATAAGTTGAGTTAATTAATTAAGTTGTGTATAAAATATGTGAATTTGTAAAATGTGTGTATTTAGATAACCTCTTGGTATTTGTTGTATAATAAATAGCATGTGAATAAATCAAAACGTCTTGCCATGTATTTGGCAGCAACAGGGGCGTACATGGAGACCATGAACTTATTTTCTTCAGAGTCCTTGGAGTCCATGGCATCCTCAGCGATTAAAGGTCGAATGACAATCCAGCAACCGTCGTCTTCGACGACATACGCGTCACACAACTCCTGTGTTTTTCCATTGCCGACATAACCATGCAAGACCTCTTTAATTCTTTCGTATGAACTGTATCCATACACGCCTTCGTCAACTAGAACGGCATCTTCCGGGAGAAGGGGTGGACGATTGCATATCAAGCAATCATCACCTCTAAAACAGGGCATTCCGAGTTCTTCTACATGGTTAAAGCAAGTTCCGCAGCAATACTCGCCGGCAAATGTGTTAAGAGGGTCGTTGCAGCAATGGCAACTCTGGATGTAATCGAACGCCTCGTCGATGCTGAGACCATAGTGGTCCTTGTACTCGTTGAATTTATTGAGTTGATATTGGTTGAACTGGGTTCCTTGCGCCTCGTTGAACGCGGGCAATTCAAGGGCAATTCTACTTTCTGCGAACATTGTTAGTTTGTTAGTTTGTTAATTTGTTAATGGGGTTTTTATTTTGTGCTTTTGATTGATGTGTGAAAAAAAGAATCAATTTTTTTGGTCATTTCAGAGAACGTGGAAGAAAAAATGGCAGCAACCGTGCCACTTTAATTCTTTGATGATTTAATTAAATATGATTGTAAAATATGATTGTAAAATATGATTGTAAAATATGTGAAATATATGCTTATGTGTGTATAAAATATGTATAAATAGGATTTGTAAATAGGATTTAAAATAGATATTCTGATAGGTCAAATAGAGAATCGTATACTTGGTTGTAAATTTTAAGTTCTTCAAAAGCAAACGCGCTGGCAACGACAGTGTTGAGTTCTTCCCTTCTCATCACCTCTTGTTTTAAGTAATGGACTTCGCCTTCGCACGCCGGGCAATCATCATAATCACCTTGACAGTAGTTGCATCGGTCACTGTCTGGTTTAACGTCATAGCAAACGTCGCACCACATACTACAGAATTGGTGTCCGGGACCAAAGGTCTTCGGCACAACCTCTGTGAAACAATACTGGCATTTGTGCTGCGCTGCGTACGCTTGCGCCAACGTCACTCCATAGTCGCGCGCATACGTTTCCAACTCGAATTGGTCGTCTTTGGATAACTCTGGCAGATGCTCCAAGGGTCTCACATCGGGTCTCCTTGCAGTGTTAATATATGACAGCGCTTCTTGCATCGTCATATTGTAGCGCATAGAGTTCGCCAATATTCGATTGTAATGAACCATGCCGTAGATGCTCATGTTGTAATCCATGTGTCTGCGTTCTCCAATCAAATGATAGAACTTCTTCATGTCATTCAAGAATGGTGGAGTCTCTGTCCTTTCCTCATTGCATATCAAACACTCGTAGAAATTGCATTTGTAACCATCCTCTTCAATGGCAGTCTCACACTCAGTGGTGCAATACATTTGTCCCTTGAGTAAGGCATATTCCATGTCTTGACCGCAGCAATGGCAGTAATACACGTAATTGCGGTCGTGTGCGTCGAACACAGAGATGTTTGCTTTTTCAGCGTAGTACTTCATGTCTCTCCAGTTATGAATGCGTGTCATCTCGCAGTCGCATCGGTAACTATATCCTTCAATGAACTTGCAAGACCCCTTGAAAGTTTTGTAGAACTCTTCAATTTCTTCAGACAAGTCGGTATACATTTTTCTCTATTTTAACGGTGGATTCATTTATATTTTGATTTCGATTTGATTCGTGAAAAAAAGGATCAATTTTTTGCCTCCCCCATTCCACATCAACAAACGTTGTGTGAATCCTTTTTGAATTAATTAATTAAATTTGTAAAATGTGTAAAATGTGTTTTTGTAAAATGTGTAAAATGTGTTTTTGTAAAATGTGTAAAATGTGT
>JACCDO010855150.1_pt1 | contig 12180 bp, 7 predicted proteins | sample 7446101 | NCBI WGS metagenome assembly JACCDO01 (sample SAMN15323440, study PRJNA562643) | freshwater metagenome | isolation source: river surface water | place: USA:Blue River Watershed | collected 2017-08-16 | reverse complement strand
TTTGAGTTTAAAATGAAAATCGATCGAGGTCGGGACTGACTGAGCGGAAGTTCGGCGATACACGCATCGACGACCAGCGCCGACTTGCGAACATCGAGCACTCGAGTAGCGAGCATTTCCCCTTCTTGTGTCAGCGCACGACCGGGTTCGAAAAAAAGTTCCTTGGCGTTTGGGAGAGAACGAGCAACAGTTTTTTGAATTTCTCGAAAATCCAAACGCTCCAAATCATCTGGAAAAAGGCCACCGCCCAGGTCGAGACAGTAAATCGGGACATGAGTGAGCGCTTCCAGCGTCTGGGCCCACGAGAGTAACGACCCGAGCGCTTCCGCCCAGCGACGCAATCCTATAGCCCAACCTGGCATGTGAAAATGAATCCCAAAGCGGTTGCGCTTTCCAATTTTCTTCACGAGCGGGATGAGCTTTTGGAAGGTCTCTGGATCTTCGACTGGGATTCCGAAACGCGATCGCAATCCTGGAATTCGAATTCGAACCCCCAGAGTTTTTGCCATTTGTGGGGTGACCAAGACTCTCTCGAGTTCTTCGACAGAGTCACAAAAAACTTGGTGCAGACCCATTACAGGTGGAGTGAGCGAGGGCCAGAATTTTCCGGGACCGTTGAGGACAGTCCTGCTCGCAGGAAATCCCGTTTCGAGTGCTCGTTGAACTTCGAGTTGGCTAATCGCCTCTGCAAAAAAGCCATTTTCTTTTGCAAGCGCAAGGTGAAGAGGCGTTGGACTGGTCTTGATACTGAAGCCGATCTCAATTTTCGGATTTTCGGAGCTGCAGTCTGCGACTTTCTCTTTCAGAGCTTCAAAGCGTCTTCGAGTCCATTCTGGGAGCGGAATTCGGGTAGGTGTTTCGAGCTGCGACTCAGTGAAATGAGCTAAAGCCAGTCGCTCCATTTCGTCACGGAGGAGGGGAGGTACGGCGAATTGAGTTGTGGCGTTGGATGGCTGGTTTTCTTCTGTTTCCTCAGTTTCTTTGTCGTGCTCTCGGAGCTCAGGAAGTGCGAGGACACTGGGGCCCCCTTTGCCGCCTTTTCCTTCGCTGGTCCACGCCGCATGGGTAGGCTCTTGCGGGAGTGGGAGACCCACCCGGGGAGAAGCGGGGATTTCGAGGACGACACGGGTGAAGAGAGGAGATTTTTTCCAGGCAGGGACTGGCGGTACTTCACTCCACGGGATGTCGAACGCTCGAGCGACTAATCTTGCGGGGAGATTAAATCCGGCGAGTGCACCACCGTAGACCCAGGCAGGAAAGCGAGGGTTGCATTCGATTAAGCTGAACTGGTCACTGGGCGAGCGGATCAGTTCGAGTTCTCCCCCACCATTCCAACCCACTTGCCTTACGCATTCGGCGAGTCTTTCGCGCAGAGGACCCGAAAGAACAGAAACTTCCCCTGCCCAGGTTTTCCCTTCAGGAGTAATCTGCCTTTTGATCATGTGAATCGCGTCGAGGAGTTCTCCTTGATACGCGCTGAAACAGATCGTTTCTTCCGTACCGTGACTATGGACCTGTAGAAACAAGCTTTGCGTTTTCCACTGTTTAGACAGAGCGAGTCGAGCTTTTTGGAAAGTGTTCCAGCTCGTGATCCGGACAGCGTCATGAAAAGGGCTTTTTAGCCAACACTTCCACGAATTTTCGCGCAAGAAGGCGTGAATTTCGGTGTCGCTGATATTTGCCGAGATGAATCTCGGGACTCGAAAGCCCATCGACTCAAAGCCAAAAACCTTTGGCTTTGCGGAGGACTCTACAGCCTTCTTTGAGGGCGAGAGGAGCAGGGGATGAGGTTCCAGATGGTCATTGATCCAGCGTACCTCGAGATCGAGAGCCGAGAGCCAAGCGTTGCCCTCTTCCAAAATTTCTCGGATCCTTTGCGCGTGGAGTTCCGAGTTGAGATGATTCCAATTCGGAAGAAGCAGAGATTCGTCCGTCACAGGATGATGGAGTCCTGAGCTCCCTTGCCAATGATCCACTCCCACTAATTCAATTTTCTCCGAAGGGAATGCTTCACGAAGACAGCGAGAAATTCCTAAGCCAGAACTCGGGTTCTGTCCGGAATGCATGCCACTGATATAGACTTTCCTAGGTCGGTTTTTACTTACAGATTGCAACGGTATTCCCCTCTCCACTTGGATTCACTTGGGGGGGCTTTGCAATCGATGTACCGACGCTAGGTTTCGAGTGGGAGTGAATCTCCCAGTTGAAGGAGCTGGAGCACCGAGTGGGCGGCTCGCCATCCTGTAGAGACGGCTCCCTGAATCAGAAACCCTCCAGTGGGAGCATCCCAGTCCAGCATTTCTCCCGCGCAAAAAACACGGGGCTGTTTTTGAAGCTGCAATGTCGCTTCCTGTAATTCTGTAAAATGCACGCCACCTGCAGAAGAGATCGCTTCAGTAAGGGGTTGGGCCTGCGTCAGATGAATCGGAAGACTCTTGATTCGCCGAATCAGAGTTTCGAGAGAGTTCCGTTCGGTAGGGGAAGTGAGATGAAAAAGGAGTGCGAAACTCGCGTCGGGTAAAGCGAGCTGTTTTTTGATCCGTCGGATAGGAGAAAGGTTTTCTCTCACTTGCAAGCAGCGCTGGTGGAGCTCCTCAAAACTCTGGGTGGGCTTGAGATCCATTTCGGCCCAGCCCTCGGCGCCCACTGTGTAGATGGGAGTTCCTTCAAGACCGTAGCGGGTGATCACGAGCTCTCCCCGTTTTTCGCCTTTTGAAGTCTTGAGAAGAATGTTCTTAAGGGGTTTTCCTTCAGCTTCCGCGAGCAGGGTTTCAGTCCATTGAGTGGATGACACTCGATAACCCACGTTCGATGAAACGAAAGGATCCACGCGGATTTGTTTCGCATCAAAAATGGAAACCCAGCGAAGTGGGTTTTCAAAAGGTTCGTAGCTGGCTCCCCCTAAAGCAAGAATGAGAGCATCGTGAGGAAGGATGCTTCCGTCGGATAAAACGATCTCTTCGTTAGAGAAGTCAGTGCACTCTACTCCTCGACGGAGTTGGACCGATCTGCGTTCGAGTCGATCCAGCCATGCTCGAAGGAGTTTTGAGCCTTTCATTTCTTTTGTGAAGTAACGGCCACTGGTTCCCAAAAACGTTTCACGTCCGAGTTTCTTTTCGACAAACTCAATCCACTCCGACTGCCCAAACTGAGTGAGAAGTTCGGACCAGAAGCCAGAGGACATGGATCCACTATAGGCTTTTGCGAATTCAGGAGTGGGAAGACCGTTGCTGATATTCAGTCCAGAGCTTCCGGCGATGAGGATTTTTCTTCCTGGACTGCGCCGTTTCTCGATCAAAGTGACAGAGACTTGGGGATGACCACTGAGGACGTCTGCCGCGATGAGCGCAGAGGGTCCGGTGCCGACAACAGTGACTCTGAATTTTAACGACATAGAGTGTGTTCTCTTCTTTAAAACGGAAGTGATGTATTGAGAGCGCCAACGAGGGTTCTTCCTCCGCCCATTTCACGGTTAAATCCGTATTGGATCTCAACCGCAGCGTTGACTGGAATGTTGTAAAAAAGTGTTCCCGTCACTTTGACGCCGGCACCTGCAGATGGAAGTTGGATTCCATCGCCGAGATGGGACAGTAGTGATGGTTGTTTTTGATACAAAGACGTATTTTCAAGGAAGGCAAAGCCACTCAAGTTTTGGGCGTAAGCAGGCAGAACACCTAATCCTCTAAAAAGACGAACTAAAGGGAATCTCACTTCGAGATCGGCTGCGAATGCTAAGTCGCTCAGGAAATAGCTCTGGGGATAACCCCGCGTGATGAATTGACTCAGAATCGAGGACGCCGATTGGTGAAGGCTCATCGTTCGCGTGGAGCTTCGATTCCCATCAAAACCCAAAGTTGAGACTCGATCAATGTCCGTTGCGCTTACGGCAGCATAAGCGACTCGTGCCGATGCCGTGAGTACGCGGTGCTGTCCGAGTGAAAAATAAGAAGTACCGGAAGCTGCCCACTTGAGTGCGGAGTTTGAACCATCCGGAATTCCGAGGAGTGCAGCGGAGAGTGAGAGCCCACGCTCGTTGGAGATCGACCACCGTGTACTTTCGCCCGTGAAGTAGTCCCCTTCGATCAGAAAATAGGGCGCTTCCCAGCGTGGAGAACTCCAAGATTCATACTGGTCGCGTTCGTCTGCGAGAAGAGTGTAGGCAAAACCCGCTGAGACTTGAGGGGTAAACGAGGAATAGGTCCAAACAAATGGACGACTATAAGTGAGACCGAGTGTCCGATCCTTTCGAATCGCTTCCAGGGTTTCATCCTCTTCTAGAACTGCTCCATTGGAGGTGGAGGAGAAACTCACGCCTAAGACCGAGTTCAGAAACAAGTGGTCATAGTCGATGCGAGTATCAAATACGGTCTGACCCAGGTAGCGGCCAACTGATCCATCGATCCAATAGCGGTGGCGATCAACGGCGTCATAACCCAGAATTCCTGCCCCAGCTTGAAAGTTGCCGTTGGTGCCCAAGAGGAGAGTCGGATACCAGGCACGCGGAGTTAAGCTTGCGAAGGGGCTGTAAGGTGTATCAGCAGCGTGTGGAGAGTCGGACTCAATGTGGAGAGTGGGTGCTGGGGGACCTTTGGGAATGGGATGAAACAGTTCGCGGATATCGGGAGCAGGAAGTTTTTGCTCGGCGTCCGAGAGCGGTGGAAGCTCTACGACCGTTGTTCCTTTCCAGCGGACTTCAGTCGCGACGAAAGTTCCTTCGGGCGTCTTTTGAGGAAAGGAAAGGCCGGTGACTACGTTGCTGAGTCTCAGATGGGATTGGGAGCGATCGGGAAGAATTTGGTAGAGGTTTTCTACGCCGCTCCGATTTGAAGTGTAGAGGATAGAACCGTCGGTAAGGTAAGAGCCGTACCGATTGAAGCTCCCGTCGCTGACGAGAGGGGAAAGCGTCGGCTGCTTTTGCGAGGAAGAAGCTGCACTTCGAAGTTTTTCGATCTCTTCTTCGAAAAGTTCCTCGCTGCCATTGCCAGAGCGATGAACACTAAAGACTACGGTTTTTCCGTCGGATGACAGTCGGGGTTGGCTCACGACTCCGCTCACTCCCGGGTCGTATAGCAGTTCGAGTTTACCGAGCGCCCACTCAGTGTCAGTCTCTTTTTGAATTAAAGGTGCTCCGTAGAGTTTTGCCCTCAAATCTTCGATTTTCACAAAGACGATATAGTCTTCAGAAGGCGAGACGTCCGGATCTCGGACTCGAAGTCCTTCTGAGAGTCTCTGAGGGGGATGATCGCCGCGAATCGGAGAGATAAAAAAGTCGTTATAGGTTTCAAAGTTTTGGTGAACTTCGCCGGCACTGTAGAGCAAGTGAGTGAACTCACCCGAATGTTTTTGTCCCAGAAATGTCGAAGTCGCTCCCAAGATTCGATCTCGGATCCGAAAGGTCTCACCCGTTTTCCGATCTCGTACATAGACACTTCCCCGTCGATCATCGGGATCCGCAGAATAGGCAATATAGCGGCCGTCTCGTGAAAGAACCGTTCCACGAGCGTCCGGCACCTCTGGTGTGAGGTGGGTGAGGGGAGTGACTTCGCGACTTCGGATTTTCTCTAATTGAGCGTTTGCAGTGACTTCCGTTCGAGCAAGAAAGGAGTTCCAAACTTGATTCCAGCTTTGATGCCCCCCAGCTTCCAGATGCCAATCAAGCAGGTAGGGAAGTCTGCGGCTCGAGTTTTCGGAAAGTGCTCCCAGCGAATGGAGTGGGTCCAAACCGGAGTTCTCGGTTCTTTCCTGATGAGAGAGAACGAGCTCGTTCATTAAGTGATATCCAAATAGATACGGCGTTTCTCCATCCGGAAATTCAGGGTTGGGTCCAGTTACGCGATCTAAGCTGATAAACTCACGGTCCCTGAGCTTTTGGTCGGCGACCGCCGATCTCAAGATCGCTTCCCAATAAGGGCTTCTGCCGCGACCGAGTGACGAATAGCGAGTCTCCACGACTACTGCGAGTCCCTCGATCATCCAGCGAGGCCAGAGGGAGTTTGGTAGAGTGACTGGCCCTGTGAGTGCCCGAAGAATACGCCAGAATCCATTCGTGGCATCCATGTTCAGGATGTGGGCGTACTCGTGATAGATCACGAGCTTGAGCCAGTCGTCATAGTGACTGATGGACGAGTGGTTTTCGGGCGGGGTCGCGTAAATAATCACTCCAAAATCAAGAGTGGCGGCGGCCGCACCGTTGGCGGAATCGGTGTTATCGATGAGCAGTACATTTACTGGCTTTTTGGGAGTCCAATGTAATGGCCCCGTCAAAAGCGCGTGGGCGTCTTCAAAATACTGGGCCACCCGGTCGATGATTTTACCCGTACTTTGCTCACGATAGTGAATGACGAAATGGGGAGTCGTCCTGACCACCCATTCCCACTCGGGATTCAAGCCAACTGCGTAAGCGATTCCTTGAAGAGGCGCGGGTGGGGTCGCTGCCGAAGCCACGGGGACTGCAGCAGTCAGTGCAGCACAGGCGAGTAACGGATGGGTCCAATTTCTCGCCCGAGTCTTCATTTCAGAATCTCTTCGCTTAAGTAGGGCGCCACTCCGTGCGTGGTGCAGGGGGCCCCCGATGCACTCTTGAGTGAGGTTCCCTCGGCAATCACAGACTTTCGAGCGAGGGCGAGCGCATGCCACTGATTTTTCTCACGAGAAACAGTCGTGAGTGTTCCCACTTCTGTTTCTCCCTGAAAGAGCTTTTCTCCTGGGGACGGTTCGCCTGTGAGACCTTGAACCCGAATCAATCTTTTTGCGGGTGATCCAATCGCCGCGATTTTCTCAATCACTTCTTGTCCAGGGTAACAGCCCTTGTTTTCGGCCACCGCATCAGGGGAGCCGATCTCGAGAGGGTTGACCTCGTCTGAAATCTCGGATCCCACCCACGGTCTCAGGGTTTGGACTCGGAGACCGTGAAACTCCTTCTCAAACTCGGAGCTCCACGGTTTGGATCCAGCGAGGGGTGCGGGAGCCCAAAGGCTGATCCAGCGCACACCGAAGTCTTGAGTTCCGTGGTGGTAGAGCATCCCTTTTTGATCCGGTAATCGTGTAAAGTAACGCTCAGAAGGACGGGGGGGAGTAACAGAGCTTCCCATCAGTTCAGTCCAGGTTTGAGCAAATGCTTCTTCCGAGTCGAACCGAATCCAATGGGGAACGGCTTCAGTTGTACTGAGCGAGGTTTCGAGAGTCATTTTCTCTGCGAAGGTAAACTGGTCTATTGCTTCGAGGAGCTTCCGTTGATGGGATTGATCCGCAAGTGGGGTGAATTCGAGCGAAAAGCTGTTCTCTTCTTCGCACCAAAGGACAAAGTGCCCCCGAATCTTGCCCTGAGCAGTCAAAATAGAAGCCCAGGTGCCCTGTCCCGGGTCCATAGCTCGGGCTCGGGCAGTCGTGATGCGATGAAGAAAGTCTCGGGCGTCCGGACCGTGAAGTCGGATTTTGCCCCACTGTTGGCTGGAAGAGAGCGAAAAAATCAAAGCGTTCATGCGCCAAATAGATTACTGAAGGGGTACGAAAAATCCAAGCTTGTCCAAGGAGAATCGCTAAATGGAATCCCGCACTTCTTCTCAAATGAGAGTTTCTCTTAAAACCCAGGTTCAAACCCTCTCCGGAACCGATCAGGTGACGAAGGATCAATGGGCGCGGGAGTTTCGAGAGAAGGACGCAGTCGCGACTTCGTTTCTCGTGAAGTTCAGTGCAGTCGGAGTCGACAAGAACGGGAAGTCCTACATGAACCTCGTTTTGATGGATAAGACGGGCGAGCTCGAAGGGCGCGTTTGGGACGATGTTGCGCACTACAGTGGCCAAGTGACGAAAGATCAATTTGTCTGGGTCGAAGGAAAGATTCAAGGCTACCAGGGCCGAAGGCAGCTGGTCGTCAAAGGCATGCAGTTGCTCCGAGAAGATCAAGTGGAGCCGAAGAACTATGTTCCTGAGAGCAAGCTGGATGCGGAACGCCTCTATGCGCAATTGCTCGGTTACGTAGCGAGCATGAAGGATCCGTATTATCGGGCCTTGGCTGAATCCATCCTTCGGGATGACGCTGAAATCATCGATCGAGTCAAACGAGCGCCCGCTGCAAAAAGCGTTCACCATGCCTATAAAACAGGCCTTTTGGAGCACGTCGTTTCGATCACTGGTATCTTGGATCACCTATCGAGCCACTATCAGCCCTACTTAGATCGCGACCTTCTTTTCCTAGGCGGCTTTTTGCACGACATTGGGAAAATCTGGGAACTCTCGTATGACCGCGTGACGGACTACACAACAGAGGGGAAGCTCATTGGCCACCTCGTCATGGGTGTTGAATTGGTCGATCGCAAAATTCGTGAGTTGGAAGCGCAGGAAGGACGCCTCCCTGAGGGTTTACCTTTTCCAGAGGAGAAGAAACTCTTGGTGAAGCACTTGATTCTCGCCCACCATGGCGAACTCGAGTACGGTTCACCGAAGCGTCCAAAGTGCTTGGAAGCGCTCGTGGTCCATTATGTGGATGATCTGGACTCGAAAGTGAACGCAATCCGAGGCTTTATTGAAGGAGATCAGACGCCGGGTAAGTGGACTGCCATGAATCGGTTGTATGATCGCTTTTTCTTTAAGCCGGATTGGGCCATTCAAGGTGGCTCAGCGGGAGAGTCTCATCCAAGTTAATCTTTGGATCTGATAAAAGCTTTGTCCCATCCCCACACGCAAAAGTCGCTGACCCCATCCGAGGACTCCCGGTGTTCGCCCTGAGAGGTCAACGGGTGCGTTGACTTGGTAGGATCTGTGTAGGGATTCTAAGTCGGTCGAGTGAGCGAGCCCCCATTGCAGACGCGCTCCGGTTTTTTGAATCGAAGCGGAGACCAGTCGTGAAAGTTTCAGTGGAAGAGGATGAAGGGAGTCGAAGTAGAAGCGCACTTCTTTTGGGTGGCTGGGGTGACTTTGAAGTTTCTCCGCGAGCCGGAAAAAGAAGTCCTCGACTTGATGGCGTGGAAAATACAACAACACCCCTTCGCTGAGCAGAACGAGATCTTCGTTTTCTTCGAGTCTCAGTCCATCCAGCCAAGAAAGGTCAAAGAGGGATCCAGCATGACGATGAATCGGGTCGTTGGGTGAGATGGGATCCAGTTCGTTTCGAATCGTGATCACTTCTGGAAGGTCTAACTCGACCCAGCGAGTGAGAGGAGAGGCGAGACGACGCGCGCGAGTGCAAAGTCCGGCGCCCAAACTCACGATCAGCAATCTTCGATTCTCCTTCTGCGCCCTCGCTTGATCGTTTTGTACGAGCTGATCGACACACTCAGCCCGTAAGACGCAGGCCTGAAGAAGGGTTCGCTCTCGTTGAATTGCTGCAAGGTAGGCTTCGCGGTCCTGAATCGTTGCGATTTGGAGGAGTCGATCGAGAAGGTCCAAAGCTCCTGGATCGTGAAAGCGGGTGTTTGCGATCCAGCGGGAAGCGTACGCTCGAGCGACCAGAGGGATGAGTAAAGTCTGAGGGACTCCAGTCAGAGTGAGAGACGTCATGAGGAGTGTGGAAGGCCAAAGACCCGACACGTATTTTGAAACGTGGCTTCTGCTAGCTCTTCGAGAGAAATGCCTCGGACATCCGCAATTTTCTGAGCCGTGTGAATCACCATCACCGGTTCACATTTTTTTCCTCGATGCGGAATGGGAGCGAGGAAGGGGGAGTCTGTTTCAACGAGGATGCGGTCCAATGGGAAACTCCTTGCGCATTCGCGCAGAGCTTCGGCCGTTTTGAACGTTAAAATCCCGGAAAAACTGATCGAGAAACCGAGGTCAATGCAGGCCTGGCCAAAGGACTGGGTGCCCGTGAAGCAATGGATGACACCCGGGTTCTTTCGAGCATCGGGAGAGAGGCGTGCGACGTGCTCTTGCAAGGCTTTAAGCTGATCCTCTTCTGCGTCGCGCGTGTGAATCACAACCGGTAGGCCGAGCTCGGCAGCAAGATCGAGCTGTGCTTGGAGCTGTTGCCGTTGAATTTCACGGGGCGAGTTGTCGTAATAATAGTCGAGACCAATCTCTCCAATGGCTTTGCACTTGGGGTGTCGTGCCGCTTTCCTCAGAACCTCAATGGAATCCGAGGTCATGCTCTGGGCTTCGTGAGGATGCACCCCGACGGTATGAAAGACTTGGGGGTATCGCTCGGAACTCGCTTGCACTTTTTCCAGTGAAGGCAGGTCCACCCCTACGTTCATCAAATAGACGACACCTTGGTCGAGCGCTTCCTGAACAAGCTGATTTTCTGGCTTTGCAGAGCCTTCGTATTCGAGGTGACAGTGCGAGTCGACGAGCCGAATTCCCATGCGCCCTCAGCTTCCTGCTTTTGCTAAGAGCTTCTCAATCACGGCCGCCCAAACGTCTGGAGGATAGGCCCCTTCGACCTTGTAGCCGTTGATGAAGAACGTCGGAGTGGATTGAACTTGAAGACGGTCCCCTTCGAGCAAGTCTTTGGAAAGAAGGTCTTGAGTCTGCTCACTCTCCATACAGGCTGCGAGAGCTGCTTCGTCCATTCCGGAATCCAAAGCAATCTGTTTGATTTTCTCGTCGTTCAACTCCGTCTGATGTTCAAAGAGACCTTCGTAAACCGCTTTGAATTTACCTTGGATTTGGGCGCAAATTGCAGTCTTTGCAGCAGCGCAGGCATAAGCGTGACCGCCCCCCTGCATTTTTGGATTACATTTCGAGTCGAGTGGATAGTTGCGGTAAACCACTCGGACCGTATCGGGGAAGCGGCGAAGGAGAGAATGCAAGATCATGGCTCCGCGCTGGCAATGGGGGCATTGAAAATCACTGAACTTCACGATGGTGACTGGAGCGGAGGAATTACCCAGAGAGGCCACCTCGGGGGGAGTCGTTGGGGTTTCTTGCTTTCCATTGAGGATGGAAATCACGGCATCTTGGATGGGAAAGCCACGAAGCGGCTTAGAGTTCGCTAAGCCGAAAAGCGCACCCGGAACGACAAACGCAATGCCTGCAATCGCCAACAGAGAACTCCAGCGTACTGGAGTGTAGCTGGTCTTTGCCGGGTGTAATTTTGTTGCGGTAAGCACAGCGAGGAAAGCCACCAGATTGATCGCGTCGATTCCCAAACAGAAAAGGCAGATCGCTTTCACGGAGGTGAGCATGATGAAGAGATAGATCAAGCTCACCAAAACGCTGAGCCCCGTAGTTACGAAAAGGAACTTTCGAATCCCTTCGCGCTGGCTACCGGTCAGCCAGAGAATCGACAAGACAGTGAGAGCGCTGAACCATCCCAGTGCCGCCGAAGAAAGGGGGAAGTATGGAAAAATCTCCGCCCACTTACTGCTCGAAACAACATCGCAATTAACCGTTGAGCTTACATCGCAGAGGGATTTAAATCCGGCTGACCCCAGTTTCAGGTCGAAAAAGTGAGTCGTCAGATATATCGACAATGCGACGCCAAGAAGACCGAGGGCCACCAGGGCGGAGAAAATTGCTTTTTCAGAAATGGCTCGTGGACTGGACGGAACAGAAGATGTGGAGTTCGCTGAGGACATATCGGGAGGCTAGCCTCAAAATGAATTGGTTTCTACGGGTATTTGGGATTTTGGCGCTTGCTGTCGGAGTGAGTTTTTTGGGCTGCACTGGAAGTCTGATTTCGAAACGGGAGGACTGGATCCGAATTCAGATTCCGAGCGATCCAGTGAGCTTAGATCCCACCCTCGCAGAGGATGGGCTTTCTCTTCGGATTCTTGGGAATTGCATGGCCGGCCTTATGCGCAGCGATGCGGAAGGATCGATTGTACCCGATCTTGCGAGCGAGGTGGATCTGACGCGTGACGGAAAAACCTATCGGTTCCGTTTGAAATCCGGTTTGAAATGGTCGGATGGAGTGCCTCTTCGCTTGGAGGATTTTGTCACGGCCTTTAGACGTGCTCGCGATCCTTCTTCGGGAGCAAAGCTTGCTTCATTCTTGGAGCCCTTAGTCGACGGCGAACGCGCAGTGCGGATCGAGGGTGATCTCTTAGTCCTTGAACTCAAGCGCAGAAGCGCCCACTTTTTGGGGGTCCTTACTCTTCCTCTCACCTTTCCGCTGCGGGAAGATGTCCTGGCGGCCCATGGTGGGAAATGGCCGAGTGTCGGTCCCTCGATCGGATCTTATACTTTGGTCGAGCGTCAGGCGGATCAATGGGTCCGAATGAAGCCCCGTGAAGGTGTGCAAGG
>JACCDO010260863.1_pt1 | contig 12180 bp, 8 predicted proteins | sample 7446101 | NCBI WGS metagenome assembly JACCDO01 (sample SAMN15323440, study PRJNA562643) | freshwater metagenome | isolation source: river surface water | place: USA:Blue River Watershed | collected 2017-08-16 | reverse complement strand
GTCCATAGGAACTGTTCCCACACCACACGGGCACACCATTTCTTCTGATATAAATTACCCCGTCGTCGGTGGGAACAGTACAACAATATACTTTACCTTTATAATGTTCATATTTATCCCATATATTTTTCTTTTTATCCTTATTTACAAGTGGGTTGTTTTGTGTCTCAATAATAGTCATTCTATATGCATCTGTAGAAGATTTAAACACAACTCCTGAATTTCTTCCAGATTTTCCAATTGATTCATGCCCCGCTTCATATTTAACGGTTATATTTGTCGAATATCCAGCATGAAGGCATAATTTTTGAAAATCATCTGCAAGTTTTTTTGACGAAGTATCATATCTGCGTGTTCCATTTTCCATTGTATGACCATCACCAAGCATCATACCGTCAATTAATATTCTACATTGTCTTTTACTCAATGTCCATACCCATTTTGGAAGATATTTATTTACAGCACCAACACTATACTTTTTCATAATTCTTGTCAAATCTTTATTTCTAATTGTCCATTTATTTAATTCAATATCTCCCGGTTTATCAATGCGTTTTTTAATTTCTAACCCCATATCTTTGCAAACTTTTTCAAGTTCATCTTTTACTCTTTGTTTATGTGCTGCAAATTCAACACCATGTTGATGATCACACCATCCTTCTGCAATCCATATTCCAAAGAATTTAAGGAACGAATCTAAATTATATTCTTTATCTCCAATACTCATTACATCATTTTCATCGTCATCATTGTCTGTTGATTCACAATTCTTCAGATATCTTCTTTGTTTGTTCAATATATTTTCTGCTGTTTCGATTCCATATTTATAACTATCGCGAGTTGAAACATACATACGATGATTTTTAGTAACCTTTAAATTTACTTGGTTTGATTCAACTACATATATTTCTTCATCACAATCATATGATTGAACTTCTGTTGGATTTATGTAACTTAGTTTTTTTCCATCAACAAGACACGCCACTTTATGAGAAGTGGTAACTTTATCTATACATATCCATCCATCACTTGTTAATACATCATGATCTGGAGTATAACATGCAAATTTATCACCAACTCTAGGTGTACGAGTCGATCTCACCAGTACTTTTCTTGTTGGATAACCATCTTGGTCTTGTATATCAATATAAACTCTATCAATTGCACCAGGTGCTCCAGCTTTATAAACTTCAGAAGCATCTTTAAATTCTTTATTTGAATTTCCTACATTCTGAATTGGTGTAACTTTACCAATAATAATATCATCATTATTAATAACAGTTTCTAAAGGAACATAACCTTTATCATTTAATTTATCATATGAACCATGTCTCATTCCAACAACTTTTGTAGAATCTGGTTTCATAAATATATCATCTTGTGCAGTTGATTGATTTTTCTGTGCTTTTGATATATATTTTTTATATGTAGCTGAGCGAAATAATCCTCTGTCAACTGATGCAGCATTAAATATAAGTGAATCTTCCATATTATATCCTGTATAACATGCAATTCCTACCATAATATTTTCACCAGCTGGTAACATATCACTTCCAATATATTTTACTGCTCTTGTTGTTATTAATCTACGATGTGGATGATATAATATATATGAAATATCTGTACGATCTCTATAATTAGAAAGATATATACCCATAGCCTGTCTTCCTTGTGAATATTGGAAAATATTACGAGGTCCGGGGTTTCTATTAGAGAATGGTGTACATGCAGACATTTCACCTAATAATAATTGTGGATGAAATTCACAATAATTTATAACATCAAAATATAATTCATTATATCTATTACTTGAAATTTTATCTGTTACATTCTTTGCAAGTTCTTTTGATTTTTCCATTTTTACTCTCATTTCTTCAACATCTTTAACTTTTGTTTTAAACATATAAAAGGGCTGACTCTCTGTGTCAACATATTCAATTATATCTGGATATTTATCTAATAATTCTTCCCAAGATGTAATTTTTGTTTGTTTTTCTGATTTATTCAGTGAGATTTTTTCAATGATTTCTTTTGTAATTTTTATATTGTTATTTTCTACACACATAACAGGTCTAATAAATCTGCCAGTTTCACAATATATTCTGATTTCCCCATTAAAATAATCTCCTACTATAGATGTATTCTGTCTGTCTATAATATTTTTTGCTTTCATTTCTTTTAATTCCTTTATAAAATTTCGTGGCTCTTCTATGCACCCAAGCCATTCTCCATTTAAAAATACTTTAAACATTTTTCTAATATCTTTAACACTTAAATCTTGTAAATTCTTTATTTTTTTAATTACAAGTGTCTTTAACATACGATACTGATCAAGTGACATTATAGTAGCACTTGATATTAAAGAGAAATGTTTTGTTACACCTACTTTTGCGTGTTCTGGAGTTTGAACTACACAAAGAAATGGAATAGATGAAGGATGTAATTGACGAGGTCCAACCAATTTTGAACTTGATGCGTCTCCACTAGGTGAATCAACTCTTCTTAAAAATCCTAGAATTTGTAAATATGAATAGCATTGTAACATCTGTGCCACACCTTTTTTTCTAATCCATGCTCCTGTTAAAAGAGAAGCTTTTATACCTTGTTCAATTGTATTCGGTTTTATTTGGTTTATAATGTTTAATGGTCTTTCATCATTATCATTTCTATTATCAAAAAATTTCTTGCAATCACTCATCATAATTTTAAATCTTTGTTTAAAAAGTTCCATCAATAAATCTCCTGGTAAATCAACACGTTTATTTACATATGAATCTCTATCATCTACTTTTGCTCTTCCAAGATATACTTTTAATAATTTATTAATCATATAAGCCAAATAATATGCTTTTTCTTTAAATCCACCCTCTATATGAGGAATAAAACTTGTTTTTAAAAGATGCATCAAATGCATTTTCTTTTGCATTACTTTAACTTCCAAGTTTGTTTCTGTATATTTTCTTATAACTTTTAATTTATTAATAAGATAATCAAATGCTTCTTCACTTGTTTGAATTTTATTATGATTCTCATTTTTGCATGTTTCTAAAGAGATTCTTAATGTATCAATCATATCATTATCATTTTCATCAGATACAATCATATTAATTATATCATGATCAGATAATACTCCAAGTGCTCTAAATAATACAAACACATTTACTTCTTGTAAAATTGGAACACGAATAGTCATAGTTCCATCAGATTTAATTTTAACATTTAATACTTGCATCATACCATTTGGTTTATATGAACGTGAATTTACTTGAACAATATGTGAAGGAATTCCCGAATCTTTTTTTAAAAATACAAGTGGTTTATTCTCAACCATTCTTTCTTGACAAATTACTACTTTTTCAGAACCATTTACAATAAAATATCCACCAGGATTAAAATCACATTCATTTAAATCATTTCCTTTATATTGATTTAATGAACAATATTTAGATCTCATCATTAATGGTAATGTTGCAATTGGAACTCCAATTTCTTCAACACCTGTTATTGTTTCCTGTTTTCTATCAGTAATAATATCTATTTTTTCTTGGAGCTGAGTTATGTCTGCTATAATTTTAACTGAATAAGTAAGATTGCGATGTCTCGCATCTGATGGAAACATTGGCTCAATTCCATTAGGAAGTTTTGGTCCAATTATTCTAACATTCTTAAAACGAAATTTTCTTCTATAAACTGTATCATGTGTCATTTTTTCATTAAATGTATGATCAGAATCTTCTAAAAATATTTTTACATCCTCTTCTAAAAATTTATTATATGAGTCATATAAGTGTCTAAAAATATAATTTCGTTTATAAAAGTATAAATCAGTCAGGTGAAATATGTCATCGGTTGTTATTGAGTTTGGAATTTCCTGTTTAGTTTTTGCCATATTATATATTGTATAATCTTATTTTTATATAATTTTAATTAAAATGTAATTAATTCAATTTTTATATTGATTATTAAAAAATGAAAAATGAAAATAATAATTTATTATATTATTATTATATAGTTATATGCCAAAAAAAGGATTACAATTGCCATTACAATTGCGATTAGAACCAATTATAAATAAAGAAGAAGAAAATACACAAAAATGGAAAAAATTATGGGAAGAATATGATTTTTTAAATGAATATTATAATTTAAATGAAATCAGTGATAAAGAAATAAATTTAGAAGGGGTTGAATTGTATGGACAAGGAACTTTTAAAATAATTAAAAAAATAAATATTAATGAAAAAATATATGCAATTGCTATTTTAAGAAGTAATGATTTTGATATATTATATAATGAAATCAAAAATCATTTACAAATATTAAAATTATATTATCAAACATATGAGGAATATAAATGGTCATTTAAAATTCCAAAAATTTATAAAGTACTAACTGAAAAATTTTATATAATGGATTTTATTAATATAAATGAAGATTCTAGAAAATTTGGAAAAATATATTCATATATCAAAGATGAAAAAATTTTAAGTGATATTGGAAAATTTTTAGCATTATATTTAATTAATTATAAAATAGAATTATATGATTTTGAATTATATTATACAGTAGATGGAGATGTATATATGTTAGATTTTGGTGTATTTAATAATATATTTTCCGATGAAAAAAAACTTGGTACAACATTACCAGGAAAAATGTATGATAGTTTAACAGAAATATTATTAAAAAATAATTTTACAATAGAAGAAATAAATAAATTTTATGTAAAAGAACAAAATTTTGTTGATTTCAATCAAAAATATGAAAAATATAAGAAAAAATATATTATGTTAAAAAATAAAATAAAAAATGAAAATAAAATCATTTAATAATAATTTTAATATATATATATTAATTTAAAATGGATGAACAACAAACAATTACAACTGCTGATAACTTTACAGAATTAACACAATTATTCAATGAAAAAAAAATTACAACATTTCCAACAGATACATCTATAATTGATATTATAAAAACAACACTTGAAAAATCACATCTCGATACTGGATTTTTTATTGTTGATTTATCTGTTGTAATTAGTCAGTACAAAAAATGGGTTGAAAATTTACCAAGAGTAAAACCATTCTATGCTGTAAAATGTAATCCGGATGAATTACTTGTGAAAACACTTGCGATTCTTGGATCTGGATTTGATTGTGCCAGCAAAAATGAAATTAGTTTAGTTTTGGACAATACAAATGTCGATGCATCTCGTATTATATTTGCAAATCCTGCAAAGGCTGACACTCATATTAGATATGCTAGAGGAGTTGATGTTGATATTATGACTTTTGATAATATGTATGAATTATTAAAAATTGTAAACTATAATCCAGATGCAAAGCTCGTTATTAGAATTAAAGTTGATGATTCTTTTTCAGTTTGTAGATTTAATTCAAAATTTGGTGCTGACTTGGAGAATGTAGAAAATCTATTAAAGCTAGCAAAAACAATTGATTTAGATATTATTGGTGTTTCATTTCATGTTGGGTCAGGATGTAAAAATGTAGAAGCATATAGATTTGCAATTGAAAAATGTAGAGAAGTTTTTAAGATTGCAAAAAATAATGGTTATGAATTAAAAATATTAGATTTAGGTGGTGGATTTCCAGGAACAGATGATGTTTCTATAAGATTCGAAGACATCGCGATTACAATAAATGAATCTCTTGATAAATATTTTTCAGAAGAAGAATTTCCAGAAGATTATGGGTTACAGATAATTGCAGAACCCGGTAGATATTTTGCTGCTGCATCACATACACTTGTATTGAATGTTATTGCAAAGAATAAATTTACAGATAAAGAAACAGGAGAAATACAATTTGCATATACTTTAAATGATGGTGTTTATGGTTCTTTTAATTGTATTGTTTTCGATCATGCAAAACCAATTATTAAACCATTTAATGAAAGAGATGGTAAAGTTTACAATTGTACAATTTATGGTCCAACATGTGATTCAATGGATACAATTTCAAAAGATTCAAAACTTCCAGACCTTGCAATCGGAGAGTCTGTATTTATTGAAAATGCCGGAGCATATACAACTGCAGCAGCATCAAATTTTAATGGATTCCAACGGACACCATGTGAATATATAATGCGTTATTAATATACTTAATTATAATATAATTATAATTAAATATATTATTTAATGTGAATATAGTTCAAATGGCCATAGAATTTTTTCAATAAAAAAATTGAATTTAAATTAATATTAATATTAATATTAATTTAAATAGTATAAATATTAATATTAATATGGAATCATATTATACATTAGCTGATGAACTTATTTCTAGAAATATTGAATTTGTAGATGGATTTGGAAATATTACATTTATGTATAAACATAAGGAAATTTATAGTGGAGTTGGAGATATTACAAATTGGATTGAATTTAAAATGAAAAAACTTGATCGAAATAACAAATATTATAAATTATCAGATATTTCTGACGGATATTTTATTGGTGATATGGGTGATGGATTATATAAAAATATGATGGCAGAAGTTTTTAAACTTACTTATTCATATGGATTTATGAATTCATTAAGCAAAGATTATATTATAATTATTGTAGATAATCCATTATACGATGATGAAACAAATTATGATAAAGGAAGATATAAATTATTAATATATTCAGTTGTAAGACATGGTGCATATAAGATTGATTTGAAATTTGTTGATATTTTTACATCAACAATTTAATATTCAGGCAAATTCCAGTCTATCTTTTTTTCTAAATATGAATTAATCATACCAAAATGATCCTGTTCATTAAAAGAAGAATATGATTTAAAACTCTGATGTGCACTTAATCCAGATGGATGAGAACTAATAATAACTTCATGAATATCTGTATTTATCAAGTCGATTTTTTTATATGCTTCACCACCCCATAATACAAATATAACTTTTTCCTTATTTTGAGAAATATGTGTTATTATTTTGTCTGTAAACCATTTCCATTCATTTTGATGACAGTTTTTTTCTTTATCAATAACCGTCAAAGATGAATTTAACATTAAACAACCCTGATATGCCCAATAATCTAAACATCCGTGATTCGGAATCTTTTTAATATGTTTATATTTTAAGAGATTTTTATAAATATTTTCTAAAGATGATGGAATAGGAATACCAATAGGAACAGAAAATGATAAACCATATGCTTCTGGACATATTCTATCCTTATAAATAGAATGATTAAAATATGGATCTTGACCTATAAAAACAACTTTAACATTTTCAAATGGAACCATACAAAATGTTTTAAATATATATGATGGCTTTGGGTATAATTTTTCTGGATTTTGTTCAATATATTTTTTTAATTTATTTTCTATTATTTGAAATCTCTTATCTTTAAATAATTCATTAAATAGTTCATTCCATGAGATATCTAATGGAACAGTTTTGATATCTGTTTCTAAATCCCATATTTTTTCTTTTGAATAAGTTTTAATAGTTAGAGACATTTATTCCTTATAAAGGAAATTATATGTATAAAAATATTAATTTTCAATATTTTTATTAATCTTCCCATACTGGTGGACTATTAGCAGCAGTATTAGCAGCAGTATTAGCAGCAGTATTAGCAGCAGTATTAGCAGCGGTATTAGCAGATTCATCTTCTGATTCATTTGCTGATTCATCTTCTGATTCATTCGCTGATTCATTCGCTGATTCATCTTCTGATTCATTAGAATTAAGTGAATTATTTTTTTGTATAAGTAATTTTATATTTTTTAATGTTTGTTCATCTAATTCTTCACCATTTATTTTAAGTTTATTATCAAATGTTACATTTCTTAAAGAAATATCACTCATAATTGAATCTTTTAATAATACATTACTAATTTGACCATCTTCTATTTTTGTATTAGCAAAAAAATAATTTGGATACATAAACATTGAGTTTGAACTAGCATCTCTACGTAGTTTATTATAATTAAATCCACTTGAATCTGTTTTAACATATTTATTTTCATCATCTATTTTAATTTCTCCAATTTTTTGATTATCATAAAATATAGGTACTGATTTCATATTTTCTGATTTATCATATAATATAATTAAAACTAAAATAAATAATATTAAATAAATAATATTTTTATTTTTTTTAAACCATTCACTAAACATTATATATTATATATTATATAAAAAAATAATATTTATATATTTATAGTTTTCTTAACAATATTATCATTTGTAATATTATTTTTTTTAATTTTACATACTATTTTTGTTTTAGCAGATGTTGTTTTAGCAGATGTTGTTTTAGCAGATGTTGTTTTATCGGTTTTATCTAATCTATATTTAGGTACTTCGATTTCTTCTTCACCAGATGAATAATCAAAATAATCTGATTCATTTGATTCATCTGATCGAATCGAATTATTTAATTTTATTGAATTTATTGAATTAAGAGAATTAGAAGAATTAATACCAAATTTTTCCATTCTGTTTTTAATAGAATCAGATATATCTATTTTATTATTAATTTCATTTAATTTTTCAACTAATTTTTCAACTTTAGAATCATCAATTAAAATATGTTTAATTTTTTCTAATTTTTTATAAGCTTTGCTAATAGTAACATTAGATACACCAAATATACTTTTTAATGATTTTTTTGTTAAATTTGTTATAGAATTTAATTCAGCCATTATTAATACACTTGTAGCAGCAATTGAAAATTGTGTATGTTCTGTAATAATATTAAGTTTATCAATATTTTTAGCTATTTTAATTGCTTGAAGTGTATATTCATCTTTAATGTTCATTTCGTTGCAATATTTTTTTACATATTCTTCCGAACCAATAACATTAATTTGAACAGGCATATTTTTAATTCCTAATAATTTTATTAAATTTCGTATTCCCTTATTAAGTTCTTTTATTGTCAGATTAAATTGTTCTGCTATATCTTTTGTTGAAATTGGTGTATTATTTTTTTTACACGCTATCCATATAGAACCACCCTGAATACCCTTATTATTTTTACCACGTGTAATTATATTTTTTCCAACATTTATACCAGCTTGATGTTTGCAACTTTTAGCAGCTTTATAAAATATATTTGATGATTGTTGAATATTTTTTGTTAAACCTAATTTTTCACATTTTTCATTTATAATTTTAAAATCATTATATAATGATCTTTCTCGATAAGGCATTGCTCCCCAATTTTGTATTTTTTGTAAATTACCTCTTATATTTTGAGGCAACCTTGTTCCTAATGAAGACAATGGTAATAATTCATTTGTAACTTTACTATATCTCTTGATTTCGTTCTTTGTATCATCTTCATAATTTTTATTATCTGGGGCAACATCGTATAAATTATTAATAACTACACCACAACTACACACAATTATACCTAATGTATAATCTTCAACAAATTCAGATGAATCGCATCTCGAACATTTAGATCTGTCTGTTTTAATTTCTGTTGTTTCTATTATATTATTATATATATCCTCGAAAAACTTACTACAATCTAAATTATCTAAATCATCTAAATTATCTATGTCCAAATCTTTGTGTGCCATTTCTAAATTATTAATAATTGTCATCTCCTTAAATAAGTTTAATATTTTTCAAATTTTATTTTAACGCATTTTTATATATAATTATATTTAAGCAATTACATTCATTATAATGTATGAATTATACAGATATAATTATATTAAAGCAAAATGAACAATCTGATTCTGACTTTGTTAAATCTTTATTTCCAAAAGAGGTTTATTCAGATACACGTCATTTTTGTTCAATTGTCGCTGCACAGGCAGCTGAAGCACAAAATGAATTAAGAAAAAAAGAATATGAAAATATAAAAAGACAGATTAAACATCAAATATTTTCATTAAAAGTTACAGATAATAAAATGAATGATTATATTAAGACAAAAGAAGGAATTATAATAGTTTTAGATGATAAAATTTATTCTGAAGAAATAAATAATAGAATAAAAACCATAGTGAATGAAAATCCCAAAACTCCAATATTATTTATATTTGATAATATAAAAATGAATATGATTAATGATCCAAATAATTATATTAAAAATTTTGTTTCAGAAAATAGAAAAGCATTTTTCTATTCTGAAAATAGTATAAATAAAAATGAACCAATGACTTGGCTAAATTATATCCTAAAAAATTCAGAAAAAAAGGATTCAATTAAAACAATTGAATACTTAGATGAAGAATTAATCACATTATTTCACACCCAACAATTACCAATGAAAAATTGGAATCATAAAGAAAGATTAAGAATAGTATGGATTCATCTTGTGAGATATGGATATGAAAATTGTATAAATCAAAATGGAATTTTATGTAAAAATTGGAAAAAATATAAAGATTCAATTGGACATTCTGAATTATGGAATTATACAATTACAAGATTTTTTATAGAATTATTATTTCCATTAACAAAAAAATATAAATCATTAAATCAAATATGGAATGATATGAATTTTGGTCATTTGAAAGATGGAAAACTTTTTCTAAAATATTATACTAGAGAAACATTATTTTCTGAAAAAGCAAAAAATGAATATATTCAACCCAATATAAATTAAAATGATATATATTTAAGATTATAAATTATATAAAATAGTATGAAACCTTTTTATATAACTACTCCTATTTATTATGTTAATGCTCAGCCACACATTGGTCATGTATATTCAACTTTAATAGCAGATGTAATTAAAAGATATAATAAACTTTTAAAAATTGATACATATTTTTTAACTGGAACAGATGAACATGGATTAAAAATAGAACAATCAGCAAATAAAGAAGGAATGACGGCAAAAGAGTTTGTTGATAAGATTTCAAATATTTTTAAAGATTACTTTAAAAAATTAGGATTTGATTATAATCGATTTATTAGAACTACAGATGAAGATCATATTCAAGAAGTAAAAAATCTATGGAATAAAATGTATGAAAAAGGAGATATATATCTTGGTGAATATACAGGATATTATAGTATTTCAGATGAAACTTTTGTTCCTGATAATATGGTTATTGATGGAATAGATTTAAAAACCGGAGAATATTGTAAAATTTATAAAGAAACAAATAATAAAGTTGAAAGAGTTACAGAAAAAAATTACATGTTCAAATTATCAAAATATAGAAATCAAATTTTAGAATATGTTTCACGAGAAAATTTTATTATTCCAGAATATAGACAAAATGAAATAATTAAAACATTAAATTCTGAATTACCAGATCTTAGTGTTTCAAGAAAAAAATCAGTTACGACTTGGGGAATAGAAGTACCAAATGATACAGAACATATAATATATGTATGGCTTGATGCATTAGCAAATTATAAAACTGCTTCGGGTGTGAATCCAGAAATATTTCCTGCAGATATTCATGTAGTTGGAAAAGATATATTAAAATTTCATAGTATATATTGGATTGGATTTTTAATATCTTGTGAATTACCATTACCATTAAAAATTTTATCTCATGGATGGTGGCTTTCAGAAGGTGTTAAAATGTCAAAGTCTTTAAATAATGTTGTGAATCCATTAGAAATGATCGAAAAATATGGATTAGATGAATTTAGATATTTTCTTTTAAGAGAATCATCATTTGATAATGATGGTAATTTTACTGAATCGCGTATCAAAACAATTATAACAGAATTAGCAAATAGTATTGGAAATCTTGCTTGTAGATGTTTATCTAAAAAATTAAATCCAATAGAATATCTATCAAATCAACATATTTTAAATGAACAAATTGATATTAATCTGATAAATGAATTAAATAATATGATTGAAAAATGTAAAAAATATATGAATATTCCAGATATTCAAAATTATATTAATACAATTTATGAATTTTCGCAAGAAATAAATAAATATATAACTCAAAATGAACCATGGATTTTAATTAAAAAGGATATTAATAGATTCTATGAAGTGAGATATATTATGTATGAATCACTCAGATTAATCACTTTATTGTTGAGTCCTATATTAATAGAAAAAACAAAAATTATTTTAGAACATTTACAATTAGATCTATATGAATCAAATTTAGTTTATGGATATTTTACAGAAAAAAATAAAATAAAATTAGAAATAAAACCATTATTTAATAAGATTTAAATATTTTTCACAATCAAATGTCT
>JACCDO012067121.1_pt1 | contig 12186 bp, 12 predicted proteins | sample 7446101 | NCBI WGS metagenome assembly JACCDO01 (sample SAMN15323440, study PRJNA562643) | freshwater metagenome | isolation source: river surface water | place: USA:Blue River Watershed | collected 2017-08-16 | reverse complement strand
GGAGCGTTACCCCAAGGGTGACCTAAAGTACCACCACCGAATTGTAAACAAGCGTCATCACCGAAGATTTCAACTAAAGCTGGCATGTGCCATACGTGAATACCACCGGAAGCTACTGGCATTACACCTGCCATAGAGCACCAGTCTTGAGTGAAGTAAATACCACGGCTACGGTCTTTTTCAATGTAAGCGTCACGCATTAAGTCTACGAAACCTAATGTTACTTCACGTTCACCTTCTAATTTACCTACTACTGTACCGGAGTGTAAGTGGTCACCACCGGACATACGTAAAGTTTTAGCTAATACACGGAAGTGAATACCGTGGTTACGTTGACGGTCGATTACAGCGTGCATAGCACGGTGGATGTGTAATAATAAACCGTTGTCACGACAGTAGGAAGCTAAGGATGTGTTAGCTGTGAAACCTGCAGTTAAGTAGTCGTGCATGATAATAGGTACACCGAATTCTTTAGCACATTGTGCACGTTTTAACATTTCGTCACAAGTACCAGAAGTTACGTTTAAGTAGTGGCCTTTGATTTCCAAATATGTTATCATACAGGCTCTTTATCCTGTATTTCTTTAAGTTTCCTTAAAGTTCAGACTATATCTTCATAATTCCACTCTTTTACTTACTTTACAATTATCTAAAGCAATTATAAGTTATATTACTTATTCAAGAGCAATTATGTTGGACGCTCGTGGAGAGATTATTGACCCTATTATTCTCACTCTCTAGTCGTTGAACCTTCCTGTCTACATTTTTTTATTAGGTTCGACAGGCTTGGCTGCGTATTGCCATATTATAAACATTAAATAAATAGATATTAAAAAGTTTAATCATTAAAATAATAATAAATAAAATACAGAACAAATGATCTTTAAATACTTAAGTTTTAGGTTATATCATAAGTGCGATATAACAAGCTCTAACAAGTACAATCAATCACCTGATATTGTAAAGGACCAAATTATAGTATGACCCTTTACAATAAATAAAACGATACAATAAACGATACAATGAAACAATATACTGAACAAAATAACTACTTTTTTAGAATACATAAAGATTAATTAATATCAGGAAGTTTAATATTAACGCGTTTTTTAGTGGGTTTTGGAGTATTAGATTTTGGTTGACCCTTTTTAGCTGTTGTATGTAGAGCACGGTGACAATTAGGACATAATAATTCTAAATTACTAAGTAAACTATTTTTTTGAGTACCATCAATATGATTTAATTCTAGAACTAGAAGCTTATTGTCAGGTCCCCAGTAGGATGCACCACACTTATAGCATTTATATTCATCTTTATTTTTAAGATGCCATTTCATAAAATATCTTTTTTGTGTTCTAAAATCAAACGGGCAGTCATCAGAAAAGATGTCATCTGGGTTATTGTATGATAAAACTGTGGGAGGTTTAATATGCCATATACCGCAGCTATCTCTTAAGTCTTCACCAGTTCGATGTTGTAATGTATGACAATTTGCACACAATACTTCTAAATCAGTTGTAGTAACGTATTCTTTAGAATCTTTAGATATTTTAGCGCCTGTATCTTTATGATGTATTTCCATTTGTTCGGAATTAGTAGCTACAAAACCACAGCAATCACATACATCAGGTTTAGGCCCTAGTTTTTTTTCATACTGTTTTGTTGGGTAAGTCCACGGCTGTCTACTTTCTCCATAAAATCCCTTATAAAGTTCATCAGGTACAAAATCTTTTAACTCTAATGCATCAATCCGATCTTTTAAGATATCTCGTCCATGTCTTTGAGATAGAAGAAAATGCGTAGCTAAATGACTAACCGTTTGTATACCGGATGAATTCATTGTATTTACTAATTCATTTACACCAATATTTTTAACATAATCATGCCGTTGTTGTTCAAACGATCCTTTTTTTATATATTTTAACCAAATTTCTCTTGTTTTTAATTTGTTAATATATTCATAATCAGCACGCGTTAAATTAGGTTTTTTGTATCCTAATTTAATTGCAAGCTCTAGAAGGGTTTGACATGCAGTATAATGTTGAAAAATTTCTTCAGTTGAAAAGCCTTGAAAAAAGCTTCTTTCTTCTGTATTTGAAATAGATATTTGTTCGTTTAAGTCATTTGTATCATTCGTACCTTGCTGTGTTTTGTTTGTATTATTATCCATAATATTAAAGTGTACTTTTTTTATCTATATTAATTAACTATTTATTTATAACTTAGGTTTCCACGCAATTCATCCAATTCAAATGAAACAATTATCTTTCATTAGGGCAAAATTTTACCAGTTTCAGCTTGAGCTTTGTAGATAGCTTCAGAAACGAATAAGAAACGGTCACGCCAGCGCATGAATGGTTGAGATGTTACGTTTTCGTCGTCTTTAGTGAAGTCTAAACCACCACGTAAGCATTCGTAAACTGCACGACCGTAGTTTTTAGCGGATAAACCTAATTTAGGTTTAATTGTACAACCTAATAAACCACGACCATATTTGTTTAGTTTGTCACGTTCAACTTGGATACCGTGTGGAGGACCTTGGAATGTTTTAACGTAAGCTGGAGGAATACGTAAGTCTTCTAAACGTAATGCACGTAAAGCTTTGAAACCGAATACGTTACCTACGATAGATGTGAACATGTTAGTTACGGAACCTTCTTCGAATAAGTCGATTGGGTAAGCAACATAAGCGATGTATTGGTTGTCTTCACCTGCTACTGGTTCGATGTCATAACAACGACCTTTGTAACGGTCTAAAGAAGTTAAACCATCAGTCCATACAGTTGTCCAAGTACCTGTAGAAGATTCAGCAGCTACAGCAGCACCACACTCTTCAGGAGGAACACCTGGTTGAGGAGTCATACGGAATGCAGCTAAAATGTCAGTATCTTTAAGTTGGTATTCTGGAGTGTAGTAAGTAAGACGGTAGTCTTTTACACCAGCTTTGAAACCAGCTTGTGTTTTTGTTTCTGTTTGTGGTACCATTATAAACAAATAGTTTATAGATATATTGTCGATGATTAAATAATCTGTCCGTAATTTTTTGTGATAAAGTGGGGCTAAAGGGACTTGAACCCTTACGACCGCAAAGATCAAATGATTTTAAGTCATTAGCGTCTACCATTCCGCCATAGCCCCTTTGCTAACTTGTTTTATTATGTTTATTAATAATTAGTTTTTATATAAATAAATTATATATTAAAGAGTTATAAAAAACAAGAGTAAAAAAAAACTTTAAATCAATTTTTATACTATGAACTTTATAATAATTGTGTAAATTAAGAACTAACCTTTTAACTATCAAATAAACTAAAGTATTATAATTATATAATATTTTTATATCTAATAAATATAATAAAATTATATATGTAATTTTATTATTACAAATTACCTTATACATTATATAAGTATAAATTAATTTTATTCTACTAATAGTTCAATAATTAATAACAATAGTAACTTCCTGTCGCTAGCGCGACAGCATTTGCTAACGCTCATCATAATATTTTGTATAATGAAGGCAATTCCAACTATCAATCGAGAATTGATAGTAGCGATTCTATATTAGGGTTTATGCTTCTAAGCATTAATCCTAGTTGGTAATTCCAACCGTTTAGTGTTAACGAGGATAAACATTAACACTAAACTGTCAATAGGTAGCGATTCTCTATTGTTTGTCTTCGACAAACAATTGGCAATTATGTTAAGACTTAACTGATATTAATTATAGTTAATCGTAAATATTAGTTAATTTTAAATAGGAAAAGCGCTAGCTAGTACTATCGCTCGACTTAGAGCGATTGGAATTCATTATTCGTCAGAGATGACGAATAATGAATTGAAAGAGATGAGAATTGCGAATATTCGTAATTCTCCCCTATAGATTAAAGGATATTTATGCAGTAATAATTTATCCTGTCGCTGCTGCGACATCATTCGCTGATATTTATCCATTAAACATAATAACAGTTATATATTTCAATTATTAAATAAGTCGACCAGTAGTACGTAACCAGTTTTGCGCTTCAATATAATTAGTAGGTGCTAAACGGATTGCTTCTTTCCAATAATCGGCTGCTTTTTCAAATAATATTTGTGAAATTTCAGATTGACCATTTTCGATTGCTTGTTCTCCGCGATAATGATAAATAACCGCAATATTATTTAAAGCACTAGATAAAGATGGATTACGTTCTAAAGCTTGATAATAATATTCAAGCGCGCGGCCATGTTCACCATTACTTGTATGGATTAAACCGATATTATATAAAATAAAAGAGCGGTCATATGCATCTGTTTCTAGACGCATAGCTTCATAATAATTTTGAAGAGCTTCAGCATATTCTCCTTCAGCTTGAGCAGACATACCATCTCTATAATAAGAAAACGCTTGTTTTTCTCTTTGGGAAGTTGGCAGCACTTTTAATAAAATATCGGCAACTACCGTAAACGTTTTATCAATAAAATTGTCATTTCGTTGCGATCTTGGCATTTTTTTATCAATAGAATTAGTTTGGGTTGATTTGAAATAGATTTTTTAATTACTTACTAAGTTCTATATTTTTTACTTAGCTAAATAACTAAACTATACTAGTAAACTTTAGTTCTTAAGTTCGCATAGCGAAATTAAAACTGTATAAATTTTTTCAAAAAGCTTTATACAGGCCGTTCTAAATAGAACTAATTGCTTCTATTTTTAGTTTGATAAAAATTATAATTGCTCTGTCAAGCGATAGTATTCTATATCGCTAGTGCAACTTTTATCTTTATCTGTTTCTTGTCAATATTCCCATACTTAATATTTATTTATTAAACTATTATAATTATTATTTCTATCTCTCGTCTAATTATTATAATTTAAAGATGAGGATTGCTATCATTACAAAAAATGAGCTTAAACGGCATTAACACTGGGATGATTTTTTATTGTTTCGCATGCGAAACAATAAAAAAATCATCGATTATCAATCAAAGGTTGATAATATAATGATTGCCTTCATTATGCAAAGCATTATGAAAAAAAGCATATTGATTGCAAACTATGTATGTAATAATAAGCTACTTGAGTCTTATAATAAGGCTATAAATGACGATTAAATAAAGTAATATAATAGTTTAACTAATTTTTATCAATCAAAACTTTTCTATTTTTAGTATATTTGAATAAATCAGTTTTACTTTTATTAGTTAAGTTTTTTATCTTATAGTATCAAATAGAATACAACTATCAATCTTCGATTGATAGTTGCGATTCGCTATCGTTTATCTTCGATAAACGATTGGAATTTTGCTTATGCTTTATCTTATATATAGAATAAATATAATAAAACTAAATTGAGTAGCACTTATTAATAATAATTACAAAATTAACAAATAATACTTTCGATTATTTTAGTTGCATTCATTAATATTATTTATTCTCAATAGCAAAATTAATTATTAAGAAGATTTATGGTAATTGTAAATTAGCCTTTATGCAGATAATCTATATAATTACGTATTCTTTATCAACTAGATAATAGGTATATTACACCTTTATTTTGTTCTGCGAAATAAAGTTGTATTATCAATTGTTTATCTAAGATAAACAATATAAATAAATATTTTATTATAAACCTTCTAAAGAAACCTGTAAAAAGTTTGCTAGTTCAGATGCTTGCTTTTCAATTTCTTTTAAGCTTAATGGTTCACCAACTCCTGTTAGTGGAATTTCACGTTTTCCCTTTAAACATAAATAGATAGTACGACGTTGATCTAAAGATAAAGAAGCAGAACCTTGTAAAAACTCAACACGAATAGATTCAATATCTTTTAGTGGGTAAGAAAAATCGATTTTACGCTGTTTTCCAGGATATCCCCATCTAAATATACGTATTACACCTTCTTTTTTATTAAATTCATTAAATCCACCACCTACATTCCAAAAAATAAGTAGACTCCAATAAATCGTTAAAATAAAACCAAGAGTTCCATATAAAAGCATCAATAATCCTTGTGGAAAAAATAAAATATTAGTTGAATTAATAAAAGGAACTAAATTAAACTGAAAATAGGAAGATAATCCTGTTAATATAAAACCTAAAGAACCTAAAAAAATAACAGTTGCCCACCAATAATTACTAAATCGTCGTTCACCTTCAATAATATAACGACGTATTAAATCTTGTGTTTTTGTAGTTCGTTTGTCTGGACTAGCAGAATTTGTCATAATTTTTTTATCAAAATAAAATTTATTATCAATGTTTTATGTTATATTAATTATTGCTATTAATACTTTTATTCTTCGCAGCTTTAAATTACTTTAACATTGTATTTTTCATTATAGTATATATAAAATTCGTCATATTAAATGATATTATCCAACTGATAATTAGCGAATATTCTCAATAGTGATATGCTTATATAAATATTAACTAATATTTATCAGCGTTAACACCAAACTGAAATATAACCCCGTGTTAGTAATAATTTATGCTGAGAAGCATAAATTATTACTAACACAAGCGTTATTCGCTATTATCAATTAAAGATTAATAATAGCGAATAACTACTATTAATGCTGTTAAGTATAAATTCTAAACAGTTGGATTGAGCATCTTTATTAAATAATAAAGATGCGAAATCGCAATTATCAATTTTCAATTAATAATTGGATTCCAATCGTTTATCGAAGATAAACGATTGCGAATCGCTACTATCAATCTTCGATTGATAGTTGGATTCTACGGGGTATGCTCATATAAGCTATAATTAATGCGGATAAGCATTAATTATAATGTTTTATTTCGCATAGTGAAATAAAGTTCTAATATCGATTTGTTAAAAATAAGTTTAACGTTTATGGTATTGAGATGCTTTACGTGCTTTTTTCAAACCATATTTTCTACGTTCTTTAATACGAGAATCTTGTGTTAAAAAACCTTGAGTACGTAATGTTTTTCTTAAAAGAGCTTCTGGAGTTTGATCAAATTGACATAAAGCTCTTGCGATTGCTAATCGAATAGCTTCTGTTTGACCGATTAAACCACCTCCTTTTACTTTTACAATTGTATCTAATTCATTTAAAGGAATATTAATTGTTGGATTTAACATAATAGTTTGAGAGCTTTTTTCTGAATTTTCACTAGATTCAGCAGAAGCATCATTAACACTTGAAATTGCTACACTAGGAGCATTTACAGCTAATAAAGAAAAAGTATTATTATGTAAATATAAGTCAGCAGGTTTTTCATTAATAATTATTTGACCTGTACCTCTAATAATAGTAGCTTGAGCTACTGCTTCTTTTCGACGTCCAACGCCACGGGCTAAAATTTCCATAATTTCTAATTTATATAATATTTTTAGTAAGTATAAAAGCTTTAATTTATTTTAATATATTGAATTAATTAATTAATTATAGTTGGATGAAAATAATTACTATTAATGCTTAACAGGATAAATCGTCATTATCGATATATGTTATGCGTTATTAATAATGCATAAAATGTTTATCGTTTACTCTTTTCAGCTTAAACGCTAAATTAAAACCATTGCATTCAATTATTTAAATAAGCTTTAACACTATTTTTTTATAAACTAACTTTTTCCTAAAATCAAATACTTTCATGATAAAATTGTAAATTATTGGTTTTGCAATTATTTTTGAATTTATAGGGAATGAGCTATTATCAATCTTTAATTGATAATAGCAATGCTCAACTAGCATTAATGCTATTTGGATATCTAAGTCAATCATTTTAGAAAAGTGTATATATGATGACTAAAAGCTATAAAAGCGCATGTTAGCATTTATAGTTAAATACAAAATTACTTTTAATACAAATTTTATAAACTATAGTTACAATATGAATTTACAATTTAAGTTAATAATTGATTATTTAATAATTAATAAATATAAAACTGTCAGATTTATGACAGTTTTATATTTGATTTATAAAATACAAAATAATAAAGATTATTGTGCACTTAATTTTTTAACTTGTTCTAATGCATTGAAGCGGTCAGTAATTAACGGAGCTTCTTGACGATCTTCTGTAAAGTATTCGTTTGGACGTGGACTACCAAATACGTCATAAGCTAAACCTGTAGAAACGAAAAGCCAACCTGCGATGAATAAAGATGGAACAGTAATACTGTGAATAACCCAGTAACGAATACTTGTTAAAATGTCACTAAATGGACGTTCAATAGATTTACCTGCCATGATAAACAGTTTTATTTCTCGAGAAACGAGTTATTTTTAACAATATGTGTGCTTATTTTAGTACCCCCAGGGGAATTCGAATCCCCGTTTCTTCCGTGAAAGGGAAATGTCCTAGGCCTCTAGACGATGGGGGCTTTTAATTAGTATTATTTTAGCGAACTTTTTGTTATTTGTCAATTAATACATCGAAAAAATAAATGATAAATTCTAATTGTTTATCCTGTCGCTAGCGCGACAGCATTCGCTGGCGCTCATCTTTAATCATAATTTATTAGCAATAGTTAATTAAAGATTAACTATTTATTATGTATTAGTCATTTTATTGGAATGAACCACGAATAACACTAAACAGGTGGATAATTCGTAAATAAAAAGTCAAAGTACTATTAGACTATTTAATAGTACTTTGACTTTTTTATTAATTATTTAGCATTTAAAGATTCCCAGCTCATAGTTACGTTATCTAAAACTACGGAGCTGTTATAAATTTCTAAAATAATTACTAAAAATACTGCAAATAAAGCCATGAAAGTACCCATTAATACTGTTGTACCCCAACCTGGTAATACTTTACCAGCTTCGGAATTTAATGGACGTAATAATGTACCTAATGGAGTTACTAAGCCAGTATCTGCAGATAAATCTACTTGGCTAGCTTTTGCTTTAGAAGTTCCTGTTGCCATGATCAAAAACATATCAAGTTTTTTTTACTTTCTGTAATTACTATAATGCGAAATTTGGACGAGCAATAGCGAGTACTATCGATTGAGTTAGAGCGATAGGATTATTATTAATAAAATAAATAATTTTTAATTTTTGTTTGTTTATATATAAACAAAAGACAATTTATAAAAATTTTAGTATAAAAATAAAAAGCCTGTATAAAGTTTTATACAGTCTTAATTTCGCTATGCGAAATGAAGATATTTAGTATATAAAATATTAAACCTTTAAAGTTATAAAAAATATACTATATATTTCAATACTTTTATTATACAATAAAAATGGAGAATAATTTTGTTAATTGTATAATTTTTATTTATGGAAAGCTCTGCTTTTTTCTTTACTTTTTTCCTATGGTTTCTATTATTAAGTGTCACTGGCTATTCAGTGTATGTTAGTTTTGGACCACCAAGCAAACGTTTACGTGATCCTTTTGAAGAACATGAAGATTAATTATTATTTAAATTTAATTTTAATTATATAATTCAAATAATTAGCGTCGATAAATCGACGCTATACTTATATTTTATTTTTTATAATATAATAATAAAAATTAAAATATGTTTATATACAAACATATTTTAATTTTTATTAAATATAAATGGTTTAAAAGAACTTGTCTCGTATCAAGAGAATATAGTTGGATTGAAATCAATAACTACAACATAACTTAACAACCGATCCAAATTAGTAATATCGTTAAATTTTTATTTAACCATACGTGGAGGATCACGGAAGAAGATAGAGAAGAAAATAATTCCTAAAGTACCAATAAGTAAGAAGGTATAAACTAACGCTTCCATAATGAAATGAATATTTAAATTTTTTCTTAAAAAGAGTATTAAAACAAATTGAGTATTAAACAAAACAATAAAATAAATATTCTAATAAGTTCGAAATAACAATATATATATATTGTTATCGCAATTATCAGCAAGATTTTGATAACTGGATAACTACTTCTATAAACTAACATAGTAGCATCTTGTTTTACATTATTGAATTTAATATTTTATTGTTAAAATCTATAAAAATACAGAATTCTTTTGCTTTGAGAATTTCAAAGCCCATCTAATGAAACGGAATTGCAATTGATTAATATTAGTAAATAATAATCAATTAGTAATTATGCTTTTCAACATTACTACTAATCAGTAGCGAAATAAAGTAGTAATAATTAAGGTAAATTAATCTATTTATAAATAATTATAGAATTAAAAGTTTTTCTTTTTTTTTTTTAATTTACTAATTATATAAAATAAAAGTTTCAAAACATTTTATAATAATAAATTTTTATAATTTAAATGAGAATGATTAAAGCTTAAGCTTTAATCATTCTCATTTAAATTGCTTTTTTACATATTAAACAAAAACTAAATATTTGTACAATATTTTTATATTGCACAAATTAAATTTAGAATGCTTCACGTAAAGAAGAAGTGTCACCAAGTTTTTTGTATTTACCAAATTCAACAGAGTCATTAACGTCATCATCAATACCTGCAAATACATCACGGAAGATTGTACGAGCACCGTGCCAAATATGACCGAAGAAGAATAATAATGCAAAGGATAAGTGACCAAATGTAAACCATCCGCGTGGGCTGCTACGGAATACACCATCAGATTGTAATGTAGAACGGTCAAATTCAAAAATTTCACCTAATTGTGCTTTACGTGCATATTTTTTAACAGTAGCTGGATCAGTAAATGTTAAACCATCTAATTCACCACCATAGAATGTTACAGAAACACCAACTTGTTCAATACTATATTTAGATTCAGCTTTACGGAATGGAACGTCTGCACGAACAACACCATCTTTATCTAATAATAATACTGGGAATGTTTCAAAGAATGTAGGCATACGACGTACGAATAATTCACGACCATCTTGATCTTTGAATACTGCGTGACCTAACCAACCTACAGCAATACCATCACCACTGTTCATAGCACCTGTACGGAATAAACCACCTTTAGCTGGGTTATTACCAATATAGTCATAGAAAGCTAATTTTTCAGGAATTTTAGACCATGCTTCTGCTAAAGAAGAACCTTCTGCTAAGCTTGTTTGAACTCGTTTTTGAATTTCTTGTTGGAAGAAACCTTGGTCCCATTGATAACGTGTTGGTCCGAATAATTCAATTGGAGTAGCTGCACTACCGTACCACATTGTACCTGCAACTACGAAAGCAGACCAGAATACAGCAGCAATACTACTAGATAATACAGATTCAATGCTACCCATAGATAAACCGAAGTATAAACGAATAGATGGACGAACACATAAGTGGAATAAACCAGCTAATACACCTAAAATACCAGCAGCTACGTGGTGAGCTGCAATACCACCTGGGTTATACGGGTCGAAACCTTCAGCACCCCAAGATGGTTTTACTGGTTGAACACTACCTGTTAAACCGTAAGGGTCAGATACCCAAATACCAGGACCGAATGCACCAGTAACGTGGAAAGCACCAAAACTGAAACATAATAAACCAGCTAAGAATAAGTGAATACCAAAGATTTTTGGTAAATCTAAAGCTGTTTTACCAGTACGAGGATCACGGAATAATTCTAAATCCCAGTATACCCAGTGCCATACTGCTGCTAAGAATAAAGCACCAGATAAAACGATGTGAGCTGCTGCTACACCTTCATAACTCCAAAGACCTGGGTTAGAAGTTGTTTCACCATTAATAGTCCAACCACCCCAAGAGTTGGAAATACCTAAACGTGTCATAAATGGAAGAACAAACATACCTTGACGCCACATAGGGTTTAATACTGGGTCAGATGGGTCAAAAACAGCAATTTCAAATAAAGCCATAGATCCTGCCCAACCAGAAACTAAAGCTGTGTGCATTAAGTGCACGGCAATTAAACGACCAGGGTCGTTGATTACTACAGTGTGTACGCGATACCAAGGTAAACCCATTCAGATACCAACATAGATTTTTTTTACTTACTTATTAAATCTTAAGAACATATCAATTATTACGATTAGTCATTATAATCGCCTATTGCTAGTCCTATTATTTATTTTTGTTAAACAATAGAGAATCACAATTATCAATCGAAGATTGATAATTGGATTAGCGAGTTTTTATGTCTGAGACCTATTTATATTATTTTTTTTTTTTTTTTTTTTTTTTTTTTTTTTATTTTTTTTTTTAAAATTTTTTTTTTTTTTTTTTTTTTTTAAATAAAAAAAATATTAAAAAATTTTTTTTTTTTTTTTTTTTTTTTTTTTT
>JACCDO010824202.1_pt1 | contig 12189 bp, 12 predicted proteins | sample 7446101 | NCBI WGS metagenome assembly JACCDO01 (sample SAMN15323440, study PRJNA562643) | freshwater metagenome | isolation source: river surface water | place: USA:Blue River Watershed | collected 2017-08-16 | reverse complement strand
GTCATTCGTCGAGTAAACGTCACGGATCGCCCGGGAAATCGCACAAGAAATAGCCGTTATTGCCTTGTCATAATTATATTGTACTGTATGTTCCACCACGTTTTATCGAGTACGTCGGAGAGAATGATCTCTTTTATTCAACTTCTTCGGGGTTTATTCACACTCTATTATGGGTGTGGATTTGTGTTTTAATTTTTAAAAAATCCAAAAAAAATCTATATTTTGCACGAAACGTGAAGAGTAATGTGGGTTTGGTCGCATGCCAACATAACGACGTACGTCTTCTCCACCTCTCCTGTTTGTAGCAATGAGATAGTGTCGCAATACTATGATTTATCACTTGATTTTTGGATGAAATTCTATGATATTTTTATTATAATACTACAACTAGGTTCGACCTTGTTCATACTTAAATTCGCTTATTTATTTATTCCCTCATGTATTATCTTATATTTTAGTGTTTCTAAGCCTATTAGTTACGTTTAAATCCCTGTATTTAGTATTCCCACATGTGATGGTTAGTCATTCACTCGTTCCCTCACTCATTTATACATTATTTAGTCACTTGTCTACTTGTTTATTTATGTACTTACTTGCAAACTTACCCAATCAAGGCTGTATTGCAACAAATATATCAATTTCACGTAAATAATTTATCATCTTATGACATAACTATTGAAATTATAATAATTGTGCTCACTGGCGTACTGCTATATTACAAGAAACCCATCCAGCTACATTTCAATAAGGCACAAAAATACGTGGAAAAGAAATCAATTGTGTTATCAAAAGCGTTGCCACATATAACCTTTTTTACGACATGTTTTGTCATATCTATTATTGGTTAGTCTCTTCTATAGTAACTACTCACTCACTCACTCACTCACTCACTCACTCACCCAGGTAACAATTTTATTAAACCAATAGCATCATCAAGTATAGGCTTGGTTATAGTGTCTTTAGTGATACCGTTGATTCAAACCATTTCGACAATCAAATTATTCCCCACCGAAACATCAATTCAGAATACCCACGTGCACTATAAATCCCTGTTATCCCTTTGGATAATACTAGGATTACACAGTATCATCTTTAACCTGCTGGGCCTCGTCCCCTTCTCCACCACGATCATCGCATTATTGCCGTATATAAGCGAGCTGCTATTTGTAACATTACTGTGGATACAAATATCCCCGGTATTTGTTTCTATCGTGCTCGATGTCGTCTCACCGATGCTCGAGACGATCACTTCTTACATCATTCCGTTCGTGAATATTATCAAAGAAGACGAAAAAGGCAGCAATAACATGTGTGTTTCAGGGATTAAAATGTTAAAATGGATGAAAATAATTAATGAATCACAAGAAATGTTGTTGAAATCATTGCTTCAAGATGGATTAGTGGGCATTGTCGCCGTGGTATTCATATTCACTCCTTACCCGCTCTCCGTGGTGGGCAGAGTGTGCGTCTGCTACATACTCCCCGTGATACGGTCTAGTAATTCCATTAGAAATTTGGTATCCGTTACTTTAGATAGTAAAAATAAAACGGCCACACGAGGTAGTGACGTGGATCCAGCACCAGTGTGGTTATCACCACTACGAACACCTAAATCCTGTGCTATATCCAAGCTAACCGTTGCAGAAAAATTATTAATTGAAGAAAGACGAAGATGGTTAGACTATTGGATAGTATTCGGTATCTTAACATTGTTACAAGCATGTAATATATTGTATATATGGTCGTCATGGTGGATAGTCATCTCGTTGCTTCTGCAGCACTCCTACATCAAAGGCGCGTCGTATATACTAAGCAATACTGGTATCTTGCTAGCTACCACCGCACCTACGACCGTCACGAACACCTCCGTCGTTGTTACCAGTGAAAACAACAGTGTACTAAGTGATATAAATGATGAAAACACTGTGACAAATAACGAGAATACCGCGACTCCGTTGCTGAAGCATCAAAAGGATAAATAGGGAGTTCAACTATTGAACAGCCGCGCATATAGCAGGTCGTGGCGCGCTTGTAATATCTCTAATATCGGTGACGTTTGGATAGGTATCAATGTATTTTTATATGTATATTGTTGTAACATACTTTCAATAATTGGAATAAATTCCGTTTGTATTTTTGAACCTTCCATAGGACCGACGATGTTAAGACGGTAAGACGAAGAGAGTAAATCGCGCACAAGGCAACGCATGAAGATTCGTTCTGTCATTCGGTATGATATACTCAACATTTTTACTATGATACCAAATATAACAGCGTAGTGACCGTGCAATGTGCCTGAGTGAGTAGGTTAAATGCGATAAATAAGTGAGTGAGTAAGTAAGTAAGTAAGTAAGTAAGTGGACGAACCTGTTTGTATACCTTTTCGAATCATTTCTATCCGTTCTGAATCTAAGTTATCACAAAATGTTTCATTAATAACTCTTAAATAGCACTTTCCTTGTTGTATCGACGCCCTACTACCAACCGTGTTCGTTACGTTAGCATGATATTCTTCATCGATTCGCGTAATTTCATTGAACCAATTTATATTCTCTGTTACTTCAACATCATACGATCGTTTAACTACCAAGTGAAAGAATGAGAAAATGAACAAGTTTTTCGCAATATAACAATAAAAGAAGTTTAAGGATCTTATATTAGTATATTGTGATATAATTAGTGAGTGATTGAGTACTTATAGGCAATGCATAATGCACACTACTTTCTAATGAAATATGAATAAATTTAACCAACGAATCGTGATTATTTCCATCATCCACCACAATTAATGAGTGAAACAATGCAGATTCCAATCCCGCAGAATGAGCAAATGCACCGCTGGGAAAAGAACTATCACAAAGCTGCAGCGAGTACCAAATCTCTCGATCATCGCTGCTCATTATAGCAGATTCAGCGAGTGTTTGTGATTGTGTTCGTTAGTATGAATGAATGAATGAATGAGTTTAAAATACGCAAATAACTATAAATGGTGAACAATAAAGTGCGCATACTTATGCCACCGCAATTGATTGCATCATATCATGTGATTGTCTGACACTGTGACGCATCATTGACATGTCGCCGAGACGGCGGCCGAGTCGATGTCCTAATACCGGCTCCTTAATTTGTATAGCTCTATAAACCGTTTGAAATCACCTTCGATGGGAAAAGAGTTAGGTATTTACATTTATACTGCACCTGACACCTTACGATATTACGCAATACCACGGTAAATTACCACTGGTAGGATGCTGTCTTATCTACGTAATAATCCCTATATATATATATAGGTATCTGTCGAATAGAAAAAAAAATCGGAGTTAGTGAGTGTGGAATGACGTCATTCTTCACGTTGTTGCTGCTCGCGTCGGTATCCGCCTCTTTCGGCATGCGCCTTGCATCGCGATTGGCGGCGTTTGGGGCTGGAGTGGCTATCATGCTGCCGTCATTCGCTGCGTTCGCAAATCAAGAGATTGGAAGTATTCCAACGACTGGATTTGTATTCAAAGATTATTTGAAAGGTATTGTTGCTCTTAACACACTTTATTTAGTTATGTAATTGTTTACTCTCTCTTGCAATGTAGTAAATGAAATCACTGATCCTAAGATCAAAGGAATTTCAATATATGTTGCTGACTTTGATCGTCCAGTGACAGATAAATTAAGTAATGTATTCGATGACCCATCATCATCATCAATATCATGCACTCAAACAGGCCCGATTGAATTTACGGGAGATGTGTCTCAAAGCAAAGAGGGCGAAGACATATTTACTGAAAATAAAAACATATTTTTTAAACAGATAAAAGTCAAAAGATTATATGATAAAGAGAGAAATACTGTAGTATATGCCAGTTATTCTCTCAGATTTGACAAAAATAGTGACGAAAACAAATCGAGATTCAAGAGCAGTTTGTGTGCAGTGACATTACACTAATACAAATATAACAAAATACATTATCTGTTGTAACTATTGTAAGGAATTACTGTCATCATCGCTGTCATTGATCCTAATGTTCATGCTTAAATACTCAACCGCGTTAACTTTGTAACTTAAATGAAACGATATAATGGCTATGATAGGTACCACTACATTTAATATCGCTGACTGCCATCTTGTCATGTATTCATATGACAAGTATCCAACGGCACCAGCGAATCCACTCGTAAAATATACACTTGCAAACGCCACATCTCTCACTTTTGCCGACCTAAAATACTCGGACACTATAGCTTTGTTGGTGTTTTCCCAGGCACCTCTTGCAGCACCATGAATAGCGAAATATAACACTATAAACCCCCAATTAGCAATTGTTTGATCTGTAAAAATTAACAAAGGAAATCCGGAAAAGAAGAAGCAAATACCACCGAATATGAGTATGTAATACTTGCCATGAGCGAATTTATTGCCGAATTGGGCATAGGGTATAGCTAAAGCAACCGCTGTTAGTGTAGACAGCGACGACAGGAAACCTATGTAACCGTCACCAATATAGCTAGACACCACGAATGAGTTGATGTAATACCCAACGAATCCAGCCGACAGCCCGAAGCATATTTGATATGGAACAATCAATTGCAATTTTCGGTTGGTTGATAACGCAGCGGTGACTGCGCCAACATCAGCTCGAACTGTACTCCATTCTGGGATAGATCGTTGAGTAGAAGCACCATCTAATATTGAAATCTGAAAGTAATAGGCAATGACGGAGATGACTGCGGACACGGTGTACAAACCAAATACAATCGGCTTCCAAATGACATTCTCATTCACTGAAAAATATATTCCAGTTGCTAATAATTTAAAAATAGTCTCAAAAAATAAATAAAATCCACAAAAAATAGAAGCGAAATTAGTGATTGAACGATTAACGTTTTTATTGCCCGCATTAGCGTATAAAATCGCGTTCATGGTGTAGTAATCACCTTGTGAGGTCCATAACACACCAGCACCAATGCCACCGACACCAGCCCCTGAATGAATGAGTAGTAAGCAAGCGATCATGCATGAGTAAGTGAATGCATGCAAACCTGTTAAAAATATAGGATATTTCATGCTTGGAAATAGTAATGCAATGAAAAATCCAGCGACATAACACAATAAGCCACACAAGCCAAAGAACACCCCGTGCTTTGGACCAAAATAACACAGTAATGGTTTTGCGAGTACTAATGCTGATATCGTGTAGGTAATGTACAACAAAAATCCTGTGCAAGAGTGGGCGAGTGAGTAAATAATGCAGTCAGTGAGCGAATAAATAAATTAGAAATTACGTAAGAAAATAATTGAGTAAGTATTTAGTGAGCAAGTAAGTGAAGGGAGTGGGTGAGAGAGTAAACAATAGAAACGCCAATTAGTATCATCACATGGTTTGTATGATTAAGTACCTGACAACGAGCCCAATTCATTTCCCAATTCTGTAGATGCAAATGCTAGAACACTATCAACAGTACCATGCGCTAAATAAATGAATTAATGAGTGAGTAATCGAATGAGTAAGTAAAAGAATAATTAAGTAAGCAAATACCTATCGAATAATATAGACAAAATAACAAATAATTGATGAAATAGTAAACTTGTTTCCTGTTTGTGGTGTCCAATAAATACATTCCCATTCGCAGAAACAACGTATGTGCGCCATTACTTTCTTCTATCAAACCAGGCAGCAAAGACTCATCACCACCCACTACTTCCGCAATCGCGGCTGATTCCAGCATGTTATTCAGAGCAATGGGTAAATTATTTTTTTTGCAACTTTTGTTAAATTTTTTGGCAAGAATTTGCCTCAAGTGAAGGTGTCGGTACCTAAGTGGAGCGAAGACACGGCGCTATCGGCGGTTTCGTTCGCGCCGATGACGATTCTAGCTGCAAGTAATTAAATGTACATTATTGACACGTTATGTTGTATTTCATGCGACATTTGTCACGTCATGTAATGATTTCTATTTCTATTTTGACCCACTAAAGCAGTCACTAGTGATCTCTTCTTAGGTCGCTAATTACACTAACATTGTCGGGATCGTCGTACGACGATGTGATGACGGAGCGAAGTGTTTCCAGGCAGAGCGGCTTCGGTAGGCAGTAAGTGACCTCTTTGATGAATGCCGACTCCATGTGGGCTGTAAGTCCTATTATCAATCCTTCGTATCCAGAAAATCTTAGACATTTAGAGCATCTGGTACCTTTAAGTGAGTGAGTGAGTGAGTGAGTGAGTGAGTGATCGAGTGAGTGTACCATTCATAATAGGCATGTCATCGTCCACCAAGGCGATATCTATAAGGACTTGCTGTTGTTGTAACTTATGGTACAACTTAATTGCCTCTTCACCGTTCTTAGCATGGTACACCTTATGACCATGCGACAGAAGTAATTTATTAGTTACTTTTATGATAGTTTCAGAATCCTCAACCAGCAAGAATGTGAGACCGTCATCCCTGAGTACATAAATAAGTGAGTGAGCGAGTAAGTAAACGAGTGAGTAAGTAAGCGAGTGAGTAAGTAAGCGAGTGAGTAAGCGAGTGTGAGTGAGTGAATAAGCGAGTGAATAAGTAAGTAAGTGAGTAAGTAAGTATGTAAGCGAGTGAGTATGTAAGTCATTGAATAAACGCATTAACGAGTAAATGTAACGAGTAAATGACTACGTACCATTTACCATATTGAACCCTGGCCACTCTGTCCCTAGCACTAGACGTACTACTTCCTCCCGCTACATCATCATCACTTTCTCCGCTGGAGTCCGTGCAGGTGTCTGGATTATCGATATTTTCCGTATCAACCCAGTCATCGAAGAAACTACTTGCTTCATTCGTAGAAATTGGTGAAATTAAAGACTTCGTATTCAACGGACTTTTTTGCGGACTTGATTTGGGTGGCGACGATAATGAGCTGATCTCGTTACCTAAATCAGCCAGTAGCAGATTTAATTTACTCAGTTTCTTCACCCCTAACGTCACTAATCTATCCGAGGCCGACGCCTCGGCCTCGTTGATGGGACTCAGTAGATGCCTGTACGCCAACGGCTTGTTCCTCTGCTGCCGCAATATTCTTTTGACTTTACTACGTGTTTTATCCATGAAACTAGTCGTTAACTTGGTATTTGCTGGACCGACGCCGTTGATCCAATACGTCGTCATTCGACCCTTACCTTTGATGTCAATCTCCCCTCGTTCTTCGATTAAAAACGAATCCGGATATTTCGTTTGTAACAATGAAGCAAATTCTGCGGAGACGTGAATGCGATTAACGACGCCATTGGTTTCCATGCGGGCCGCGGTATTAATGGTGTCGCCGAATATACAATACCGTGGCATTGTAGAACCAACAACTCCGCACACGGAGGACCCGGTGTTAATTCCAATGCGCAATCTAATGGGTTTCTCCGTGTTCGCTGGATTCTTTATCACATTGATACAATGCATGACAAGTAATGCAAAATTTGCAATTTCTAATGCATGATCTTCAAATTTGTCTGGTATTCCAGCTGCAATGACGTATGCATCACCGATGGTTTCAACTTTATAGAGGTTGAATAGCGAGGCGATATAGTCCATCGCGGTGTACATGTGGTTCAAGAAATTGATCACCTCCAGAGGCGATACCGTGGACGCGATGGTCGTAAAGCCTTCGATATCACTAAAAAATATTGATGAATTGTCAAAATATTCAGGGATGACTGGTTTCCCGGCACACAATTGCTTGGCTACTGTGGGTGGTAGCAGTCTGTGAATGAGGGCTGCATTATTATACGTTTCACGTTCTAGTTTCTTAACCAACGCTTGAATGGTCACTAACTCATTGACTTTGTCATTGTTGCCATTTTTCATGTAAGTTAAAGAGGCAAACAAATCAAAATTCAAACAATTGATAGCTACACTACAACCTAATACCGCGTATGATATAAGTCTCAAATACTTTCCACTACCGAATGAAACGGTGTGCACGGATGTATCATACATTAGCGTGTACAACCAAACTATGAAGTAGCCTAAGTAGTATGCGGATACACTTTCTACAATGAATTTTTCATGCGGTCGCCACTTCCGGTCTGTGTTCATTTCAGCCAATTTGGAATATAATGCATCAGCTAATACGTATAAATAACCAGAAAATACTAATGCAGCTATTACATAATACACGTTGGTTATAAATCCTTGGCAGCTAAAGGTTACGTAACAATAATGCGAAGCACAGAAAAGTATATACAGTGGAAGTAAAAACCAAATGGAACGAATTTTATGATTTGGTCGTGTTATAGATGTAGATAATGCGTACATGACGCCCATAGGGCGGGACATCAAACTGAAGTAATAAAGGGTAACTATGCTAGGACTGGGCGTGATCCTTACCAAGTTATATATAGCATATGGACTGAATAATGCAACTAGACATATAGTCACTTTGAAATATGCTTTTAATTGATAATATTGTATATCACGAATATTCATAAATGATTTTATAGATCCATGGATATGGTTTAGTGCTATTGGAATGACCAAATAGCCAATAGTGTCTTTAATATGATTGCCATATAAGCCTTCAATTGAAGGCACATTATAATTTATGTTTTTAGCGTAATTAATCGCCAATGAAATATTCAACATTGTGAAAAATGATAAAACTAATGAATAGGCAATAAAATTAATGATATTTTGTGTTATCATTGGACTCTCATCACCGGACAACGAGGTAAACGAACCCTTTCTCACTCGCGACGTGGATGCTCTCGATATCCCTCTTCCCTTCTCCATCGATGAAGTCCGAGTGTATGTGTGCGTGCGTATATTGTATTTATACGTAGGGAATTGTATGTGTGTATCAGGTTTATATGCGCGCGTGCGTCGTTGTGTATTGCGCTCGCGAAAGTATTATCACGTACGTGATTGGTACGTGTCACAGAGATTGAAAATAAAGTTGTATGTCAGCATCGGTCATGATGATGACATGGATCTTGAAGTACGACGAACGCGGTACCAACAATACCAATGTTATTTTGAGTGTATTTTGACTACAAAGAGATCAAAAGTCGCTCGCAGTACAATTATACTCTTGGCTTTCAACTGATGATTGACAAATTATAAAATAACGGGTAGTATTATATTAGATATATAACTACTTGATAGTAGCGAAATACTAGTTAGATAATAAATCAATATACGTCAATTTCCGACTCAATGATTCTATACAACGAATCTATCACATCAATTTTATATATAATTCGAGGCATCCCTCCTAATCTAATCCCCTGCCACTTGTTTAGGTCACAAGGAGTACTTGAAGGTTAAAGGGATTCATCAAGTGTTTTTCGAGGCGAATACTTATGCCAGTCGCCCAGTAGGCAGTACCTTCGCGCCATTAGGTTGTTTTCGACCATGTTGTTCCTATTCGATTATATTTACAACTATAATGTATATAAGACTCCAGCGAATTTTAAAAGGCTTGAAAACAAAGTCATGAAATTAGATCCAGCGGAGGCACGAAACCACCAGGATTTGGAATACAATAAAGTCGATTTTTCGATATTCATGTGGACAATAATGATGCTTGTGTTACTGTTTATTATAGCTACTATTGCGGTGGTATGTAAATTTCACGATGATAAATTAACCATGTTTGAAGGAAGTGTACTATCCGCTGGATTGACAAATCCTCAAGTTACTAGTGTATTTACTGCCACAATATTTTGTGCAATACCCATGTCTATTGACTTATCAATGGATGTATTCTTATTTTTATATAATTTAAAGTATCAAAATAAAGTTGAAAATGATAAGTATATATCGGCTGATTTTGTCACAAGAACTTTATTGATCATCAGTTTTTTGTGTGTCCCTGCAACAGCTCTAGGTATCCAAAACTCCAATTTGAAATGCGGTGTTTACATATTGACAGCAAGTTTTCAAAATGTGTTCATAGCAGGGGCAGTATACATTGCGACTTCAGCAAAACAAATGGATCCTATTTATAACTGGATGTTCGCATTAATTTCTCTGTTTTTTTACGAAATGTATCAACTCATCGACGTGCTTGATCAGATTGGTATATACATCAGTCCAATAGTGTATACGACATTCACAATTTTACGCATCTATGGGGTCATTACAACAGTGTTGATTGCTGTTACTTCAATATATCGTATACTATACCGACAACATCTAGGTCTTTCCTTATTGTCGAATGATTCCAACGGATTGTTTCATTTAATCCCTCTAATGTTGGGTGCAATCATCACAGAACTTATTACCGGAGTATTTTTTAAAGACACTGGAGGTACTCAAGAGAATACAACTACAGAGATACTCATATATAACCAATACATGGCATTGGCATTGATACTGATTCTTGCACTGGTTCCGAAGAGAATAGCCACCCAAATTGCCCAAGAAAAATCAGCAGAATTAAAAACTGCTTATGATATTTTACGTGGCACGTACAGTCCATTGAAGTTCGTCAAGAAATACTTGACGAAGCTATTCACTATTGACCAACTTCAGGATGCCAATAAATCGCGGATTGCTAATTACATGGTGCTTGCTTGCAATCGAATATTGAGTAGAATAGACATCAAACAAGAGAGTTTAGTGGAGGTAGTAGCGACTACAGGCGCAGATGAACAGGAAATGAGTGGTGGTATCATTGAGCATTACAATACTAACCTCGATGTACTGACCAATCACCAATTAGAGAGGGAATTAGACATAGAATCACTCGCATCTAGCGAGACGTACCGCTTAGAATCGTTCGAGAATGACCTCGACTTCGGCGCGGGAAGAAGAGAAGCAGTGAAAGTACTGCGTGATTTGTAATATTTATATTTTTGTAACTCAATTATATGGTTTAGCTTCCATAGTGACTCCACACCCCAAATTTGATTTTCGTAATGGACCAACTCGTGGATTGTGCTGGGTTTCTATGGGTTCGTTATTGAATATTTCGCTGTTTATTATTGCTACAGTGATAGCAGTATGCTATGTTATCTACAGTCTTATTGTGGCTTATCAATCCAGTGTAAAAATGTCAAACAGGTACACATCTTCCTGTTTCATTCACACTTACTTAGACTTACTTGCTTATTTAACTAATCACTCAAGTACTGGATCGAATGAGACTCGCGACATCGAAGACAGCCAGGATGCATTGTTTGGTTTGTTTTACTTTTTAATATTTATCATATCATTGAATAGATTGAGGTAACTCATTCGCTTAGTCATCATCATTCATTTACTTAATTCATCGCTACCTCATAGGTTATACTATGATCAACCTAATTTCAAAGGAATAACAGGAGGGCGTACTATTAACAGGAATAATAACAGCGAAATTGCTATATTCTACACACTAATATCATGCGCAGGTAAATATCTTTCTCACTCACTCACTTACTTACTTACTCACTCATTCACTCATATGTATAGCTGCACTACGTTCTGTGTGGTTTCTTATACCATCCGAAAATTTAGAAGGTGGATACATACCAACTTCAGAAATTGCTTATAAAACTAGCAATTGGTTCGGTGTATTAATCAGCGAGATATTATTATCGGCGGGTAATTCTCACCCACTCATCCAATACATTACTTGTTATTAATGCCTCTCACTCACTCACTCACTCACTTACTTACTCATCAGGCAGTATATTCATATATGCAATTTTTGTGTTACTGTTGGCATATTGGAAAACAAGAATAAATGATTTTGAAATTGTTGAAAATGAATTATATGATGGTCACTCACTCACTCACTCACTCACTCACTCACTCACTCACTCACTCACTCACTCACTCACTCACTCACTCACTCACTTGCTCATTCAGGCGATAGACGGAGTATTCCTAACAATCACAGCGATTACTACAGATTATTCCTGTTCACAATGTCTATTATTGTCCTTATCTATTGCATTATCATCGCGCTGTATTTTTACCAATGTTACAACTCACAGGTTACTCACTCACTCACTCACTCACGCACGCACGCACGCACGCACTCACTCACTCACCCATAGGTGATGCTGGTTGTAGATTCATTGATACTATCGTTGGTTTCCATCATCATCTTCGTATGCTTTAGCTGGGTTAGTTACAAGATGCAACTAGTGTTGAAATATGTACTCACTCACTCACTCGCTCACGCGCTCACTCACTCACTTCCGTTATAAGGTTGGATTGGTTAAGAAGGACTCCACTGGGCCG
>JACCDO011944489.1_pt1 | contig 12191 bp, 4 predicted proteins | sample 7446101 | NCBI WGS metagenome assembly JACCDO01 (sample SAMN15323440, study PRJNA562643) | freshwater metagenome | isolation source: river surface water | place: USA:Blue River Watershed | collected 2017-08-16 | reverse complement strand
TGCATATGCTCCTCTGAAGACGCTAGGTTTTATGACGAGGAGGGCAAACCTTTATATACGTTACATGAAGTTACCATTGTTAAGAACAGAAAACTCTACTTGCATTCTTTGGACAAGGGTAAAGCTACTACTGAGTGTTTTATTGTACCTAGACGCCTCGGTACTAATTGGCCATGTGATCGTAACTTCCATGCTTTGATGATGGACTCGACTTCGTTCATGCATCTTGAAGTCAGTTATGCCGCACCTGGAAAGGCTACCGGACAAGCAGTGCTAGATATAATTAACTTTTTTTGGGATGGTATGGAAGATCAAGCTGGCAATTCTAGAAAATGTGGATTCTTATTTATATACGAGTTGTTAACTGGCACTAAAACTGCTAAGGTGTTAAATGACGACGTTTCAATTGAATTAGCTACATTACTATTTGAATTAATGAACGATAAAGACCAGCCTGGTGTCCTTACGTCTATAATTTCAACAATGTGCAAATTTCCTTCACTTATTCCACTTATGCCCAAATTTAAAGATGATCGAAAGTATAAAAATACCTTAATTAAAGCAGCAGGAGACGAAAGTAATGGAAGTAATTCTCCACTTTTGAATCTTTTAAATTCTTGTGTCGAGGTTTTACAACAGCAAGTAGAGAATGTTATGTCTGAGGCGATAGAGTACAATGATCATCCTATTGCCCCACCTTCAAGTACGGAAGTATTCAACAATAAGTTTTTATTGGAAACAAAAGACACACTATTCGATAGCAAAAGTCGGGCTGCGGCATGGATAATTCCAAAAGTGTCAGATTTTTCTTGTAGTTCTCGTGATTTGACTGATATTGTCGAATTAAATGAATACTCATTGAATATTTCTCGGGATGATCTTGAATTTTTTGCTTCAGCACCACTTGGAATAATAAATATTGATGATTATATTCAATACGTTTCTCGTGACGTACTAGGATTGTCTCCTGTTGGGGAAACTATACCTTTTGATGTTAGCAGCCATGATCAAAGTAAAAGTGCTGTAGCAAAATCTATGTTAGATAGATTGAAGTTAGATACTCTTGATTATGCAAAGTCTCAAAATAATGGAAAAACCCCCAAACTTAAATTTATCTTAAATTTGGAGACATTACTACGCTCACAGCATACATCTGCTACAGATATAATTGCGTCAATAGGTGAATGCATAAATGAGTTGAATACTTTGATTTCCAAACTTTCATCCTTAAGAGAAGTAGACTCAAATTATATTGAAGCTGGTATTCCATGGTTACTAGAAGCAGTAAATCTTGTTAATCCACATACTACTCAAGATGTAACAGTTCATGATGCACTAATTGAAGAGGTTGAAAGGAGTAAATTATTATTTAAGTTAAAAAGATGTAGCAAACAGGAGTCATTAATTTATATAGAGCTATTGTTGGGTACATTGATATCTTCAAATCAAAATTATGATTTGAAGCGAATTAATCCATTTTTGTTAGATAGTGATATTGTGACACTTAACAATGTCGTTGTTGCATTAATATTACATTCAAATAGAGTTGGTCTTATTAACAGATGCGTGAATGATGCGAATGAATTATTAAAATCATTGAGTAAACTGTTAAAGGTTGTTTCAACTGATAAAGAGGACAACCAAAAAACATTAATTGCATCAGTACTATTGAATAGTGATAGTTTGGCAAGAAACATGATATCAAGCAGACATTATGTAAATTCATCGCAATCATCAAATACTAATATTTCTAACCTGTCGTATGATCCAAGATATTTACTTTTTGAATTTACATGGAATATTATGTTAAGAAAATCACAGATTAGTATGGTTATTGACTACATGGACAGTATCAGAAACAATAAGTCTATGGTAAAACAAATGATTATGGGTGCTGGTAAAACCACTGTAGTATGCCCTCTGTTAACATTATTGCTTGGTGATGGCAATAATCTTGTAATGTTAGTCGTACCTCCAGCATTACTAGATTTCTCAAGATCAATTATGCGTAATACATTCTCTACTATCATGTACAAAAGTATATTTACTTTTTCATTTGATCGTTCGTCTGCAGCAGATCCTAATATTTATCGCAAATTCTCAAGTGTAATAAAAAAACGAGGTATTTGTATATCCACACCTACATCAGTGAAGAGTATTATGCTTAAATTTTTGGAATTATTGACAATTATTAAAGATCAAAAAGCCGGAATAGCTAATTATGGCGCTAGTGACAATAATGCAATGACTGAATGCTTAGAATTAGGCAAAAGTTTGAAATTATTTCAAGAAAGTGTTTTAATTATGGATGAGGTTGATCTTATTTTACATCCAATGAAAAGTGAACTCAATTTCCCTATTGGTGATAAACATGAATTAGACTTTTCTCCTCAAAGATGGTTGCTTCCAATACATTTAATTGATAGTATATTTTATGCGGAGAAAGGTAAAATGACTGTGAACTTTAATCAATCCACAAGAGCCACCAAAATATTAGAAACATTAAAGGATAAGATTTATATTGGATATGAAATTCGAGCATTACAACGCAATCCTCATATCATATTGCTTAATCCTGATTGGTATTATGTCGAACTTGTGCCAATACTTGCACAATGGTTATACATGTTTTTTGAGGCAAACCATATGGCTGGTTTAAAGGAACATGAAATTTTAAAATTTTTAATGGAAGGTGCAAATAATGGTAAAAATTCACAATTAGCTCTTGATATTGAACAAAAACTAAGTCCAAATCATGTAAAAATGTTGACACTTGGTCATTCTTGGCTCAATATATACCTTCCACATATTCTTCAAAAAGTTGATAGAGTATCATTTGGTATTATGACTAAAGATGATTATGAAAGAGCAAAAGCATTAGACCCATACATGCCTAGAACAAGAGCAAAGCTTGCTATACCATTTGTTGGTAAAGATGTACCTTCCCGAAGCAGTGAATTTGCTCATCCTGATATTATTTTGGGATTAACAATATTAGCATATCGTTATGAAGGTTTACGATGGACTGATTTCACTGATATGATGACGTCCATTCGATCTGCATTTATTCGTGAATTAGGTCCATATAATAAAAGAAAAAGCAATATAATATATAAACAATGGGTGAAGGAAGCTGGTGGAGTTATTAGAGGAGGTGTGGATGAAAATATCACGGATTCCCCTTCTAATAATACAAAAACAGCGCCTACTACTACTGAAGAAACTACCATAATACCTTCAAATTCTAAACTAGTAGTATCATTGCGTCTATTGAAAAGATCAAATGAAGATCAAATGAAGAAAATATTTCAGTTATTAAAAAATTTACCAAATACTATACATTATTATTTGGAAAATTTTGTATTTCCTGTTTATATGGACAACAAGATAACTAAATTATCTGCTGCTGGATGTGAATTAGGTGGTGAAATGTTATTTAAAAAGCGCATTGGATTTTCTGGTACTCCATCGGATCTATTGCCAATTGAATTGGGTAAGTGCCATTATGAAATAGGTTCAGATGGTCAAATGATATCGGTATTAACTTCTCCTGAAGTATGTTCTTATGAAGTTCTTCGAGACCATTGGTCACCTGTTTCAATATTAACCCAAATTGCTACTTCTACAACGCCTAAATATAATGCATTAATTGACACTGGTGCACTTATAACAGGATTGACGAACTTGCAAGTTGCGCAAAAGTTACTTGAATTAGGACTTCCATGGTGTGAGGGTATTGTGTTTTTGGATGAATTAGATCGTAAAATGGTGTTAGTTCGCACCACTGGAAGAGTATTAAAAATGTCTCAATGTGGTATTCCAGCGGAGAAACGGTTTGCATTTTATGATCAAATACATACTACTGGTATGGATATTAATCATATCCTCGATGCTAAAGCTGTTCTAACCTTATCAAAAGATATGGTATTTAGAGATATAGCCCAAGGAGCATATCGAATGCGTGGAATTAATAAAGGGCAGACCATTCATTTATATATTATTCCTGAGGTAAAAGACTTATTGTTTCGTGAATTAAGTAAAGCGGATATTTCATGCAATTGGGATGCTATTAGTAATTACGAGAATACTAAGAAATCATTATGTGATGTTATTGCATGGCTATTGATTAACTCAATGAAAAGTGAAAGAATTCAATATAATCAATTATGTCTACAAAATGTTGCAAATGTTTATCGTAAAGGGGCGTTTACTCATTTGATAGAAGGTCAATATGATATTTGTGATACTAAAAATCATAGTGGCACGGAATTATCATCAAATCCTATTCACTCGACAGCAATTAATGTATTCTGTGAGCCAATTGATTTCGCTTTAAATGAATCTATAGAAGATGTTTCAACATTTGCCGATACACTCCGCAAAAAAGCGGATAGTAACAAGGAATTCATAAATAATGCTACTGATAGAGATATTGTTGACACAGTTATCAATAATGTTAGTCAAGGCGCTGATAGTTCTGGCAGTCCTAGAGTTGGATCTCCCAGATATCAAGGTGGTAACGAAATATTATTATCTGCAGAGATTGTACAAGAGCAAGAGCAAGAAATTGAACAAGAGCAAGAAGAGGAACAAGAAATTGAAATTGAAAAATATGTTGATTTAGCATATAGTAGAGAAATGGAGGCACCTACACCATGGCCATTCAATTCATTGGCAAGTTCAGAAAGACTAGATCAGTTCTATCCATTATCCGATTTCAAACTATATAAACGGAATCCTTTACCATTTCCTGATTATCTCCAAGTAAGTAATAATTATTTTAATTGTCAATGGAGTGGTGCCAGACGCATTAAAAACGTGGTAATGATTCTAGATTTAGTACCGGATATTCGTAAATTAATATGTGATACAATTGAATCTACCTCATTAGATAAGATGCCTGTTGATGAATTGACAGCACTTGAAACAGCATTATCGCTATTTGATGTTTCAAGTAAAGGCTACTATACGAATCAAGAATTGAATCAAGTGTTACAAGCTGCTGCACATATATCCACTTCTGATATCGAAATCGACAGTGTTAGTAAAAATTCAGCCGATACTTTTGATATCATAAAAGTTCGTGATATTATTATAAGTGGCAAATTATCACTGATACAGAAAGGAAGACAATACATAGCTTTATCATTAGCTGAAGCAGAAACTATCCGTTGTATTATTCATAGAAATGCTGGAAAGTCTATCATACCTAATGCACCATACGCATGTATGGCATTACGATGCTTACCCATAGATTTTTCCGTCATGGATTTTTCTCACGGATTTATACCTGCTGAATACGGTTATAAAAAACATATTAATACAGGTCTAATAACACAAAATTATGTGCCTACTCACCTTGAAATTGATATACCTGGTCATAGCTATTATATGTCACCTGCAGCACAACAATCTCTCCGTTTCTTAAATTGTGACTTTTATTATGACGAAAAAGCATTGAATGTTCTATTACGTGCATTTTATCAGACCAATAAGCGCCAGAGACGTAATTTCTTCTCCAATATATTATTATGTCGCAGACGTTTAACAAAGAAATGGAATGAGACACCAGTCAATAAATTATTTACTCTTTCTAGTCACTATGGTATGTTAAAACAAAGAGCGGTCTCATTAAGATTTAGAGAGGGTATTGAAGTTAAAGGAATGTTGCTTTATGATGCATTTAATAAATTTAATTCTGCTAAAAATGGATTATTATCACCAGCTGAAGTTTGGTCAGCATTAACATATATTGGAGTAGAAGTTGAAGCAATTGATGTACTTGATTTTGTATCTGCTGCTGATGTTGATAATGACGGTAATATTAGTTATAAAGAATTTATTGACATCCTTCGTGAATTTGTATCATCAGAAGAAAAACGTATTTATTCACAAGATAATTTGATTGATGAAAATGAAAATGAAAAAAAAGTAATGACACTCCAGGCTCCAGAACTAAAACGAAGTTATTCAGATAGTATAATAAGCCCAAAAGGAGCAGAAGAATTAAAATTATTACAAGAACATATTCGTAAACAAGATGAAGAAGCGGAGTTAGCAGAAAAAAGTATAGAATTAGAAGAAGAAGAAAGAATTAAAAGAGAAATTGAATTTGAAGAAGATGAACGTGATAGGTTACAAGAAGGTGGCAGAAATCCACAGATTAATATTTCACATGATGGTTATAATGAATTTATTCGTTTTGATTTTTCAACTGGTAGGCTTCCACGTTATGTATCATTTCGTGGTGATTATAAACTTCAAATTGACGATGCAGGAATTATCAAACCTTATCTTCAAATATTACAATCTAGCTTCGTCATGATATCAACAAGATCTTTACCACATTTTCACAGTAATTTGGGTGGTAAATCATTGAATCAATTTTCTATAACGATGGAAATGATGATTGAAAAATCATGTGATACTACTTTCGATTTTTCACACTCAGCATCACCAGGAAGTGGAATTAATTCCACACCTAAGAGTACTCCATTATTTTCATTATCTAGTTATGCATCAACAGATGCTACTGTATGGTGTGATTCTCGTGGTAAATTATCTTTGGCACCAGCACTATTATCTGTTTCTAGTAGTAAAGTTGCATCCAGTAGTGCTATAGTCTTTGGAAGGTGGCATGTTAGCACTTTTATATTTGATAGTGTTGAAGGTACAATTTCTTTGTATTTAGATGGATCTTTGACATGTGTTCACACTGCAAATGAATGGAAGGTATTAGATGGACCAATCAGTCTTGGTACTCAATTTTCTCTTTTTGGTACTAAAGAGTCCAGTATGAACATTGGAGGTAACATAAGATCGCTGTTTTTTCAGCCAAGATGTTTGACTTCAGCCGAGGTTAGTGATATCGCTTTAGAATTAAAACAAGAATCTCAAGCGAAAATTATCAGTTTGATAGTAGATCAATTAATGAGTATGATGGGGTATGATTATGAAACATGTGTAAATGCTGCTAAATGTACAAATCCTTCTGGAAGTTTGGAATCAAGAATTGAAGAAGCATTAAACTATTTCCAAGACTGGCAGTAACACACACAAAATATTAATCTATAATTCCTATGAAGTTTAATAACATGTAAGTAAGAGTTAGTAACATTAACTAAGTTTAATGATAAAATTACCCCCTTTGCTGTTAGCGATTAACAACGAACCTATCAGAATAATACCATTAACAACTGGATTAACCTTTTTAAGTAAGAAAATAGAAGCAATTCCAGCGGTAAAATACGCAATTTTTCTAATTTGAAGGAATGGTTTGTGTAAAACAGTCTTATACTTTTCACTCTCATAAAATTCAGCAGTACCAGGTAATAATCGCTCAAAAATGAAGTAACTACCCCTAGCTCCTTTGCCTACTCTAATCTTGTCATCGACATATGTTGTATCAAGTTCAACAGAACTTTTTGGACCAATTGAAAAAGACAGAAGCACGTTCTCCCTATACGATAATGCTAGTCTAGGTGGATCAAAATCAGCTCTTACTGCACTTTTTGTCATATTATTACCATAATTTGATAATATATCATTCTTTCTTTCTTCGGACAATTTTTCGATTTGTCCTTTTAATACAACGGATAAAACAAACCAACGAAATAGTTTTCCTTTAACATAATTTATAACTTGTACCGAATTATCATTACGCAAAACATGTTGATATAGTCCATCAACTTTATAAATAAACTTCATACTTCGAAAACCTCCTCCAGCAGCTTCCCCTCTTTGATCATTGCCATATAAAGTATTTGAATAACTTACTTTATAATTACCAAATAGCAAATCGTCGTCTATAGGGGCAACTTTATTTTCAGCAGTACTCAAGTTGTTAATAAAATCATTAACTTTTATGGCGGTTGTATTCAAGCAATTTGAACCATAATCAGTATCCTTTAATATACTTATTATATCAGAAATTTTTGATTCTAGCATCAATTTCTCTGCTTTTAATTGACTAAACTTAAGTCGATCATATATAACATTATTAAAATTTTCATCCAACTGACGTTGTTTAATCCTTTTGGCATCATTAAACGCGGTAGACGAACCAGTTTCAATTTCACTTGAATCATCATATATTATAGATGATAATACCTGTGTACTATGCCTCGATAAAACCGCGCGATTGCGAAACGAATGCAGCGAAGATATTGTGCAAAGAAACACAAAAAATAGGCGAATAATTGTCCGCATTATTTTTAGTTAATTCCTTAATTAAAAAAAATTAATAATGGTAATTATTTAATGTGCCAAATTTGTTGTTTCAAGTTTCACTGTGAAATTCTCAGTATGTTTGTTTGATGATGTAATCAAGCCGGTACTCGTAAAATAATAAACATGGTTCAATTTATTCTTGGTACTATTGTAACTTACTCAATCACTCACTACTGATTTATAGGTGCGGATGTACACACACCTATAACATTGGTTAAACATATTACCAAGTAGTCATGTAACCGGCACCGGATGTTATTAACTTTTTAAAATTAATTCTAAATTCGCACTCAGAATTTTGACGAACAACTTTTAAGTTCTCATCGCATTATGCATCTTCTCCTTTTACCATTCCAACCATTTCTTTAGGATTAGTTGTGCTGCCAGGATTATTTTTGATACAGATTTCCTTTGCTTATCAATATGACCACAGATCTGATATAGCAGTCGACACCTCGATTAATACCAGATAATCTGGCTGAACTGCCACAGAATATTTTAAGCCGACCGACCGATACTTAATCCCTAATGCACCGGTATTTTTTTGCAGCAAAATTTTGCTTCCTTTTTAAAATTGAAATTTGGCGAATCCCATACATAAAAATGAATCGATTAAGCATAATAGTCGTGGGATATGCAGGTATAGACTATATAAGCAATCTAGAGACGTACCCAAAAGCAGATGATAAAGTCCGAACAAAATCTTTGACTATATCTGGAGGAGGAAATGCTGGAAACACTTCATGCTGTGTTAGTCGTTTAGGAGTTAATTGTAAATTAATTAGCAAAATTGGTAATGATAGTAACGGTGATGCCATATTAAAAGGGCTTAAAGATTTTAATGTTGATTCAAGTCATGTTAAAAAGAGTGACACTTCAAATAGTGGATTTGTGTACGTAATTGTTGATGATGAAAGCAAAACTAGAACTTGCATAGCAACACCTATGACTGATGAGTTGAATGATGCCGATGTAGAAAGTGTTTTTGGAACTAAAGGCGTTTTTGATAATATAAATTTAGTTCATTTTGATTCTAGGCATACTTCGGCATCCATAAAAATAGCAGAAGAAGCTAGCAAGAAAAGGATACCAATATCTATTGATTTAGAAAAGGATAGACCTTTTTTAAAAGATTTATTACCATTATGTGACATTGTTTTCACTAATGAAAAATTTACCTCAAATTATTTTTCTAACTTGACATCAAAGGGAAATACTGGCGTATTATTACCTCTGATGTCAACAAATAGCATCGAAAATGACGAATTATTTCTAAAAGAGAGATTATATCTTATGACCCAATTGACTTATAAATCTAACACCAAATTAGTCGTCTCGACTTTAGGTTCAAATGGTTCATTGTTGATAAAGAAAGTTGACAATAACACTAATGTAGATTCAACGTTTATGGAGGAAACTGAAAGTATAATCAATTCTGAAATTACCACTAAATTTAATATAAATATAAAACGGTACATATATAGGGCACCAAACAAATCATTGTATTGTGTGTTTTATTGCCCTGCTTTAAAAATTAACCAAAAAGATATAGTTGACACTACTGGGGCGGGTGATGCTTATATTGGTGGCTTTTTAGTCGCATATCTAGCAAATATGACACTGCAACAATCAATGAAATTTGCCACAATAATTGCATCAGAAAATTTAAAATGTCAAGGTGCAAGAGATTGTCTTCCAACAATGGATAAGTTAGAATCGTTGTAACTAATCAATTAATGAATTCTTTTAATCCATCAAAACTAGCATGAATAGTATCAATTTCATTTTTATTGTAACATTTTAAGCAATTGATAATGCCATTAATACCATCAACATTGGGAATGGCTAAACATGATAATTTTTTTACTTTGAAATATTCTTTATATTCATTAGATTTTGGTAGTATCACCACAGGGATATGATGCAATTTACAGGCTTCAATGATATGCGCATGTAACGGATAAATAGACACAAGTAATTCCGAATTAGAGGCGCATGGTAATACAGGCATTTTCTCTCCCGAAATAAATACTATTGCCGTTTTACGTTTTTCAATAGATTTTTGTACAGTATTTACACCACAAATGATAAATCTTTTTAACAAGTTAGTTGAACGCATTTCTTCTTTTCTATCTGAGAGCACCATTTCTGTATTTTTTTGTTCATTCCTATTGTTTATCGATGCCTTAATATAATTCAATTTTTGCAAAAACTTTTCATTATCACAAACAGTTCCAATTTTTAATTTTTCTACAACCTTTAATTTACAATGGACATTGGAAATTCGAGGCTTTTGAGACATTTAGACTGCCGAATGCATAATATAACCAACAGAATTTGTTTATTTTAATTTGTTTATTTTATATTTGTTTATTTTAATGCCATACCGTAGGTAATTCCTAAAAGGTTTAATAAATTTAATAATTTAATTTATTAAATTTTAATTTGGTGGAGAACCAATCCCTAATCCCTATCATAGTATAAGAATTATACCGACAATTTAACCTGGAAAACATGGAATTAAAATACATCAAAGAGAATAAACAATACTAGAAATATTGTTTATAAAAATTTATTAAGAGAAATAAGTTAAATGAATGTAAATGTAAACAATAAAATACATTATTCACTTTCAGTTACAATAAAGCATACTTAGTTAAACCTATAAATTCTCACTATGATGTATTATTGATCACATATCGTCACTAGTTAACGCTATCTTTTGTTTTTTTCTATCGATGAACGGAATCAGTATAATTAAAGAATTCATAAGTATATAATGCAGTAAATTTTAATATTTTACATCAACCAGGTGCTTATTCAAAGATATTAAGGTTATGAATTTTATCTAGCACTTCTTTCTCCTTTTTTGTCATCTGTTTCCACTGCTTCTCTGTTTCGTGATCATAGCCTAACAAATGTATCATACCATGAATAATAAGATATGAAATTCTCTTATTTACATCAAAAACAGTAGACATCGCTTTACTGACCCCTGCATCGGTTTCAGCTAAATATTCTTCTTTATTTTTATTGTACAATTTCAAATCTTTAATGCACTGACGCTGGACATAAAGTGGTGAAATTGCGATATCACCTAAATGTTTTAGATGTTCAAACGTAGGATCATTGACAAATTTACCAGGAGATGTAAAGTCACAAGCTGGAAATGATAGAACATCGGTACTTTTACGTTTACCTCTCCATTCATCATTTAATTCTCTTATTTTAGTTTCAGAACAGAACCATATGTCGACATTAAAGTCTGCAACGTTCAACAACTTTTTTATTTCATCAACCTGACGATGAATTCTATCTGTATCAATGTTTATAGTTTTTTGTGTGTTTTTTATTATTGTTGTTGAGGAATAATTCGTTAATTTCTTTTTTAAATCATCCACAACGTCATTTGCAGTAAACTTACTTTCTACTCGAGAAAACAATCGATATGATCTACTGCGTAACGATAACGATTTTGTAGACAAAATTGCCAAGGATAACATTAAAATCATTAATCTAATCATAATATTGTAAAATTATAGCATATCCGAACAGAACTCGGGTAATTTACGCGTTGGAATTGTTATATGTGACTAGCTCGCCAAAAAAATACCGGTACAAATCGGTGTGGATATAGACAACCAGATTTGGTTACGAACTTATGAAACATGTTAAGTCAGATTAACAAATCGACAAAATAAACAATAATTTAATTTCTAAAGCAGCCTCTACCAATCTCACACTTAATTTTGCTATTTTTTAGCAGTGACGAATCTGAAGCGAAATACATTAAAAACCATAAATGAGCACCTTTAAGAGATCGACTTTAGAAACATTAATGATTGTTTCACAACTTTCATCGTCATTTAATCGAAGAAATACGGAGTGTGTTCTTTTTGTAATTTTCCAAGATTCCAAGGTTCCAAGTTTCCAAAATTAGGAAATGGGCAAATTGGACAAGG
>JACCDO010362550.1_pt1 | contig 12191 bp, 17 predicted proteins | sample 7446101 | NCBI WGS metagenome assembly JACCDO01 (sample SAMN15323440, study PRJNA562643) | freshwater metagenome | isolation source: river surface water | place: USA:Blue River Watershed | collected 2017-08-16 | reverse complement strand
TTTTAAAAAGCGAAAATTAAGGGGAAAAATGATGAAATAAAATTAAATAATAATACCAATATTAGTAATACATTTATTAGTATTTTCTAATGTATCTCTAACAATATTAATTTTTTTATAAATTTTATTACATTTATAATATATTTGATCCATATTGTAATCACAAATAAGATTCATAGAATAAAAATATATAAAGATATCATGAATGGTACAAAGAAATAATTTTTTTGAAAGTGTATAACTATAATTTTTAAGAGTAATCTTTTCTAGATCAATTATATCATCAATATCAAATGATGTACCATTGAAGTATTCAATAATATAATTACAAAATGTAAATCTTTCAAAAAATAATTTGTTTTCATCTTTGAAAGAGTGAAGATTATCATAAGCATTTTGACAATCCAGATCCAATGAATATGATTCATTTGGATCATATCTATCACTAAATGCATATCCCATAGATTCATTATCTGCATATAAACATAAATTTATTAAATAAAAGAAACGTTTCATTACTTTCTTAATTGTTTTTAATTCATGTTTTTTAACACTCATCAAATTTTCAATTAAGTTTTCACATTCATTTAAAATTGTTTCATCTAATTTCACATTTTGAAAACGATTATAAAATTCAGCTCTATATTTTAACACTTCATTGGTTAAATGAGAGTACTTTTGAACATTAGTTTTAGTCATTTTTAATTTCTAAATAAGGTAATTCTAATAGATAAAACTTGAAAAAAATCAATTTAAGCGGGGAACGTAGTTCCCCGTAACCCCTCCTTGTTATTTAGTTATTTTATTAAAAGTAATATTTTATAATCAATATTAAACCAATATTAAACCAATATTAAAAAAATAATTATAAGGAGAGGTGACGGGGAACTACGTTCCCCGTCTAAATTGATTTTTTTTAAAAATTACTATACACTATTATCTTTTATAAATTAGAATATAAAATAGAAAATAAAGAATGAATCAATATAAAGATAGATTATATAGTTTAGAACCATCAACATTATTTGAATATAAATGTTATTATAAAACAAATTTATGCAAATATAAGAATGATTGTAAACATAAAAATACCTGTTATTTTGCTCATTCTAATGAAGAATTAAAAAAACCTATATGTATGAATTATTTTAATCATAATTCTTGTACAGATTCTGCTTGTAGTCGCTTACATACTACTATGACTCCATATTTACCTGATTTCTTAGTCAATATTATACTTGATATTGTTAGAGAAAAAAGAGATCGTAATCGTGAAAAAATCCGTGAACAAGAACGTGAAGATGAACGTATACGTGAAAGAAAAAGATATAGAAGTAGATCACCTATTAATGAGGGTGGTAGGGAACGTAGTTCCTTACATAGAAGTAGATCACCTATTAAAGAAGGTAGAGAAGATGATAGACCATCAAAACGTTATCAAACAACTTATTACGATAATACTAATAATACTCTTAAATTAACTGAAAAAGAAGAGGAATTACATAAATATTATCAAAATCAAGTAAATGAAATTCATCAATCTTATCAATCTGAAATAAATAAACTCAGTGCTCAAGCTGTAACTCAAATGGTTTTATTAAAACAAATGATTGATGCTAAAGATAGTGAATTAGTTATACTTAAAACTAATATTCAAGCTATTTTGAATCAAATATATCAAAATAAAGCTACTGTTGTACAACATCAACAACAACAACAGCAACAACAGCTACAACAGCAACAGCAACAGTCAAAAAATACGATTAATAATCAACCTTTTTCACCAGCTGTACAACAACAAATTAAGCAAGAAGAAGCTAAAGCAAATACCTATACAGCTGAATTATTGAAAGCGTTAAAACAATACTCTAATCATAATTTAAATACAGCAAATGGTAAACCTAATGCCCCTCCTGTTTAAATTAATTTTTTACCCCTTTTTTACTTTTAATAAAGTAAAAAATATAATTATTAGATTAACTAGCAGAATTAAAGCTGTATATATTGACTATCTTTTTCTTTTTTATTACTTTTTTTATTTAAAGTTGATGATTCATTATGATCTACAAAGAATGATTTCCATACATCTGATCTACATAATACACAGTTTGTCTTTGTTGTTAACCATTTTTTAATACATAATGTATGTATATGATTATGACAAGTTGGACAGGATTTAATATCTGTATTTAATAATACATCAAAACAAATAGGACACTCATCCTCTTCTGTTAACTCTTTTTCACTTATATCAAATTTTGTTTTCATTTTTTCCTCTTCCTTCTGTTCTTCTTTTTCCTCTTTCTTTTCTTCCTTTTTTCCGTCTTTTAATGACAAATATTTCATTTTTAATGACATGTTAACTAGTGAAGTATCTTCTTCGCCTTCACTTTCTCGTATAGAAGATGTAACTTTAAATAAACGTGTTACAATTTGTTCTTGTTCACTGTTAGAACAATTTTTACTTGTATATACAACTGGTGTATATATTTTACCTATTTTTAATATGACAAAACAACAATGTTTACATATACAATTGTGTTTAGCTGCATGACTTTTACTGTCAGGACAGTCACACCATATTTTACCTGTATTTTTTGTAATAGAAATTGTATATACTGATTTACTACTACCAGAAATATGAATATTTATTTTATCATCTGTTATACTATGATCTAACACATAGTATTCTTCATTGTAAACCTTGAGTATACGTGTTTGCTGTTGTGAACTTATATTTTCTGAAGATAATAATATTTCTACTTGTTCCGGTATCATCTTTATTTAATAATACTATAATTAAATAAAGTAAATATTCTTTTAACTTTTAAAAACAAATAATAAGAGGAGGTTTTAAGCTAAAATTCTTTTCCTACTATCCTTATATTAAAAAAGATTGAAAGGAGGGGTTACGGGGAACGTAGTTCCCCGTATTAGAGTATAACTATATCTATTTTTTTACAAACTTCAAGAAAATTTCTTCTTTGATCAGCAGTAATACCTTTTGTAAAATCAAATACTTTAGTTGAATATTCACCGTTAAAATAATTAGGATTAAGATTAAATTGTTTACATATATAATAAATTTGTCTACAGCTAAATCCAGCTAAATCAAATAAAGTATATTTTGGCAAAATTTCAAACGGTGTATTATAAAAAAATGGATCTATATTTAAATGAAAAATTATAGTTGCTAAATCATGTTCATCTCCATTTTTTGAGGGCAATCTATAATTATATTTCTTCTCATATTTTTCAATTATTGCTAACATTTCATCAATTGAATGGGTATTTATTATTTTATCTATTTGTTTATCATCTTTTTGTATAGGTGTATGAGTAAATTTTCCAATATGTACTTGATACATTTTTAATTCATTTTGAAATAATTTTTTCAAATGCTGTATTTCACTAGTTGAAAAAGTATACATTTTATTATTTAATGAATATTAATTATATTAGTTTTTTCTTTTTTTTAAAATAGTTTAAAAACGATAAAAAGAAGATAATAAAAATATAAACTTAAATGATTATTACTTTATAAAAAGTAGTAAAAAATTATGGATTCTATTGTTTTTTCAAAATCAAACAAATATACTTATAGTTTATATAATAATAATAATAGTAATAGTAAAAATCCACCAACTTTAAACAATGTTGAACCTCAAGTTATATCTCCTTCTATAAATAAAGGTAATCAGCCCATAAAAGGTGAAAAAGGGGAAAAAGGGGAAAAAGGTGAAAAAGGTGAAAAAGGTGAAAAAGGTGATCAAGGGGAAAGAGGGGAAAGAGGGGAAAAAGGTGATCAAGGGGAAAGAGGTTATCCAGGTATGTTAGGTTTTCAAGGTAGACCTGGGGAAAAAGGTGAAAAAGGGGAAAAAGGGGAAAAGGGTGAAGATAGTTTATGGAAAACGCTTGAAAATAAATATATGTATGTTGATCAAGATTTATGTATTGGAATTCATACATCAAATCCTTCAGAAGCATTAGATGTAAATGGAAATATGTATATAAATGGTAATTTAAAACAACGATGTAAAATAATAGCAATTGCATCAGATAATGTATCACTTGAATTAGACACATGTGATCATGTTTATATTAAAATAGCATTAGAGCAAAAAGAGTTAGAACAAAAGGAATTAGAAAATGATACTTTAAAAGAAGAAAATTTAGTTACTGATGAAATAGATAAGATTAAAGTAGTCAATGTCCAATTTATATATAATGAAATATTAAACCCAAAAATAAATATTAAAAAATGTACACTTTATATTGAACAACATGAAGACTATATTACAAAATTTAATTTTCCTGGTGTAAGTTGGGGTTCAAAAGGTAAGCCTTTATTTGAATCAGATTTTGGAAATGTAGATATATTTGAATTTTGTTTACTTCCAACTGGAAAAATAATAGGTAAAATTGTTGGTGAAGATTATTAATGAAAATTGATTTTTTTACCATTTTACCTACAATTATTACCTTATTATAAACAATTTTTACTAAATTTAATCATTAATCATTAATCAAAATGGCTACCTCTACTCAACAAAGTAATTTATATATCTTTCGTTCTTGGAATTTATCTGAAAGAGATAGCTATTATAATTATGAATGTATTATTTTAGCTAAAAATATAGAAGAAGCCTATTATACATTTGGAGACAAAGTTTTTTATGAGTTACAACATCATGAAAATTATGATCTTTATTTTCATATACCTAGTTTAAATTTATTTACTACTAGATGTTACGAAGTACCAAATGTATCTTTTACTTCTGAATCAGAAGTTTTATATATCGAATTAATAGACGAACTTAATACTATTTATGAATTTATTAAACCTAATACTTTTACTGATGAAAATAACATCAAAAAAATATTACTTAGTAAAGATTCAAAAATAGATAACTCAGATTTATCTACTATGATTCAAGTATAATTACCTTTACCCCATTTTTACTGTATATACAGTAAAAATTTTACTATCTTTTTATTTAATATGGATTATAATGAACGTATTTCCCCATGTTGATACATTTTTTTATTAAATAATTCCGTTATATTCATATCTTTATACTGTGGATATTTCATTTTAAATATTCTAATAATTGCACATTCTTGCATATAATCCCAAGTATATTTTTTACCATTCATGTCTATAGGTTTACCACGGGTAACTAAATTATGATAATACATTTTATCTTCATACTCAATACAATCATATACTTTAAATGTTGGATTTTGATCTATAATTAATCTATTTTCAGTAGATGTAATTGGTGCCCATGGTTGTAATAACATTTTTCCATTTAAATATTCATATGTACACTTAGATTGTATTTGTAATTTATCAGCACAATAAGTACCATCTCCATAAGGCATTCTAAATTTTACCATACTTTTAATTGGCTTCATTTCTAATATCCAATTTTTTTGCATATTCATATCTCCTAATATTGTACTTTCTACTATATCTCTCCCTCTTATATCAGAAATAAATAATATATTTTTATACTTATATTTATCTACATCTGCATCTGTAAAATATTGTTGAAATATTACAACTTGTCCAGATTTTATATATTTTTCTTGTATATCAAAATCACGATCATCATAAAGATGAAATTTATGTTTTGGAAAAAAATCACATAATAAAGGAAAATGATTTCCTGGTGCAGCTCCAACATAAACAATTAAATTTGAAAGATGTGCATATTCAGCTAAAAAATATAATTCAGTTAAACATAGTTTACGTTGTCCTATATGTTTACTTATAGTTGTATCACGATTTATTCCTCCTTGTGTATAAGGTATACTATTATGTATATCTGAAAAAAATTGTACTCTCATACTACAAATTGGTCTTATACTAGTAAAAACTAATTGATCTTTTTTTCCTTCGTTCTTTTTACTAAAGGAACGTCGTTTTCTACTGCCCTCTTTTTTTATAATTTTTGATTTACTTCTACGTAAGGAACGTAGTTCCCTACTACCCTCCTTTTTTACACTTTTTGATTTAGGTCTACTTTTTGATTTAGGTATACTTCTACTTTTTGATTTACTTCTACGTAAGGAACGTAGTTCCCTACTACCCTCTTTTTTTACACTTTTTGATTTAGTTTTACTTCTACTTTTACGTAAGGAACGTAGTTCCCTACTACCCTCCTTTTTTACACTTTTTGATTTACTTCTTGATTTACTTTTTAGCAATGAATAAGGTTTTAAATCGGAAGACATTATTATCTTATTTACTATATAGTAAAATAAAATAGTTAATAATAATAAAAATGCTAAATATTACAATTTTATTAAATGCTACTTATTCAGGTTTAATAGCTGTTATTATTGATATTATAATTAGACAATTAATTATGCAAAATACAATAGAAAAAAAACATTTACCAAAAGAATGTATAGAATATAGAAGAACAAATCACCACTTTTTTTCTATTTTTTTAGTAGCTGTTATCGTATATCTACTATTTACCTTATTTCATTGGAATAAAAAATATATCAATTAATTTAATTTTAACGAATTTAAAGTATAAACTTTTATTTAATAATTGTTAATTGTTAATTGTTAATTATTAAAATGATACTTTATAATTTAGATTATTATCCTTATTATATACCAGAACAATATCTTCACACAACTGATGAATTAGAAAAAACAAAAGTAGAAACAGAAGTAAAAACAGAAGAAGTAAAAGTGAAAGATGTAAACAAAATAAAAAACGATACAATATGTGTAAAAAGGTATTATCAAATTACAAAAAATTGTATTATTGGTGGTACTATTGGTTTTTATTTTGGTATTATAATGAATGATATTATTTATTATAGTTTATTAGGAGGATCTTTAGGAGGTTTAAGTACATACTGGTTTAAATAAGTATTAAAAAATTAAATACTATACACTAAATTAAATACATTAAATTAATAATGGTATTTAATTTTTTATCCAATTGGTACAATTGGTGTAATTGCTGTACTAAAGAATATGAAGATATAGATGAAGTAGTTGAAATAGATGATAAAATTTTTCCATGTGAAGCTTTATTTGTTGAATTAACTAATGATTACTTATTAATTATTGTAGATGGAATGTATACAGTAAAAGTTACTATTTTTGATTGTAATTTAAGTAAAATATCTTTAAAAAAATTAAAACAAATCAATAAAAAATATAGAAGTTATAAAATTAAATGTTTATGGATGGATATTGGTACATTTCGTAAAAAATATAAAATAAATAGTATATTAAAAAACAGATTAGCAAAGGTATATATTATAAATGAATTAGATGATAGCGAAATAGATTTAGCAAAAGAAATTAATTCTATTTAAAGTAAATGGTTAAAATAAAAAAGAATTATATATACAGATGAGTAGTAAAAAAGATAAAAAAAGTAAAAAAGTTAAAGTTAGTGTTCCATTTGAACAACGTCCATTATTATTTAAAGTAAGTGAAAAGAAAGCTGTTAGTATTTATGGATTAAATCGTTTCCCTGTTACACTTTATAAAGATCAAATGCTTCGTTTATTAGATTCATCAAATGAAATTCGTAAATTTATTGAAGAAAATAATAATGAATTAGCTTCAAAAAAAGAAGGTAAAGAGGATGATTTAGTGACTCTGTCACGAGCAGAGCTCAAAGAACCTGAGATTCCTTTAGAAGAAGTAAAAGAAGAAGAGGAAATAAAGCCATTTTAAATATTTTTATCTTTTACTACTTAGTAAAATAGGTAAATGTTTAAAAAAGAAATTATTTTATGTATGATAGTCATCATTATTTTAGGTATTTGTATATATTTAGCGACTAGAGATAGTAAAGATGATTTTGAATTTATTCAAAGACCACAACAACAACCAGTACAGTTAGATATCTTTTTAGAAGATGATGATGACTTTGGTCCAGAAATGGATGAAAATGGAGAATATGATGTAAATGATATTATGAGTATGCCAACAGCAATTCAAAATAATGAATTAGATGCAGTTATTTCATTAGTAAATAGAGGAGCAAATGTAACTATGTGGAATTTAGAAGATGCAATTACAAATAGACGTTATAATATTCTTGGATACTTATTAAATAATACACCAGTAAGATCACATCCAAGATTAGTTGAAATAGCTATATCCACAAACGTACCACAACAATTGATTCGTTTATTAGAAAGCAGAATTTAAATTATATTTAAAGGTTATTATTAATAATAGTAATATTAATAATAGTGTAATCGTGATTACCCATTTAAAATGAGTTATACAAGTGTAAAATATAGTGTATATTATAAACGTAATACTGATCCAAAATATTACGATAAATCTTATTCACGTTGGATGGATAAAGTAGAAGAAATTGTATATGATCGTATACATTTGCAATTATTAGATTTACCAGATCAAATGTATATGCATTATTTTGAACAAGGATGTACACCAGATGAAATGGCTGATATAGTATTTGAAGAATTATTAATAGATATAGATAGTGAAGAAGAAGAAAATTAAAATTATTTACGAACTGTATCTATATTTTCAATAAACCAATTTATTGTTTCTTTTAAACCTTCTTCAATAGGTGTAAATGTAAAAGAAGATTTTCCAATATCTTTATTCAAAAATTTCATACATTTTGTATTATCAGCAGTTTTCTTATATTGACCATCAGAATAAGATGTATCAAATTTTATATCAGTTACATCCATAATATTTGCTATCATTTTTCCAATTGTTTCTATACTAACTTCATCTTGTTCACTAACAGATAATATCATACTATCTGATGAATGATAATAATCTACCATATAAAGTATAATTGTTGCTAAATCTTCAGAATATATAAATTGACGTAAAGGTTTTCCAGATCCTTTAATAATAAAAGGTGTATTTTTTTGTTTAGCTAAATAACATTGGTGAATTAAACTTGGAATAACATGACCATCTTTTAAACTAAAATTATCAAATTTTCCATATATATTAGTAGGTATAATACATATAAAATTTCTTGCATATTGATCATTATATGCTCTACATAATACTTCCATCATACGTTTTGCATAAGCATATCCACTATTTGAATCATGTGGTGGTCCATTATGTAACATATTTTCATTAATAGGATATTCTGTTTTATCTGGAAATATACAAGTAGATAAACAACAAAAACATTTTATAATATTAAATGTATGACAACATTTTAATACATTCATATTTATATTCAAATTATCTCGTATCATTTCAACCTGTTGAGTCATATTTTTATATAATCCACCTACATTAGCAGCTAAATGTATCACTATATCAGGATTAATCCTCTCAAAAAGATTATACACAATTGAATAGTCTCTTAAATCTCCATCTTTAGAAGATAAAAATATAAATGTATGATGTGGCGTAATTATATTACACTTTTTTTGAATTGCTTTACCGATTAAACCGCTTCCTCCAGTAACTAATATTTTCATTTTAATACTTTTTATTCTTAACAGAATAAAAAATAGCTTTAAATTAATTTATCATCCATGATAATATTTTATTTGTAAAATCAGAATGAAATAATACATAATCTATTCTATGAAACGAGTTATCTACAACCGATTCTAATTGAATCAATCTATAATGTATTGTATACTGTTTATCAGTAATATTAGTCATATAATATTCTAATATATATACTCCATTTTCTGGAGGTGTAATATCTAATATACTTTGTGGATATTTAAAATGAAGAACTAAGTCATAAATATCACGAATAAATAATAAAAAACGTTCAGGATAGGTATAATTTATAATTATCGATGCTATAGTTAATAATTCATGTGAGTGTATATTTTGAATATTATTTATTAATGATTTGCTTATTTCATCTTCTATTAATAAACTCATATTTTAATTATTATTATTAATTAGTATTGGAATAATCTTTAAAAAATCAATTTAGACGGGAAACGTCGTTCCCCGTAACCCCTCCTTTGTTATTATTTTGATACTTTATTTTAATATATAAAATATCACCACAAATATAATAATTATTAACTATAGTAAAAGTAAAATTTAAAGTTTATAAAACGTTAACTGCAGAGTTATCTAAAGTGATGCGGGTTTCCTGAGGTTATTTAAAAGTTTCCTCAGAAGACTCCCACAACTTTAGATTTCTTGCAGAAAACTTTTTTTAAAGTTTTTAATCTTTTACTTTTTAATTTTACTATTAAATATATAAGTTGTATTTTGTATTTCTAAATTTTAAATATTACTTTATAAAGTAAAAACTAATACAAAAATAAATTTAGAAATAAAAATGTACTAGTTTTTTTAAAAAATTAAAAATAAATAAAAATAAATAAAAAGTAAAAAATGATGAAGAGGAGGTTTTAAAGGAACCTTAGGTTCCTTTATTAGGTTCCTTTATTTTAAAGGTGTTTTTCAAATAATAAACCATCTTTATTTACATGTTTATAATATTGTTTTAATTTTTTTACATTTTTAAATTTATGCTTTACATACAACCATTGTGCATCAATATTATCTTCCCTTGTAATTAATTGAATAACATTGCCATTACCAATATTTAAAAATAATTGATTTAACATATTTGAAGCATATCCCTTACGTTGTTCATCTGGATGAACAAATATATTAAATATAATAAATGATTGTTTATCTGCTTCACTTCCATATCCATTTTCTGTATATTTTCCACCTTCTAAAATAAAAAGTCCACCAATTATTTTAACAGTATCTGTATCACTATTTTCTATTAATATACATGAATTATTATTTTTACACAATAGTAATATACTTTTAAGAAGTTTATTTGTCATATAATTATCATCTGGAAAACAAATTTTATATAAATCAAATAGTTCAGACAAATAATAATTTATTATATCTTCAGAATTTAATTGTATGAAAATCATAATTGATTACTAATAATTAATAATTAATTAATTTTTTTACTTTAAATAAAAGTAAAAAATACTGTTTTCTTTTTATTTTAGTTAGATGTAACTTTCAGTTAGATGTAACTTTCAGTTAGATGTAACTTTCAGTTAGATGTAACTTTTCAGTTAGATGTAACTTTTCAGTTAGATGTAACTTTTCAATATATACTTTTTTACATCATCTTCCACCGGAATTATATCTATAAATTCTTTTAAATGATTATAATGAATTGTAGTAATTTTAAAACCACGTTCTGAATATTTTTTAATACGATTTTTCTGTTTTTCTGTTAATTTATTTGGATGAATTAGAAAACCTTGTTTTAATAAAGTTTGTTCTGGATAAATACTATATAAATAGTATCCATTAAAATAAATTTGGCAAAAACTTAAATCAAAACGTTTTATATTCAACATTACATTATCAATATATATTAATTGTATTGTTTTATCTCCTTTTGTATAAACTTTAAAATGACGAATTTTTACTATTTCATCATATCCTTCTCTCCCTAATTCTTTTAAATCTTTCATCTCTTTTTCAGAATGAAAAAAGGAAAATTTAGACCAAAGTTTACTTCTACATGTTGGACATTTTTTATTATTAGTTGCCGATATCTTAAATAAACATTCTTCACATAACCAATGTTCACATGGTTGTAACAATTGAAACGCATGATCAGACGTATAACAAACTGGACATTCATCCGGTTTATTATATTTTGACCATCCATCAAATATTGTATATCCCCAACTTTCCAACGCAAGATCAAACATAGTTTCTATTTTACTATTATCTTTTGCATTATAATTAATAAAAATATCAATATCTCCGTTATATTCTTCTGGTTCTGTAAAACCAGTAAATGCATTTAAAACTGCTCCGCCTGCAATAACAGAATTTGTAAGTTGTAATAATTTAGATAACTTAAAATCATTAATATCAAAAGATTGAAATATTTTAGTTAAATTTGACCTCCATTCATTAAAATGTGGATCAATTTTTTCATATTCTTTATACTTAATTTGATGTTTACTAAGAAAATCGTTATCCATTTTTAAATCTTTTTATCTTTAGTTACAAAAATATATAAAAAATCAATTCACTACGGGGAACTACGTTCCCCGTAACCCCTCCTTCATCATTTTTTACTTTTATTTATTTTAATTTACTTTTAATTTTTTAAAAAAACTAGTACATTTTTATTTATAAATTTATTTTTGTATTAGTTTTTTTT
>JACCDO010119218.1_pt1 | contig 12192 bp, 7 predicted proteins | sample 7446101 | NCBI WGS metagenome assembly JACCDO01 (sample SAMN15323440, study PRJNA562643) | freshwater metagenome | isolation source: river surface water | place: USA:Blue River Watershed | collected 2017-08-16 | reverse complement strand
TGATGATTATAACTCTCCTGATGGTATGATGACATCAGTATGGGGTCCACCAATGTGGCATATTTTACATACAATAAGTTTTAACTATCCAGTAGAACCTACAAAAGAACATAAAATTAATTATTATAATTTTTATAGTAATTTAAAAAATATTTTACCTTGTAGATATTGTAGAGAAAATTTAGCTGATAATTTAAAAAAATTTCCATTAAATAAATCTGTTTTTAAAAATAGAGATTCATTATCTAGATGGGTATATCAATTACATGAAACTGTTAATACTATGTTAGGAAAGAAATCAAATTTAACATACGAAATGGTTAGAGATAGATATGAACATTTTCGTTCTAGATGTTTAAATGCAAATGAAATAAAAATAAAACACACAAATAAAGAATCAGGATGCACTGAATCTTTATATGGTGTGAAAGGTAAATGTGTTTTAAATATTGTTCCTAAAAATGATAAATCTAAATCTTTTAAAATGGATCCTAAATGTAAAATTAAAAGAAAAATACATAAATGAGTTACTCAAATGAGTAGTTTTCAGTTCAAATTTGATACAAATTTGAACTAAACCCAAAGGAGTTAGCGTAAATTCAAATAGGTAATGTGCAATAGAACCAAAGGTTCTAAGTAGTGCTTTTGAATTGCACATAACACAAATAATTTATAATAAAGTATTTACTAATACTACATATTCATATTCTGCTTTCTTTTTAGAATATCCCTTATACTTATTCCATCCTTCCCATTTTTTAGTTCCTTTAAAATCTAAAAAATTTGGTTTAGGTGTTGTATTATCTCCTACTGTTGCTTGTTTATATAAACCATATAAACTAGCTAGAGTATCATGATCAGGTTGAGTTGTTAAAGTTTTGACTGCTTCCGCAGCTTCAAGAAATTGAGCTGAGTTAGACATTATTGTTATAAATAATATTTCTTTAATTATCTACATCTTCTAATTGTTTATCAATAGCATGCATTTCATCAACAGTTAAATTATGTTCCATTACTTTATTATCTTCAATAAAAACTTCTTCTGAACTTTCATCAGAGCTTTCTAATAATTCTTGAACTTTTTGTTTTTTAACTGGCTTTCTTTGTTGTTGAGCTAATGCTTGTTCTTGCATTTGAGCATGCATCTTGGCTTGTTCTTGTTCTTGTAATTGTTTTCTTAATAATTGTTGTTTCATTAATAATTCTTGTTTAGAGAAATCTTCTTGGATTGATTTATTATTTTCTGGTTGTTTTTTAGGAGCTTTCTTTTTACTTTGAAATTTAAAATAATAATAAGCAATTACACATAAAATAATTAATACAAATGCCCATTTTAATTTAGGATGAGTAAAAAATTTTGTTAACATACTCATATAACCACCTGACTGAGTTACTGTTTTTTGAACATTAGAAACACTATTTGTAAAAGATGAAGTTAAATTAGTGCTTTCAGATGAGGTGATATGTTCAACAAGTTTTTTAGCAACTTTTGATGTAGCTTTAGCTACTTTTTCAGCTGTTTTAGCAACTTTTTCTACTGGAGTGGAACACGACATTAATAAATTTAATATTTTTAATATATAATTTAAACTAATTAAAGACCTTTTTATCTTAATTATAATGAATAGAAAACGTAAATTAATTGATAATATATCAGTATTAAGTAAAAAAATTAAGCATGTAGATTGGAATACAATGATATCTGCATCAAGTATTAAAAATTATATGTTAAATGATCCTTTATTAGATTGGTTAAAATATTATTCAATTAATAATATAACAGATCAACCTAGAGAAAAAAATCACAATATTTTTATTAATAGAAAAAATGATTCTCAAACAACTCATACGCAATTTATAATGAATCAAGGTAATTTATTTGAAAATCATGTATTTAATTTTATGAAGAATAATTTAACTAAATTTAATATTATTCAAGTTATTGAAAATAATAGTATTGATTCAGTTCAATCTTATGAAAAATATATGGAAACTGTTAAATTAATGAAAGAAGGAACTGATATTATTTATCAAGGTGTTTTACATGATTATAAAAATAAATTATATGGTTCACCTGATTTATTAATTAGATCAGATAAAATAAATAATATTTTTAATTTAAATTTAATTGATAAATCAATTGAATCAAAAATATTAGGAACTAAATTTCATTATTTAGTTGTTGATATTAAACATTCTACTTTACAATTAAATGCAAATCAAGAATATATTAAAGATATGAATAGCATTCCTGCTTATAAGGGTCAAATATTAATTTATAATAAAATATTAAATGAAATACAAGGAATTCAACCAGATAAAGGTTATATATTAAGTAAAAAAATATTATATACTAAAAATAAAATTCAATATAGCTCATCTAATTTTATGAATAATATTGGATGTATAAATTATAATGATTATGATAAGGATTATATTAAAAAAGTAGATAATGCTATTAATTGGATTACTAAAATGAGAACAGAAGGAAAAGATTGGAAATTATTACCACAGCCTTCTTTAAATGAATTATATCCTAATATGAAGAATGATAAAGATAGTGAATATAGATCCTTAAAAATAGATTTATCAAATAGAATAAATGAAATTACTAATATATGGTGGTGTAGTTTTGATAAAAGACAAATTGCTCATTCAAAAAATATATATAATTGGATGGATCCAAGATTAAATGCAAATGTTATGAATTTTACTAATTCAAAAATATCAAATATGATTGATAATATATTAAATGTTAATAGATCAAATAATATAATTCAATTAAATAATTTAAATAATAGTCATGCAGAAGATAAAGATACATTAGAATTTTATTTAGATTTTGAAACAATTAATAATGATCTTGGACAATTTGAAATTGATATGAATGTTAATAATATTATATTTATAGTTGGTTTAGGATGGATTGAAAATAATAAATGGAAATATAAATCATTTTATATAAAACAACAAACAGATGAATGTGAATATAAAATGATTATGGATATGTGGGATTTTATTAAAAATAAAAAACAAAAATTAAATAAAAATAATTTATCATTTATACACTGGTCAAATGCTGAAATTAATTTTTATAATAAATTTTTATCCAAGCATCCTGATAAAAATATACCCAATATAAATTCATTTGATTTACATAAATTATTTTTAGATAATAATATTATTGTTAAGGGTGCATTAAATTTTTCATTAAAAACAGTTGCAACTGCAATGTATAATAATAAAATGATTCAAACAAACTGGGATAAAAATGGATGTATAAATGGATTACAAGCAATGTTATGTGCTTATAATATGTATAAAAATAAAGATCTTGTTAAATCAAAAGATTTAAAAGATATTATTAAATATAATAAAATAGATTGTAAAGTTTTATGGGAGATATTGTTATATTTAAGGATTAATTATTAAATATTTTATAATTAATGGGATTTGATAAATTAATAACATTTTTGAATAAAAATTTACCTAATATAGGTGAAGAAGTATTAACACCTTCAATTATTGCAAATCATATTTTTATTGATATGAATTTTTTAATTTATAATAGCATTTATGAATTAGAAGAAGAGATAAATAAGATTATTATGATTATATTAGGTGTTACTTTTACAGATATTGATATTATTAATGAAAAATTAAATAATATATTTAGTAAAGATCATTGGATAAAATTAAATTTAAATATGGATGAAATTATTGATGGTTCAACAATTGAAGAAATTATATTAAAATTTAATAAAATATTAAATGAAAATATAAATAGATTATTATGTTATCATTTATTTAATAGTATATATAATCATATTAGTATTCATCCATTACAATTTATAAAAACAATTAATATATTTGTAGATGGTATACCAACTTATTCAAAAATATTAGAACAAAGACGTAGAAGAATGAAGAATTATTTAGATTCAAAAAAAAGAAAAGAATTTTTTAATGAATATTTTAAAAATATATTAAATTCAATTATAACTGAAGATAATATTTCATTTGATTATTTTGATTGGGTGAAAAATATGTATTCATTTGATAAAGGTATTGGACCTTATTCTAAAATATTAAATGATATAGTAATTTTTATAAATAATCAAATGATTAATACTTTTAAGAATATTAAAATTAATATAAATAATAGTTTAAATTATGGAGAGTCTGATTATAAAATTTTTAAATATATAATTGATAAAAAAATGGATTGTGATATAGCAATTCATTCATGTGATTCTGATTTTATTTTTTTAATTTTATGGTATCAAATGTTATCTATATCAAAATATAATGATACTAATATAATGTTTATAAATTATAATAATTTAAAATCAAGTATAAAAACATTATATTATGGGAAAAAAATAATAAATAATTTGATTAATAAATATGCATTAATTAATAATATAAATGAAGAAATTAGTATAAATGTAATATATGATTTTTTATCCTTATTAATTTTATTTGAAAATGATATTATGCCATCTTCATATGAATTAGGAACAGAATTATCATTAAAACTTATTTTTGAGACTCATTATGATCTATATATTAATTTAAATTTTGTTATAAATTTAAATAATATTAATGTAATTAATTTTAATAATTTATCTAAATGGCTATTAAATATTAAACAATCTAATTCATTTTCAACTATTATAGTAAATAGATTTTATAAAACATCAAATAATCATGAAATTAAATTAGATAATATGTTGAATTTACAATCATATGATAAAGGTTTTTATATTGAAAAAAATTCATTTCAGTCATTATATAATTATATTGTTTATAAATCTGAAAATAGTAATGAAAATATATTTAAAAATATTGAATCAATAGATGAATGTTATAATAAATATATTAAACTTGTTGAAAATTATAATATTGAACAATATGTAAATTTATATATTTCATTAAATCATATATTCTTTAATGATTTTAATTTATATACACCATATAATACATTATATTATAATGATAATATTGCTCCTAGTATTGATATGATAATTAATTTTATTAAATCTAATGATATGATTACAATACAAGAAAAATGTTTTAATAATTTTAAATTATTTAATAGTAATAACTATTTCAATCCAATTTCTCATCATTTATTTATAACACCATATTTATTAGAAAATGATATATATACTAGTTTTAATTTAGATATAGATGAAAAGTATATTAAAAGTTTTTTAAATGTTATTGGAACAAATATTAAAGGAATATGGTATGAAGAAGGATGTGATTTTAATATTAAAAATATTAATCCCTATATATTTATCAATTTATGTAATAAAATGATCAAGTTTTATAAAAATACTTTTATTAATAAATTATATGTTGATAATAATTTATTAGAGATCAATACTAATTAATTAGGTTTGCAAAAAATATTTTTAATTATCTAATATTATTTAATAATTAAAAATAATGATTATACCTGATAATGAAACAAGAATATTTAAATATGGTATATTACCTAATAAATTAAAATATACCATTATACAAGATGTCAATACTGATGAATCTAATATAGTTGTTAATGTAAAAGCTGGTTATTTATATGATCCCAAAGAATATATGGGTTTAGCTCATTTTTTAGAACATATGTTATTTTTAGGTAGTAAAAAATATCCAGATGAAAACTATTTTAGTAAAAAAATAGCTGAATTTGGAGGCAGTTCAAATGCATATACAGATACATTTGAAACAGTTTATTTTTTAACAGTAATGAGTGAAAATTTAGAAAATATTATGGATATTTTTTCGAGATTTTTTATTGATCCATTATTTAATATTAATGCAGTTGAAAGAGAAATTAATGCAATTAATTCAGAACATTTAAAAAATATTAATGATAAACATTGGATTGAAAGACAAATTATATTAAATTCTATTAAAAATAATCATATATCAAATAGATTTAGCACTGGTAACCATGATACATTTGGTAAAGATTATAATAAGATTAGAAATGCTATGATTAATTTTTATAATTCTTATTATTGTGCTAATAATATAAGTATTGTTATTACTTCTAATAAATCAATTTCTTTTGTTGAAAAATTAATACATAAATATTTTAATGAATTAAAAGAAAAATCAATTACATTTCCTAAAATACATGAAAAATTATTTTCAAATACATTAAATGAATACCAAATTAAAACTAAAAAACATGATAATTATATTATATATTATTGGGATATTAAGATGTTTACATATTATCTTGATAATAATATAATTAATTTAATTATGAGTGTTATAAATCTTAATTGTAAATGTAATTTAAATAATTATTTAATTGAATTAAATTATAGTAGTGGGATTGAAGTTAGTTATACAAGTATTGGTATTTTTATAGTAAAGGTATATATACATTCAAAAACAGATATTATTAAAGTTAATCATATTATTCAAGATTATTTTAATAATTTACATAATTTTGATTGGGATAATATACAAAAATGGCTTACAAAATCTTATAATATTACATTTCATAATGGATTAAAAATAGCAAATATAGATTTAGCAACTAATATTTCAAATAATATGCATTATTTTGATGAAACAAAAATATATAGTGGATCCCTTTTAGAATTTAAAAATGCTGATAAAATAAAATTAATGGAAACTATTAAATTATTAAGATTTAAATATGTTAATATTATTTATGGAACATCGACTCCTCTAGATTCTAGTAAAATTAAAATAGATAAATATTATGGAACAAAATTTTATAAATTAAATAAATCATTTATTAAAAAGAATAAATTAAAACAAGTTTTATTTAAATTTAGTCTAAATATTAATAAAAAATCTTTTGAATTATTAAATATTAAACCAAAACATATTAATAATTTAGATACTGATACGAAATTAGGTTTAAATGTTCCAGTTCAATTAACTAAAAGATTTTGGTATGGAGGTGTATCTAAATTTAAAGAATCATTTGTTTTTGGAAGAATATTTATTGATCATAGACCATTTTATAATACTATTAAAAATTATTTAATAACTATATTATCATTAAATATAATTAATTATTATATTCACATAATATTCTGTTTAGAAATTATGTTAGGATATACTATTTCTATTAATTTTCTTGATAGTAGTTTTAATATTATTATTAGTGGACATAATGATAATTATGTTGATTTTTTTAATAATACACTTAAAAAATTAAGAGAAATTAAACCAGAAAAATCAATAATTAAAATGCATATTAAACAATTAAAAAAAGATTTAATAAATATAGAAACTACTACACCATGGAATTATTCATATATGATTTTAAGTGAAATGATATTTAAAAATACATATAATTATAAAGATAAATTAGATACCTTACAATCATTGATTAAAAATGATAATATAGAATTATTAATTATGAATAGAATTGATCAAATAATTAATTTTAAAAATATACCAGTTGTTACTATTATTTATGGTTGTATCAAATCAGATAATTTACATAATTGTATGACATATAATTTAAATAAAAATATTAAAATTAATAAACTTGATAAGAATAATTTAGTTCATAATAAAATAGTAAGACATACTGATAAAAATAAATGTATTACTGTTATTTTTAATTGTGGATCTGGCTTTCATCCATTATTATTAGCTAAAATTATTTTATTAAAAAATATATTAGAAGAGCCGGTATTTAATGAATTAAGAACTAAACAACAATTAGGTTATTTAGTTACAACAAAATATATGTTTAATGATGTTAATTATATTTATATTAAAGTTCAATCACATTATTCAGAAGATACAATTATATCAGCTATTAATAATTTTATTAAATGGTTTGATACATATTTAATTAATTTAAATAATTTTGATAATATTAAATCATCATTATATAATTCATTAAATCAAAAAGAAACTAGTATTAGTGAATTAGTTAGTAAATATATAAATGAAATATATAATCAAAAATATATATTTAATAGAAATAAATTAGTAATAAATGAATTAAAAAATATAAAATTAAATGATATTATAAAATTATATCATTCAATAATTAAGAAAAAGAGTATTATACAAATAATTTAATCAATTATTTAAGCAACAGGTGTAGCACCTAAATCAAAGATTGAGCTGTATTCATTACCAGCTGTAAAGGTTTCACCAATAAATTGAAGTGGTTTAGGAGTTGCTGGAGCTCCAGCAGTTCCATTGTTGGTTAACGCTTTAACAACAATAACAATAACAATAATAACAATAATTATAATAATAATGTTATCAAGTGAAAGACCATTTTTCTTTTCTTCATCACGTTTGCACGATGTAGTATGTTCAGGCATATATAAATACTATAGATAAAAAAAGTTATATTTTTTTTAAATATTTTTTTATTTATTGCATTTTAAAGGTTCTTCATTTTTATATACATTTCTATGATAGAATAATTTACAATCAATTGCACTTTCTTTTAGTAAAGTTTCAAATTTAGATATTAATTGTTGTTTACGTTTTGCCATAGACCATATATATTCGTCTGTTGTTTTTTCATTTGGATAAACAGATAAATATAAGAATACTTCTACATTTCTTCTATTTTTTGGTAAATCTTTATGACTACAAAATCTAATTGCTCTTCCTATTATTTGTAACATACGACTCATATTCCAATAAGGTTCTAATATATGAACTTGACTAACTCGAAGTAATGAGACGCCTTCTTTTATAGATGGTGAACCTAACATTATTTTAATTTTAGATCCATCATGATTTTCTTTTTTATTAAATATATATTTAATTTCTTCTTTTACACTATGTGGTTCATCACCAGACCAAACTGCATAACGTTTTTTACCTTCACCATAAGTCATATAATTTTTATAACCATTATATTCTAAATATTGAATTAATGATCTAATTCCACCTATATCTTTAAAATTACTATATATAAAATTTGGCCCAATTGATTTATTTACATTATTTAATATTTTATAAAATTTTTTAGAATAATTAACCATATTCTTTTTATGTAAATATTTTCCAGTTAATGAAGCAAAACCCTTTTCTCCTATACTACGATTTGGAAATGCAATATTTGACATTATACGTGGACCTAGTAAGAAATTAGATGGTAATTTTAATATATCACCACTATGAAAATTTGTTTTTTCTTCTTCATCTATAATTGTTTTATATGAATTATATTGAAATTTCTCCATCTTACATCTAACTACTTTAAATATAGTTTTTGGAAAACTTTGTGGTGGTGCACCTCTATAATATGATATTAAATTAGGTAAATATGATTTAAATTTATCAATATTAGTTAATTCATAATCAATACCTAAATCTGTTTTAATTGGTTTTAAAAATTGATTATTAAATTCAGTTCCAATTGGTAATTCTCTTTTAACTTTTAATAAATTTAATGTTAAAGCTATTTCTTCAGGTTTATCAAACATCGGTGTTGCTGATAATAATATTATTCTAGTATTATCATCAGATTTATCAATAGCTTTATTTAAATTAGTATAAAATGGGCCATTTTCGGATATCATATTTTGAACTTCATCAATAATTAATAAAGTATTTTTTAATCTTATTTTATTATCTTGACATAATTCTATAAATTTATGATAACTATAAATAGTATAATACTCATCTATTCTATCATCTACTTTTTCTAATAATTTTTTATATACTTTATCTCTTGGTGAAAATGATTTTAATTCTTCTCTTTCTTCAGCTGTCATATAACCGCCACATTCACCTCTTAATTCATCTTTAAAATTACCTATTAATGCGGCAGGTAATACAACAACTATATGCATTTTCTTTTTTAATGCTTCTGCTATAGTTATTGCGGTGCATGTTTTACCAGCACCTATTTTATGATAAATTAATAAACCTTTTTGTCTACTACTAGTAAAAAAATCTCTTAAAAATAATTGTTGTGGTTGTAATTTAAAATTTAAAGGTTTACAAATTTCTTCCATAGTTTCATTGCTTTTTTTTAATTTATATTTTTTAAATTTCTCTGTAATTGACATTAAATATAGTTAGATATTAAATATAGTTAGATTTAAAAAAATAATACTATTATAAAATAGAATTTAATTTATGTCTTATGTATTAGCTCATTATTCTATTACAGAGTATTATGATTTTATAAATAATAACAGTAAATATATAAATAAAGATCATATAACAATTCAAGAATTTAATAATTTTATTGATTGTTATATGCATAAAATATATATTAATTGTATTAATTATAAAAATTTATCTAATTTTGCTCATTTAAATTTAATATCAGATATTATTATAAATAGTGGTTTTGATAAAAACCAAATGTCATTATATAATTATATTTCAAATGTATCTCAAACAATGAAAGGACAATTAATTTTATATAAATTAAATTCATATTTAGATACTATTAATATTAAAAATATAATTCAAGAAGTTTCAAATAAATGGACTTTACCTATTTTTTTATTTTATATGAATTATATTAAAAATGAATTATCACAAGAAGATAAGATTGAAATAATTAAAAATAGTTTTATAAATACTGATGATAGAATTTATAAATATATTATTAATAATAATTATTTTAATATAATTATATTTGATCAGTCAATTATAATTAAATGTTTAGAAAATATAAATAATTCAAATAGTCCAGTAAAATATTTATTAAAAAGAATTAAATTTTTGAATAAAATATATCCTGATCTATATTTATGTATAAATGAAATGATTAATATTTTTATGATAAAATATTTTAATATAATACCTGTTTTATTTAAATATTATTATAAAAAAACATCAGTTATTACAATTGATAATCTTAAAAATATATCTAATAATTATGATTTATCTGATCATGATCAATCAAATTATATTTATACTACAATTTATAATTATTTAAATACTTCATTAGAAAAAAATTATTTATATATATCAACATTATTTAATAATGGAAAATCATTTAATACATCTTTAATAAAAGATGATAGTCTTAATAATATAAAGGAATTAATTAAAAATTATATATGTGATATACCTAATAATTATAATATTTATATAAATATTAATGAGTTTAAACAATTTCTAAATGATTATGATATATCAGATCATATTATTATTAATTCTAATATAAATACACATTTTATATGGATAATTATGCCATTTTTAATTGCAAAACATGGTGATTTAGCAGGTAAATATAATTTAGTTAGATATACTATTTTAAAATATATTAAAAAAATTAGAAAAATAAAAGTATTTGAAGAAAAATGTATATTATATAAAAAGAATGAAATAAATACTATTTTAAAATATGATTTTAAACAACCACCTACGCATTTATATCCTAATCAATTAAATAACTTTAATCAAGCATTATTAAAAGAAAAACCAGATGGAGTATTAGTATATGAATTACCAAAAAATATATATCCTGTTATTAATGTCAACCTCTGGTTGAAAAATACTCTTATTAAAGCAGAATACATTGAAGAATTAGATTTATATTTATTATTTGATATTAATAATTCTAATAGTGAAATAGAACGTCATAAATATATTCATAGTTTACATGAATATGGGCAAAAAAATATACCATTAATGAATAATGAAAATATGATAAAATTAATTAAAAATGAAAGAAATAAATTAAAAGAATTTTTAAAACAACCATATGATAATTATAGATGGTATCCTAAGCCAGCATGGATTATTAATGTTAAAAATATGTCAAAACTATTAATTGATATTATTAATATGGATCTTGTTATTGAAGATGATATAAATAATATTTCTTATGATGGTTTTATTTTATCACCATTGAATGATTATAATCAAAATGATTTTAACAAAAATTCTATTAAAATAAAACCAAAGAAATTTTATACAATTGATCTATTATATAAAAATAATAAATTTTATGATAGAGATAATCATGTATGGGATATTCATAATGAATTAGTTAATAATGAATTGATAAACAATGAATTGATAGACAATTCAATTTATAGATGTTATCCAGAAAATAATATTTGGGTTGCTAAAGAAATTAGATATGATAAATTAAATCCAAATACAAATATGATAGTAAATAATATTATTAATTTATATAATTCATTATATTCATATAAAGAAATTAATGAAATTAATTTATATCAT
>JACCDO011798326.1_pt1 | contig 12193 bp, 14 predicted proteins | sample 7446101 | NCBI WGS metagenome assembly JACCDO01 (sample SAMN15323440, study PRJNA562643) | freshwater metagenome | isolation source: river surface water | place: USA:Blue River Watershed | collected 2017-08-16 | reverse complement strand
TTGTAGGGGGGGTCATCCTGGGCGCCATTGCGGAAGACATTTTGGATCCCACGGAATAAAATTGAGTTGAGGTGATGGAATCAAGTGTGTAGTTCGCATATGATGGGAAGTACACAGTCGTTTCTTGAAAATCTAGAGTGGCGTCGTGCTGTGAAGCATTTTGGAACCGGTGAAGTTGACATTGAGCCAATTGTGAAAGCCATTGTCAATGCACCTTCATCCTTTGGTCTTCAGCCGTATAAGATTGTTGTCATTCAGAGTAAGGAGCTGAAAGAGAAGCTCAAGCCTGTCAGCTACAATCAGTCACAAGTCACTGAGTGTCATACACTCTTTGTGCTCTGTGCTCGCAAGGATGTGGAGGTTCGGGCGGAAGAATATCTGAAGGCAACAGGCGCAGAGGGAATGCGTGATATGCTAATGGGGTTTCTCAAGTATCTCCCCGATCAGGTCGCTTGGGCTTCTAAGCAGGCTTACATTGCACTGGGATCTGGTTTGGCCGCAGCTGCAGAACAAAAGATTGCTTCGTGTCCGATGGAAGGTTTCAATGCAGGGGAAGTCAGTAAGATTCTAAACCTACCTGAGACTCTTGTACCTGTGGTATATCTCGCTGTAGGAGAATCCACGGAGGAGGATGGGACCTATCCTCGGTTCCGATTCCCAGAATCCGATCTTCTTCTCCGACCTGAATAGAATGGGTGACTGTGAAGAGTTGCTGGAGATCGCAAATTCAACTGAAAAAGGTATGACAATTCGCGTTGCAGACCTTTACATCCATGCTCTTTTTTCCTATCCCAATGCAAACGATCTTGAAGATCTACAAGAAGCCTTTGATGTTTATAAAGAAGCTGATCTAAGCCGCTTAGACAGACACAGAGAACATGAATTATTTTTGATGCAAAAATTTACAGGGTGTGAGAGAGAAGTCTTCAACGATCCTACTGTAGAATATCCTGGATGGCGCAGCTATCTTTCAGGCACTACAGGTACCATGAGCCAACTCATCATGAATGGGTATTATGTTTATTATCTTTATCTTGTCATGGACGTAGGCTTGGAAGCAAACCTGTTGGCAGACGCACAACTTATCCTTACTCATTTAATTGAATCGGCTGATATAACCCAGCTTACTGAGAGTGATTGGGCGAATATTTCCCAGATCATTAGGCTCGCTGTGACAAATGAGGGATTTCCGTTGCCTTCGCGTGGATGGTGGCAGTCTGTCTTAAACTATTTTACAGCCAAACGTGCAGCGTTGGCAGGGTGGGAATTCTGGCAAACCTATCCAGAACGGAGATCTTGGAAGGGCTTCTGGGAGTGGCAACCGTCCGTTGAACTTCTTGCGGTCCAAAAACCTGTCATTCCCCTTGCACCAGGTCTCAATGATAAAGATCACTTTGGTGTCTATGAATACTATCCATTTATTCCTACCTGGCAAGACTTTCCAAGTACAATCTGGGGATTTAGCTCAGGAGGAGGAGAGGAGGTCTTTGCAAGTGATTTTCAAAATGCATACCGCAAATTTGAGGATCTGCGCGATTTCTTTGCTCCTGGAAATAACAATCGAGGAGGAAGGGCTCGTAGAAAGAATACTCATCGCAATCGCAATGGCAATCGGAAAAGCAAAAGCAAGAAAGGGTCTACGCGGAGAATTTGACAGAGGATTCCTTTTCCATTCGTTTGAACCACTGTCTCGCTTTGGCTGAGCGTTTTTTGGCTTCCCGAACTAAATCAGAATCCGTTGTGTAAGCTGTTTTCCCCAATAAGAGCAAACTGCTTACTCTTGCATATCCCCATTGACCTTGTGTGGCACCCGGGCGATGGCCGGTTCGCCACGCTGCCAATCCACGATCATAGGATTTCTGCAAGAGATTTTTTGGAACTCCTGTCACCTTCGCTCTGTCTTCCAAACTTTTGACCTTTGGAAACATCTCATCCCATGCGGCTGTATACTGTGACTTCTTTGTTTTGACACCTTTGTCCGTTTCAAATCCTTTGTAGGCTTTCCGACTTTTCCAGCTCATGGAGCCAAATTTCTCAATCTCCTTCTTTCGTTTGGACCGCTGGGTTTGACTCAATCCCTTAAAATATTTTTCAGGAAAGAAGCTCGGCTTTTTGACCTTTCTCGTCTGAGCCATATCTATTCGTTTCTAAGATTTTTTAGTATGATTCCAAAAGTTGTCTATCAAACTTGGTCCACAAGAGACTTTCCCCCAGCCATTCAAGAAAAACGACAGCAAATGATGGATCTGAATCCTGAATATACGTTTGTACTCTACACCGATGAAGAAATGGATGCCTTTGTCAACGAAACATTCCCAGGAGAGATTGCAGACTGTTACAATCGCCTGAATATCATTGTAGCCAAGGCCGATTTCTGGCGCTATCTCATTTTATACAAATATGGAGGAATCTACTTGGATATTGATTCGTCCATTGACAGGCCCCTGTCAGAACTTATTCAGGAAAATACACAAGCCATAATTTCTGCCGAACAAAATGCATTTAAATTCGTCCAATGGGCTCTCATCTTTCAACAAGGGCATCCTATTTTGGAAAGAACCATCCAGTTTGTGGTAGAAAATATCCAACGAAACCTGTTTCCCAATGACATCTGTAAAATGACAGGGCCTGTTGTCTACACCAAGGGGATTCTCTATACACATTTTGAGTTGTTTGGAGAAATTCTAGACAACCGCGCATGGACTCCCCAGACACGTCAAACATTTCAAAAGGACACCATCTCCTACGATATATTTGGTATTGATTATTCTCCCTTTTTCACATTCAAATATGAGGAATGTTATATGCTCTATATCAATAAGAATCACTGGCACTACGAACAGGCCGAGAAAGACTTGCTTAAAAAAATTGAACCCGAAGTCTAGGCAGAGATTCGCACAATGGCAAGCAAAGTCGTTATTCGTGACAAGGTCGGTCAGCCGATCGCAAGTGGAGACAAGTTTATTAAGATTGGGACCACACAAACCTTCCAGGTTCTTGGATACAAGGACGATGGGCGGATTCGCGCCCAGGAAGCGATGTTGAATTTTGGAGGAAACCCCTATGCGCCCCCTAGACCTTATGGGTCTACGCATCATCTGTTTGGGCCCGTGTACCTCTTCTATCCGCATGAGGTCCAGATTAATAAACAGTGGAGTCAATAAAGACTCTTGAAACCCTTTTTTTACAACGCCTGAGTAGAATGCAACGCATGGGCGGTGGCTATACTCGGAAACGAAAGCATGGGGGTGGCAATGATCCTTCTTGTGGGTGTGATATGCAGGCTGGCTGGCCCAAGAGCTTAACAGAGAACATTCCTCTTCCCTCTGTTGGATCTTCGCAATCAGGTGGTGGCAGCTGTGGCATACCCCCGATTCCTCGTTTCTACCAGGGTGGAGGTGGGTGCGGTTGTGGAGGTTGTGGTTTACTACCGCAGACAGGCGGCGGTCAACCAGCTGCGTACAACAGCAATCCTGTTCCTGATGCCTGTCCCTTCCCTGGTACAGGCTACTGTAATTTTTATGCGCGCGGTGGAGGCTGTGGTTGTGGAGCTAGACGTGGAGGCGCCAACTACGGGGAACCTATGTATTTGCAGGCAAGGCTCCGAGGTGGCTACAGACCCACCAAGAAGAATTTGAAGGCTCTCAAACGCTGGCGCAAAGGACAGTCTATCGGATTCACCATGACATCCTCCTTGAAGGCCAAGGGCCTCATTCCTCGGACGAGCAGAAAGCACAAAGGGAAAAAGGTAGTAAGTGCGAAGTATAAATAAAGAGCAGCTAAATTGCGTATGTATACATTTTGTTACATAGCACAATTAAGATAGAGAATGAACTCGGTTTTGCTACCGAATCCAGAAGACAAAGAAATTCGGAGTCGCGCTGGATACAAACCCAGCGAACTGCTGAAAGCATTTCAAACCGCCATGAATGAATCAGGATTGGTCGCAACAGGAAAAGCTCTGCATTTTTCAGCCGATTTAGTCTGCAGTGGTGGATTTGATGTGTGGGTTCGTGCTATTTGGGACTTTGCAATCGATCATATTGGAATTGGCTCACCCCGTATTTTTGTCTATTTGAAGAAACGAATTGGGGAATTGGATGGAATGGTGTCCCGGTTGGATGAAGATACCCTTTTCAAAGATGAAGAATTTCAAACTCGTGTGACAGAAATCATTTTTGTTGTGCGCGAATGCCCTCGTCGGTCTCGTCTGCAATGGCCCAAAGTTGGACCTGAAACCCACAGAGAGGGTTGGCTTCGTGCTGTTGCGACCAATCCAACCGAAACAGAAGTTGTTCGCAAAGTCTACAAATCAGGCAGCGATCTCTATCCTTTGTATGCTGCAAGTTGTGAGCTTGTAAAATCTATAGGAGAGGGCGCAACAGAGAAAGCGCTGTTTTGGATGCGATGGGTCTTGGATGAAGATCATCGCCTTCGGAAAGAAAACAAGGGTTCCGGATTAAGCACGTTGGATCGTGGACCTCCCACACTCCGAGGGAAAAACAAATCCGAAGCCTGTTATTATTTGCAGCAACTCTTTGCGGAAGCCTACAAAGATTTTGCCACAAGACAAATGATACGCATGAATGAGGAATTTCAAGCCATCATTGATTTGTTTCGGGGTGCAGATCCCCGTATTTCTGCCAAGGGTCGCAAAGATCTTCTTGCACTTCTCTTGCAAATTCTTTGTGAAGTGCCACGCTGGAAAGTTCCTGCAGCGCCAGCCCTTATCAAGGATCCTGTGACTCTCAGCAGAACCATTTCCCAATCAGGAAACTTCTTTAAAGAAGTGCTTGTAGAACCCAAAGTCAACTTGGGTGGCAAACACAAGTCTATTTTCAAGGGAAAGGAATCCGCCAAACTTCGTGAAAAAATTAAGAAAGCAGGCACCATGGAAGATCAAATGGAAGCGTATGAAGCTGCAATGAATGCCTATCTCAGTAAGTAATAGAATGGATGCCTGGGAAATCGCAGATATTTTACAGACAATTGTATTTTGGGTCCTTGTTCTCTACATTGCTTGGAATGAAAAAGCAACACCCTCTTGGATGTATGTAGTTCTCTTGCTGTATATTCTGTACTATGCTATCCAATTCATTGTAAGAAAACAGGGCATGGATCGCGCTATTTGGCTCTACAGTCTGAATATGGTTGTCATTCTCTACCTTCTCTTCTTCTTTGGGCGCAAGTGAGAGAACCATCGGTAAAAATTGAAAAAATGCGGCCGTCCTGCTACGTCTAGCAAGATGAACGCAAAGATTCAGAATATTAGCAATCTTCTCAAGGCGGCCTCTGATGCATATTATAATGGTGCAGAGCCGTTGCTTAGTGATGATGCATATGATAAACTCCGCGATGAGTTGGAACAGTTGGATCCTCAGAACCCTTTCCTGAAGCAGATCGGCGCTCCCGTCCCGAAGGGACAGAACGTTGTAAAGCTTCCTTACAAGATGGCATCTCTGAATAAAATCAAGCCTGGCACGGGTGCTGTTGACAGTTTCCGTGCGAGTTCTACTGTAAAATCCTGGGTGCTGTCGGATAAGTTGGATGGAATCAGCGTACTCTGGGATACAGGTAAGCGAAAACTGTATTTGCGAGGCGATGGTTTGATGGGTGTAGATGTGAGTGCCTATGCACCCTATATCAATGGACTCACGCCTCGGTGCTTCAACAAGAAGTGGGTTTTGCGAGGGGAACTTGTGCTTCCCAACTCTACACCTGTTGAAGGCACACTTCCACGCTCGTGGGTCAACGGTCAGCTCCATCAGAAGACACCCATTCCAGAGCAGCTTGGGAAAATCAACTTCGTGGCCTACGAACTGATTGAGCCTGCAGGATTGACTCGCCAAGCCCAGATGCAACTCGCAAGTGAAGAGGGATTTGAAGTGCCCTGGTTCACCGTCGTGAAGGACATTCAGGATGCATTCCTGGCAGACACACTCACACAACGTCGTCTCACTTCTTCCTACAGCATTGATGGAATTGTAGTGGGTGAAAACAATGTACCTGTCAAAGACAAATCCGATACTGTCACAAATCCAAAGGACATGCGGGCCTTCAAGATGCCGATGGAGGATCAACAGGCGCAAACTGAAGTCAAAGATATTCTCTGGTCGGCAAGTTACCAAGGATATTGGATTCCTCGTCTACAAATCACACCTGTCGTTGTCGGTGGCTCCCGAATTGAGTACTTGAGCGCTCACAATGCGCGCTTTGTGCTGGAAAATCAGGTCGGTAAAGGAGCCAAGATTGTGATTCGCAAGTCTGGAGATGTGATTCCCACACTCCACCAGGTTCTTCAGCCATCCAATCAGATTGAACTGCCAAAGGGTGTCTGGGATGGACCTGAAGAGACAGCTTCTCACTTGAAGCTCTCGCAGGATGAGACGGAAGATCATGAAGATGTCGTGCAGAAGAAACTCACGCACTTCGCCAAGACGCTTGACATTCCCCATCTTGGGCCTGGGCTCACTGTCAAGCTGATTAGCGCAGCCATTGTGACGCCAGGAGATCTTGTGCGAGTGTCCTATAAAGATCTGGAAAAGGCAATTGGGGAAGGCATGGCAAAGAAGATCCATCCTGCAATTCAGACTCAGCTTGCAAAGGCCAGTGAAATGGACTTGATGGTTGCGAGTGGGATGATGCCGCGGGGTGTTGGAGAAACCAAACTCAAGGCACTCTTTGCCTTGAATCCGGATCCCCGTGAATGGGAAAGCAGTGTCCGTGAGTGTGAAGGATGGAGTTCGTCTGCTCTGGTGAGCTTCTACCCCAAGGTAAAGCTTTATGAGACATGGAGGCGCAATGAGTTCCCAACGATCCCGTACCCAAAGATGACGCGCCCCAAGACACCTCCTACTGCAAAGCCAACCAAGAAAGAGTTCTTCTGCTTCACTGGATTCCGCTCAGCAGAGATACAAGCTCAGCTTGAGCTGAAGGGTCACGAGTTCACTCCTACCTACAGCAAGAAGACTACAATTCTGGTGGTGACGGATGAGGATGCTCTGAATGCCAATACGGAAAAGATTCGCAAAGCACGCGAAGCAGGTACGCGTATCCTGACTCGCGATCAGCTGCGCCAAGAATATCTTTCAACCAACTAGAATGGATATCTTAAATAGCATATTGACAGGATCTTTTTTGACAATGACATTTGACACTTCGACACTGTTTTATATGGCTGTCGGTATTTTTGTCATTCTGGCAATCGCTGGAATCTCAATTGTATTGAATGCATCCTCCAAAACATCAACTCCAAGCAACATTCAACGCATAGCTGACACGCAGCTTCCTTTGTATCAACAACTTCTTCTGCCCTATTCCAAATCAAAGAAATCGCTAAACTCCCAGACCGTGTCTGCTTCCCAACTGGCCTTGGTGAATTTTGCACCCCTTACGGTCTACAATCCAGGATATCTAGGGCCTGCAGACAATGGCACATACAAAGAAGAGGAGGCTGTTCTGGCTGCATTGAAAGCTGGCTCACGATGCTTTGTCCTCCCCATTGACTACCATGAAAATGACAGTCTACCCAAACCAGCATTCCCTGCTGCAGGAGAGCCTTGTCTGTTGTATCGTGATGGTGGAGGTGTGATTCGCTCTCTCAATGCGGGTTCCATACAGAAAGTCAGTCAAGCAATCGCGAATGCTGCATTTAACGATGCTATTTCTTTGAAGACGGATCCTTTTATCCTGGTTCTTTTGTTTATGAGAACGCCTAAGCCTAGCACAAAGGAATATCTACGGTTTTGTGGGGAAGTTGCAAAACAACTCGGACCTCTTCAGCGCTATTTCTTGTCACAGGCGCCAGAAGGTGTCTACAATCGTCAAGCCCGACAGGATGAGCTGCTTTACACACCGATTCAAAATCTAGAACGAAAGGTTATTTGTATGTGTAATATTGATACATCCTTGTTCCGAAACCCTAAGAGTGTAGGAATTCAATCCATGAAAGTACAGGAAGATTTGGACTTCTTCGTCCATTTACGTCTTTTCAGCCAGACGGATGTGGCTGTGGGTGCGACAGAAAAGGCTTCCCAGAATCAGTTTCCTCGTGGATATGTGGAACGCTTTGAGTATTACACAACCATCCCAGACAATCGGAAAAAAGAGACTATAGAAGCGAACAAAATTCGCTGGGTAGTCACAGTTCCATCCAGTGTACCAAGTGAGAAAGATGTGCGATCTGTCCTTGAGACAACTGGAGTTCAAAGCATTGGTCTGCCTTTGTATGACATTACTGAGAAAGACAAGAACCTTTTGGATCTTTGGAAGGATTCAGGATGGATCGCAAAACCTGATCCTCTCCGTTTCACAAGACCAGAGCCTATCAAACCGCAGACACCCTCCCCGAAACTCAATGCGAACAAAGGTCAAATATCTTCTCCTCGCATGTAATAGATATGGAGGAAGATCCACGATATTTGCCTGTCAAATCAAGTCTTCTCCAGCGACCTGGAATTCAAAGACAAATCCTTCAATTACAGGCTGCTGTAGAAGAAGCACAGGATTTAATTCAATACGCACAAGCCCACAATCCAGACATTCTTTTTGCAATAGAAATTGTAGAGAAATTTTTAAAGAAAAAGAAACGTGTGTGTTATGGAGGCACAGCCATTAATGCGATTCTTCCCAAAAAACTGCGTTTTTACGATGAAGACAAGGACCTCCCTGATTATGACTTTTTTACACCCCAGCCCGATGAAGATGTAGGTGAACTTGTCCTTGAGCTGAAGAAGGCAGGATTTATGGAAGTCGTCCAACGCATTGGCATGCATAAGGGAACCTTCAAAGTCTTAGTAAATTTTATTCCTATCGCAGACATTACCAAGTTGGATGAGGATGTGTATAAAATTATTTACAAGCGCTCCATTGAGAAACAGGGCATTCATTATGCAGATCCTGATTTCTTGCGAATGGGTATGTATTTGGAGCTGAGTCGTCCCCGAGGACAAGTGGAACGATGGGAAAAAGTGTTTGAGAGACTTACGTTATTGAATTCTGCTTTCCCGCCCAAAGTCTGCAAACAATCCCTCGAGAAATTGACAGGAAAAATTCATGTGCCTTATGTCGTTCATAAGGAGATTTTAGACTACATTCTTGACAAGAGCCGTATTTTAGTTGGTGCGGAAGTCATGGCCCTGTATGATTGGGTTCTTTCAAAACGGTATAGAAAAAAGCCTTCCATTCAATGGTTTCTTCATAAAAATGGTATGATTGTCTTTTACAGTCCTGAAGCTGTACGCGATGGAATTGTTCTGCGAGATCAACTTGGAGATGATTTAATTGAAATGAAGACATTGCGCGGTAAAGAAGAAATCTTGCCTGAGCGAGTTGTCTTATTGTATAAAAACCGCCCTCTTGTGATGATCGTGCAGGAAACAGCCTGTCATGCCTACAACATCATTGCTTTGAAAGAGGGTCGTAACCTTCACATAGGTACATTAGAAACATTAATTACGCTGTATTATTCGCTGGATATCTTTTCGGAGTGGAATGCAGACAAAAAATATTTACAGTATTCCTTGCTGTGTTTGACACAAAAACTTGTGGAAATGGTGTCTGCATTTCATAGATTAGGTCCTCAATCCCCATTCCCTGTCTTTTCCATTGAATGTTCGGGATATCAAAAGGGATATGCCACACTCTTGCGCGAAAAATTTTCACGCATCCGTCGTGAAAAGAAGAAACGTTCCACTGTGAAAGCGAGCACCAAGTCCAGTGCAAAGACACGACGGTCACCCAGGACCTTTAAAGAGGTCACCTGATTCCGCATCTTTCTTTATCTGATCCAATTTCTTCTCCATTTCCTTTGCTTTTGCAAGCATCTCATCAACTGTTGGTTTTCCAGGATACATGCGAATGTATGCATCATATGTATCCTGTAGTTTTTTGACCTTTTGAGTGGCAACCTTCTCTTTGGACTCAAACGGCACTTCTTCGGGTAAGAGACAACGCTGGGCTGCTTCATCTAGCTTCTTTTCGCGCAAAAACTTACGGCGTTCCTCTACAATCTCAGGACTGCAGACTCCTACACTTGGATCTACAAAGCCCTCTTTCTTTTTCAAAGATTTCTCAATCTCGCTGACCTTCTCACGCAAGAGAGAGTTTGAGCGCTGTGCCGTCTCATAGACTTGAATTAAAAAAGTGTTCGGTAATTCCTGGACGGTAACAAAGAATGTATCTATATCTTTCGCTTTCTGAACTTTTTCAAAGGCTACACAATTGACAGATCCATGTGATGTGTCTTTGACAAAGTATTTTTCTGTGCGCTCACGTGCCTGTGTATCTGTTAACTCATTGGGTGGAACTCCTTTTTCCACAGGCAATATTCTTGCCTCAATACGTTTCTTCAGCGCACAGACTTCAGAAATTTGATAGAGATCACTCATTTCCTTCCACAATTCCATGGCTGTTTTCTCCTTGGCTTCAAATCCTTCCCGGTAAGAAGAATTGTGAACCTTCAAAAAGAGTTGAAGTCCTACAAAGGATGCAACCAGAAGAATGGACCCAATTGTGACTTTGGAGAGAAAAACATTAAAGTCTCTTGAAAATAAATTGGGAAGGAGCGTTTGTAGAAGAGCTCCCATCAAAAGGGTTCCAAGAACCCAATAGCCTATAGTGACTCCGTCAACCATACTACTCTAGTGTTTTTTTCTTCTTCTGAAATAGAACCAAATGTCTACGAAAAACTACGATTCTTCCCAACTTACCCGAAAAGTTGCTGCACGTGTCCTTGGCGGCTATGCAAATGCAATTTCAGCTGCGAACAATGCTTCCAACGGCCCTACAACTGTGCGTACGACTCAGCCGACCTACCAGTCCGCTGTTGTTGTAACCTACCAGAATCTTGGTAAATGCTATTGCAGCTCAACCGCTGATTTTGACAATCCTTATCGTACAACTGGGCTTACGGGCACTTGTGGCTGCGGTACTCAGGCAGGTGCTTCCTAAGCCTTGGGTTTCAGAAACCACTCCGGTGAGAATGTGTCTGTTTGAAGAATGTGATCGGGATGCATAGTAACCATAAGAAGCTCCTCATAAATACGACGAGCCCGAAAGAGATGTCGCAAACGAATCTTCAAAAGATTGCGTTTCCAGCATCTACAAATGATGGATTGAGAACTGTGATGAAGAGGTGTATTCCAGTTTTGACTCTCAAAGAAGTGGGTAACCCATTTCAACGGTTCCTTCTCAAAGTTCTGTGTTATCATATTGTGAGAAGCCAAGCAGACATCTAGACGTACATTCAATAGAGTTGGAAGCTTTTTAATCTGATTTCCCACAATGGACAGACGTTTTAGATTTGCAGGAAGCTTGGAGGGAATCTCTTCAAGAAGATTGTTTTGCAGACCAAGATCTTCAAGTGTATCAGGCAAGTGCTTAGGAAACTCTGTCAAGAAATTGTAGCCGAGATGGAGAGTTCGCAAAGACGATCCCCAAGATAACGGAAGACCTGCCATCTTCAACTCATTCCCAAGAAGATTTACATGAAGAATCCCCTCAGGAAGGCGACTCTGACACATCTTTATTTGATTAAACTCTGCTTTCAGTTCTTTGAGAGAAGAAGGCAGGGCTTCCACAACTTCAATCTCATTTCGCGTGATGTTGAGGGTTTCAAGAGCAGGACATGCAGAGAGGAACTCTAGATTCCAAAGACAATTGTGTTTGAGATTCAAATAGGTCAAGGAAGGCAGACTTGTTTGAAGACTTAGAAATTCCATATCATTTTTTTCTGCAGTCAAGGTCTTCAACCGAGGAAAGGGCATATCCAGCTCTAAATTGTGGAGATCATTCTGATCGAGAGAGAGATGGACGAGTGTAAAGGGCAAACAGTCACAAGGAAGATACTTGAGAAAGTTCTTATTCAGAACCAAGATCTCGCAGTTCTTTGAGTGTAGATCAAACATAGTTTTTATATCATGTAGCGTTAAATCCAATTGATTCATAGTCTTTCTGGTACAAAAAAAAAGTGTGGATTTCAATTTTACACTATACCACCTCTTTAGTTCTTCTTCACCATCTTGGTGACCTTCTTTACAGTGGTAGCCGTCTTCTTCGCAGGCTGGATGGGCTCATGATCTTCCGCATCCTCATCTGCAACTGGTGCAGGGACAGCTACTGGATGCGAAGGCCCAGTAGAAGGCATCATCGCGGAGAGAACCGTCTGCTTCTTGGTTGCAACAGGGGCTGGGGC
>JACCDO010911182.1_pt1 | contig 12196 bp, 6 predicted proteins | sample 7446101 | NCBI WGS metagenome assembly JACCDO01 (sample SAMN15323440, study PRJNA562643) | freshwater metagenome | isolation source: river surface water | place: USA:Blue River Watershed | collected 2017-08-16 | reverse complement strand
ATCGTTTGAAAGAACCAGTCTGAGCCCGCGCGGCGCACGCACGAGTAGGATGAACCCGAACGGCGCCTCGACGTGCAACATGACGCAGTACAAGCTGTGGAAGAACCAGGAATACACTGGACTCTTAGCGACTGATCCCACATTCTGGATCTATCAGACGCAGCGTCAGTTTGTCCTCACAAATGAATTGGCACTTAATCTAGCCGTTGAGGCTTGTAGAGAAAAGTTCGACGACTTAGATTTATTTTTAGCTGGTAGAAGTGGCCCAAAGACGATTCAAAAAGGATACACAGTTATGTGTTCTAATGAGTGTCTTCAGAGTGACATTATACACCAAGATGCAATGTCTTATTCAGGTTGTAGCTGTTTAGAATTGTCTACGCAACCAAAAGATCTTGCATATACGATTGAAGGTGATTGGTGCAGACATAATAGTGCACTTATATTATGTGATAAATTAGAATTTTGTGGAATATGGGGATGTCGATTAGATGATTTTATGTGCCCTCGATATGAATGGAATAAAAAATTTATTGAGCTAAAAGGCCCGGGAACTTGCGCTGTTGGTGAAGCATCAAAATTAAAAAACATTCCTTCCACTTTATTGAGTATTGCAATAATCACGTTGCTTATATTCTTTGTGAGACAGTAACTAAAAAAATCAACAAGAAAACCTCTAACAAAGCACACTAGATTCAAAATATAGCAAAGTACACATGTAATGATTTGTATTCAATATAATTACTATTTACAATAATTTACAATATGTCTTTATTCAACATATAGCTGTCATTAGTGTTTATTATTGATCAATGACTGAGCATACTTCACAACATCTTTTTGGATGAGGATATCAGTGTATTTTACAGGATTCATTAAACGAGCCAATTGACAAACTTGGGATTTACCAGGTAAAAACACCCTTAAAAAATACCATAAAAATTGGTAATGGGACAAAAGTACAAAAAGGAAACACAAAAGCCGAGGGAAGAGCCAAAACATCGAAGCACTGTAGTGTTGAGAGTTTTTCTTATTTTCAACTTTTGCGTTATAAGTATTACCACCTGCTTGCAAAAAAATATATCCTTGTGCAAATGCAGTTGGTAAACCAAATATTACCAATGGTATTGAGGAAGAAAAACTATTGGTCCAACTATCTAATGGATAGTATACTAATATAGCTAGATTCCAGTAATAAAAACTGTATCCTGTTATACAGAGACAATGCTTGAACTTTAATTGAGGCAACATAGCAAATCCAAGCAATCTATACAAAGTACTCAATCCTAACCATGTGAAAAGAGTCATTACAGTAGTATTACCCAACAGTGAAAATTGATTACAACCATGCTTGCTCAATGAAAGTAACAAGACCTGAGGAAGAAGAAAAACTGCCAATATGGGGCCATACAAATCTGGCGATGTAAAAAATTTTTCATATCTTCCAGGAATAAAAGAATCAATGATTTTCTGTTTTACTTCAATCACGGATGTTTGGAACAACAATTTCATTTCTTTTATATATATTTGTCTCAAGATGTGCCAAAGTGCTTCGATAATTACAAAAACTGTCTCAACACAATTAACAGCAAATTCTCGAATTGTATAAATTTGTTCTTTGTCACTATTACTGTCATCAAAGAGCAATAAGCGAGAGTGGTGGTTATTATGAAATGACTCAATTCGTTTGGATAAAACACTAAGTACATTATCGTCTATCAACATTGTTCCTTCCTCGCAATCATAAAATTCAGAATCGTCGTCATCATTTGAAAAAATTCCTTTTGAATCGGAAGCTCTTCTTGAAAGTGTGACAGATTGGCGATATAAATCGATACTTTTCTCATCTATACTAGAGGATTTCAATTTTGGAGGAGAAATAAATTTAATTGCACTTTCATTAACAAATTCATGATAGTGCTCATACACACTAATTAGTTCCGATCTTGTATTTGATTCTATTGTCGATTTTAACCATGTATACTTCTTGAAAATGACTTCAGCGGAAATATTGATTGCGCATGAAGATACGTCTTTATCGATTACCACAATTTTGGTACTAACAACGAAAAAATCTGAGTATGGAATTCCAGAAAATTCAGCAATCTCGTCGATTCTTGCACAGTATATGTCATTATCATTTTCAATAATTAACGTCTGTTGTTTTTTACTGTTAGCATGAGAAGGTAAACCAGGAAATGATATTTTGGAAGGATGAGCTGATTTTACTTGTCGCGTTTGTGAGTTACCAAGATTTGTCCAATCATCTATAGCTATATTCTTATCTTCAAGTTTTGTCGATAAAAATGTCTCAAATTGCGACTTATCAAACCAAAAGTGCTGCAAATACTCACGAGTATTCAAATGAACTGTAAATTCAGCTATTTTTTGCATTCTTCACACAGCAAGTAGTAAAAACGTTATACCGCGAGCGTGCTAGACTTCATACACTTCACGTGCGAAGCGCATCACATGCAGACATTCAACATTAACATTGGCATCTCTTCGACAATCGAAAGTTTCGAAATAATAAAGGTACCGGTTAAATTAATTAATAAATATTCGCTACCACTTTTTTTGGTAAAAGTGCACTTTGCGGGTATAGGTTGGCGCTATAACTGAAGTAACTTCAGCGTGAATGCACGAGGCAACAATCGCTCATATTAATTCTAAATTCATCGCAAAATTTGGTGCAAAAACTAAGCCGGTACCGGAGCGCATTATTAATCCCTAAAAAAATGGTCCATTTTTTGGGAGTCACTCCGTGTGACTCACTCTTTGACCAAGAACTCAACGCATTATTTGGTTCTGCTGGCCTCGCTCTATTTGGTTACTCGCTTTGATACACGCGCCGAGTAAAATTGAATGCACTGTTTCCTGTTGTTGATACTATTGTTGTCATTGCACTGCTGTTATTCCCTGTTAAATAGTTCAAGAAGTTCTCTAAAAATGTCCTTGTCTCCTCCAACTATCTCATGGTCCGAGTTGAAAAATAAAATCGAATCAACTAAAACTGGTTCATTTTTTTTAAATCAACAATTACTCCGTGACAAAGGGGATGGCCTACCTAATACTTGGGCAAATTTACGATTATTTGGTGAGAAGGAAGAGAATGTTAGAGTTGTTTTCTATAAAGACACTGCATCTTGGTGTCCATACTGTCAAAAATGCTGGATTCTACTCGAAGAGAAAAATATTCCTTATAGAGTTAAACGTATCAATATGAGATCATATGGTGATAAACCAGCTGATTATTTGAAATTAGTCCCGAATGGATTGCTTCCAGCGATAGAAATAGACGGCCGATTCCAAACAGAAAGTATAGACATTATGTTTTCTTTAGATAAATTGTTTTCAGGTCCAAAGCATCCATCATTTTGGCCAAATAAAAATACTGCGGATGAAGCGAGAGCCCAGAAATTGATGAAATTAGAACGCGATTTATTCGGTCTGTGGTGTAATTTGATATTCCGCCCTTCATTTCCTGGCAATTCAAGCCTTCGTAAGTTTGAAGAATGTTTAGTTATGGTAAACAATGAATTAAATGAGACGGAAGGCCCATGGTTTTTATCATCATTGTCAATAGTTGATTTACAGTTTGTCACTCATGTAGAACGAATGCTAGCATCATGTTTGTTTTGGAGTGGTTTAAAAATTAGAAATAGTGGCAAATATCAGTATATTGATCGATGGCTTGATGCATTTGAGAGTAGAGAAAGCTATATGGCAACAAAAAGTGATTATTACACTCACGTTATGGACATTACTCCACAATATGGCCAAGGTTACTCATTACCTGGTTCTGAGTCGATAGCATCCAAGATAATAGGCGATGATAATCACTGGACGCTACCTTTACCAGCTTTTGATTATTTAAATGATATTGAACCAGTCAGTAAATTTATTGATCCAGGTGACGAGGAAGCTCGCCATGAAGCGGCATACAAAATAATCGCCAATTTCGATAATATTATAAAATTTAGTTTACGCGGTGCAGGAAAAAAAGGCAGCAAACAATTTCAAGCTCCACTTGCTGACCCGTACGCCGTTCCCGCCCTTGAATTATATAGCGAAATGGAGCACATATTCAAAGTATTAGTATTAGCACTTATTGACGGCACTACAGAATTTCAGAAGATTGAGATCAGTGATGGGAATACTGTTAATAAACTCGTTTCGTCATTAGAATACTTCAAATATAGAATTGGTGTACCCAGAGATATGTCATATCCTGCTGCGCGGCAATTAAGAGCATATTGTAATTATATTATTCAGTGTTTATAAGAATATTACTTGGTTATCGCATATTATGTTACAAAATTTACATTTTACTTATCTCTTCTATTTGTTTTTCCAACCATTTTTCCTTCGATCTATTTTCTTGTGATGAGCGGAGAAATTCCCGTCGTAAAAATTCTTCTTCGTTAACATCCATGGAATCAACTATATCATTCCCTCGTTCTAAACGTCTCTGCACATGCTCTGCTAGTGATGTAGGATTTAATGCCGACTTTGGCCTTTTTTGAATATTGATATTAGTCGCAGCAAGTCCTAGCTGCACATCTTCAACTTTCGTTTGTGTTGTATTTTTATGACTTGATCCTAATGCGGACTTTGGGCGGTTTTGCTTCTTCGTGCTTGGCTTATTTTCACTCTGATCTTGAATTTTTATATTCCAATTAATTTCTTTAGCATTAACACCTCTCCCTTCAACACCAAAGTTCCCATCGACAAAGTCAACTCTATCAATTACCTTGTCAGGTATTATGTTTGCATCAAATTCTAGTTGCTTGCTTCTTCCTTTTGGAGGGCGAGGTAAAATAGTTGGGGACACCGGGTGAATCTGCTTCATCAATTCATCTTCGTCTTCTTCCTTTTTTCTATTCACAACTTTTCGCTGTGCACGCTCTGTTGAGACAGCTAAGGGCTTGGGATTGCCTTTAATAGTAATATTGCTACCGTCTTTAATGGGCGAATCTGGCAAGTCATCCTCCATAGCGAATAAACGATCCCGATTATTACTATGATTATTCAAATTCTTCACTTTGCGAATATAAGATGGTACTGAAAGTGGACGCGCAGCAATTTTAGTCGCAGTCATCGACTCTTTATCATAATAGCGAGATATACCGTCCGCAAAAACTGCATTTTCAGAATCAAAAACAGGCACGCAAATATTTAGCATTGGGACTGGAGATTTTGTTGCAACTACTTCATCATTAGCAATCGTATCTAAGCTAAGCATGGGAACGTTGATTCTGTCATTATTATCTCTTTGAGTAGTTTGGCACTCCACTTCCTTTGCATCAATACTATTTAAGTGAAGATGAAACCTGTCCTTAGATCTTAACCACGAATAGTCCGTTGCTTCCTGTCTAGGAGATGGAATACTTATCACCGTATCATCGAAACCATTATCAACGTATTGATGCGGACGAGAAATAATTCTTTTAACACCTCCATCCGTATCATGATCCACTAATGGAAAAATTTCTGCTTCATTGCCGACTCCATCTAAATCTAGGAGTGGTTTTGAAGGATTAAGTTTCATAGCTATAACTCTATTTTCTTTCAGTTCATCGCCGAAATAGTAGCTATTTATTTCGCGACTATTAGTGATTTTGCTCGGATCATGCACAATTCCTACATTGCTACCGTCGTCAAAACTAGCCACAGGAGAAAACGTATTAGTTGGGCGATATAGCGAGATCTGCTCGGGACTAGATGCGGGACGATATAATGGACGCTTTTGACCCAAGCTTTCATGTGATGTGTATTGATTATCGACATCATCCAGCAATTCATTACGCTTAGTGGGAGATGGCACAATTATTATATCATTTAAAGCGATATTTCTGTCCGAATTATTCACCGTAACAGTCAATTTGTCCCCAGAAATGGGTGCAATTGATTCTAAATCTAATTCTAAATTGTCTTCCAACGCATCTGCAGATGCACTGGTGACGTTTTCAGGCAATCCTTTGATTCCTACTGTAAATTCTTCATTCCCAAATTTAGAATTTGACAACAACTTTACCACGGCTAAACTTGACACTTTCTTCTTACTTGACTTTTTCTTTTTCCCTTTATTTTTTTTACTGTTTCTTTTCTTATCTTCAGTTTCAACATCGGTATTTCTATCGTCAATTAAATCAGGGTCAGTTACGATGCCCTCATTCATATCTAATAGACACTCTAGTGGTAATGCATCTACAATTAGAGTGTCTTTCACTCTGATTCCTACCCGCTGTCGACTTTGAAGTTCAGAAGTAGCCACAACTTCACCTACATTCCCAGCCATTTTACTTAATATTGCAGGAGACGGTCGATCCCACCAATCAAATCGTTCACAAGCGCGACGTAAGCATTGGTCATTAGCTATACGATATAGTTTACCAATTTCAATCTCATCAATAACAGCAGTATTGCTTGAGCTTTTTGAAACTTTTACACTACTTGGCGCAGATTTGTTAGGTCTCAAACACAAAATAGGAACCAAAACACTGAAGCATGAATTATCGAATGAATACTTTGCAACTTTACTAATATTTTCACCAAGGACAATGCTATCGATAATATCATTAATTTCAGACCCGGATAATTCAATATTATTTTTATATAATGTAACCCAACGGTGACCTTTAATGTCACTTATGTCAGTATTGCTGTCCATACTGGTACTGGACCTGTATATATATCCACAAGAATCCCCAACAACATTACCTAGCATATTCAATTGCTCGAATGGAATATTCCAACCATAACCTCTATTAAGTGGTACCCATGCCTGCATTAAATCAGAGAATGGGGCCACATAGACGTCAACTCTATTGCTCAGCTCTAAACCATTAAGTGAAGGAATATCATCACCAAGAGCAAATATTCCTTCAAATACACCCCATTTATAATCTTTGCTCTTAGTACTTATACTATTTTTCGTTGAATCTGCCATTTTAGACGCTATGTATGTATCATCAGGACGAATGCCTTTATTCCACCATGAATTTAATAGCTTTAAAACATGTTGGTACAAACAAAATCTATGCTGAAGTATGGATGGTATAATACCATATATATCCCTTAACATAGGACGAGTAATTGTTAGTAATTCCTCGCCATCAATGACACTGTTATTGATGTCAATACTATTGTCGCCAATTCTATTGACAATTTGGAGCGAACGTAAATATATATTAGTATACTTACTATTCCACTGAGAAGGCTTAATCTTTCGAAGCCCCGAAAAATTGTCATCATTCAAGTTCTCCTCATACTTAGTCAATTGCAACAATATAGATCTAATTTTTGACCACGGGCCTTGAACCAAATTGGTTAAATGTCTAACGGCAATAATCGCTTTACTCTCTGAAATTTGAAAGTGCTTATTATCAAAAACAAGTTTATTTTCTTTAGCGAATGCTGATAAAGTTGCAGCTAATGATGGCGCATTTAGCATTGGTAATTCACATATTAATGCATGATTATGAGAAGAAAATTCATTATTTTCATTTTGAATATCTGTTGTTATTTCATAACCTAATGCATCTAATATCATTGTTACTTCTTTGATATTCAATTTAATAACAGAACATTCCGCTCGCATTGCCGCTTCTAGAGCTTCATCTATTACTAATTTGTTTCGTGTTGTATTGTCTGGATTAGTACTAGGAATTTTATAGACAGACTTGCCTGGAGCTTTGGATACCTTAGTAGTATTATGAACCTCCTGAATTCCTACTTCTTTTGAACCTTTAGCACTTGATTGCTCGGAGCTATTATTGTTCTTTGCTTCTACAATTTTTATGCCTTTCTTCGCTTTCATACGCGTTGTATTAGCAATACTCTTTGCTTCAAAATTATTCAACGCTCCTTTTGATTCTTTACTCGCCATTTTTATAGCATTGTGATTATCGACATGTTTCGCCTCGGCAACATGAACGAGAAGTGGACCATCAGAATTATTTGTTTCGACATCAATACAATCTTTAAAGCTTTTGTCTTCATTGGTTGCAAACAATATTCCATCGTCATCATATCGATTACTTATTAATGATCGAGAATATGGTGCTTGCGATACCGGCGTCGATGACTTAGCCTGGGGCGACTTATATTCTTCATGAATATATTTAACATCATCTATAGTATCCAGAATTAGTTTATTTTCACTGTTACTTGAATTCTTGGCCTCTTCTATGAAACTTCTTTTTTCTTCGTATTTTTTTATTCTATTTTGTTTTTTCTTATAGAATTTAAAAGCGAAAAATTTCTTTATTGTATCCGAAGCTAAATGATATACCAATTTTTCACTTTCACTAATTTTTTTGTTCTTTTTATATGGTTTACATGCAATATAACGTCGATAACAATCTTGTATAGACTCGGCGGCATATTGACGAATCATGTTTACTTCACTGAGTCGATCCCGCACGACTCGGTCCTCCTCATGGGGAGAGAAAGTCACTTCGGTCTCTTCATCCTCGATTTCTCGGATCATTCCGAATCTGCAAGCCAAGGAGGCTTGGTTCGAGCAATGCAGCACTGCAGCAAAGTTTCCAGCAACTGTTTGTTTGAATTTTTTTTATCAATAATCCCCAAATCGTTTTCGTAAAAACACGGTGTATTTGCTCTATGAAATAGACAGACTCTCCTCTCCGAACAACATTGGCGTCCTCTTAAGCGCTGCTGCTACTCTCACAATGTAAAGACATAAGAATATTGTTAACTCCGTTTTTTTTATACTTTTGATACTATCTTCCCCACCACGTACATCTTGTGGCTCTACTATTTCTATCAGACACTTGTCATTAATGGGTATTGATCGTATTTACTAGTATGATATGTAAATCGGAACCGGTACAAATATCGAAAAGGCAAAAATTCCAGCAACATGAGTCCAAGATACACCACGAATAGGTGCTGCAGCATCTTCTTCAGCATCCGCTGTATCATCTTCATCACTGGATGATGAGGATGATGACGAATCTTCTTCTTCTTGAATTGTTCTACTACTTCTTGAACGCTTACTACCTTTTTTTCTTGTAGAATTTATTTGGCGATTTTCATTGGAATTGACGAAATATTCTTCTTCAACGAGGACAGGAACGTTTTCTCTTGGAGGATTGGATTCTACGAATGTGGTATTTATCGAAGGCAATTGTCTGGTGCGTCTATATTCATTCGATACAGCACTATTCATGACATTTGGTACTTCAGTAGTGTAACACAGCTGACTATTGTATTTTTTTACCGAATACGAACCATTATACATTTTCACATGAAATATGCATCCACGTCGAGTCTCCTCTACCATTTCAATACACCCAACTTCACTTTCTGGTCTTACGAAAACATTATCACCAACTTTTAGAGCACTTTCTACCTCTACGGAGTCATCATCATTTCGATTTTCATCGCTCATGACCGTTGATTCCTGACTTTAAAACCAACGTAACTTTTGATCTACGTGTAGTTCACACGATTAACTGATATCACCAGGTAGTATTTGTTATGATCTTTTCGAATTTTGTTTGTCCCAGAGCATTTGAGGCGGTCAAAAAATCTAAGAACTTGCCCAAAGATTGGTCCTGTTTTCAGGATCCAATCCTGTTTTCAGGACCACCGTCCGGAAAAGAACAAAGTATTTTTGGTACAATTACTGGTTACAGTGCGCATTGTGTCACCAATAGTTGACGCGTAAACAATTATGATATTGTAAACTTCCTTTATGTATATTAAAAGCATGAGAAAGTATGAGTAAAAAAGGTAAAAATAAAGACGATGATGAAGAGTTATCAGTTGTTGATTTGGCTGTGAATAAGAAATGGGAAGATCGGGCAAGATTGTTAAAGGAGCAAAAAAGCCGCTTGCGATCAGGTTGGCGCAATGATCCCTTACAATTAGAACAGTACTTTAATTCTTGTGTAAATTCATGGAAAGTATATAAGATTAGAAAAAAGGTGCCCGAACTACAAAACAAGTATTAAAGGTACATTGTATATACAAACAGGCAACAAAAGGTGATAGTATTGAATCAGAACCAGAAAATAAGAAGTCGTCTGATTGGATAAAATGGAAAATGTATCACGATATGCGTGGTACAACACAAGAAATGGCGAAAAGGCGATTCATCACATATTTGGCTGAAATTAATCCTGCATTAATTGATGTAATGCCAGATGAAAAGGCACCTGCTGGATTTCCTCATGATAGAGAAGGCAGACCTATTTGTGCTAAATGTAATACTGTTGTGGGATGTACAAGACCAGTATTAGATCAATTTAAGCAAGATATTAGATCACAGTTATTTGAGGACACTGATTTACACGAGCCATCAGCATTGCGACGATGGGTTCTTAATGCCATGTCAAATCAAAGATGTGTATGGGGGATGCATACGGCAATAACTGAATTTCAAGCAAAACCATTTCATGCTTGGTTTTCTCGCACTGAAAATCAAGGATTTGCTCCATATGATTCCAGTACAGTTATGATGATAATAAGAGAATTATTAACATTTCACTATGAAATTGGTTATGATATGCAAGTGAATTTAGAAGAACATACTGCAGAGACAAGAGAATACACCCCTGAAGCGTTTAATGAACAAGCAACCAAATGCTCTAAATTGAAAGCAATTTATGAAGAATTAAGTAATGATAAATTCGTGTTTGAGGCACCATGTCGAAAATTCAAAGATGCACTATGTAACGAAAGAAGACTGGCTGATTGTGGCAGGAATCACACCCACCCAGTAGAAATTGAACCACCAACAAAGCATGATCAAGGGTCATATGAGGAAGCATTAGAATTACGTGAACAATGCAGGAAATTGACGTCAGACATTCTGATCCCGATCCAGAGGAAAATGGGATAAACTTGGATGGTAGAAATACTAACAAATGTCAATACCACACCACAAATAAACGACCACGCTAAGCCTGATCACCCAAACACAAGCTATTACAGCAATTATTAAGTCTGTAATATAAAATAACAATCAATAATTCTATAAGCTAATTCGTGGTCTCACGGTAAAGGCCTGGGCCGCGAATCACATTCATACGGGACCGGTGGAATCGGTGCATCAAGATTAAAGATGTGAAATATACCGCAATCGAATCGCAGATTACTTCGCGGGATTGAGTACATCTACCAAGGCTAGAGAAAACTTAGAAGCTAGACCAGAAATTCACAAAAAAGAGAAGAAAAAAATTCATGATTTAACCCAGGAAATGTTGAGCAGGCAATGTCATGATAATTGTCATGCGAACAAATGTGATCATGTATTAAAATTAGTGAAAAGAGGGTGTGATCCCAATTGTGAGAGTCCTCGCGGTTTAACTCCGTTATTATGTTTTATAACAAATGAAGTTCCAGCGGAATATTTTGAACGAATACTAGAGTATAAAGTGAATTTAAATTACGTTAATTGCTTTGGATTTACTCCTTTGATGCTGTCGTGCCGTTTACACACAACAAAAATGGTGCATTTATTGATGAAATCTGGTTGCTCAGCTACCCAGTCAGGTGGAACAGCTGGTAACGGGATGACTGCAATGCATTGGTGCGCTGTTCACTCTTCCGATGAGGAAGCAAAAATTATATATGATTATGTCAAAGATGGAGGTGGTGATGCCATGAGATTGACAAAACTTTTAGATGCCAAAAATGATGATGGTGATACACCTCTTATCTTAGCAGCTAGAAATAGGAATGGTCTCATGTGCAGAGTTTTAACATCTATTGGTGCTTCTCCTAATGTTCGTAATAATTTAGGTAAAAATGCTTGTTTCACTGCTCGGGATAAAGGTTGGACGGAGTTAGCAGATTGGTTAGAGAAAAAAGTTGGTGCTGGTGTCGCAAAGGTTGAAACATTTAGTGATTTACAATATGATCAACAAGTACGTTATGGTGCAATGAAATGTAAAGAATATCTTATCGAGTTTCAAAAAGCATACTTTACTCTTGTGTATGGCGTCACTACTTCAGCGCCATTAGGACCACCATCCCGTGCAGATATACATAGAAAAATGGAAGGTGAAAGAGGGGTTAAAATGCAAACTGAGTTAACTAATAACCATCAGTTATATATTAACAGGAAAGATCACGATGATGGTGACATTACCGATGACGCTGTCATCAACCATCCAAATCTTGTTATAATGAAAAGATGTGCACAAGATATCATTGACTTACT